>MDSW01171479.1_pt1 | contig 11352 bp, 10 predicted proteins | sample 811171 | NCBI WGS metagenome assembly MDSW01 (sample SAMN05326641, study PRJNA326480) | marine metagenome | isolation source: seawater | place: Atlantic Ocean: North West | collected 2012
TGACGTTCATTTATTTGAAAAAAATTCAGACATACTGCAATCTGCATCTGGTTCAAACCAATATAGAGTTCATAGGGGTTATCATTATCCTAGAAGTAAAGAAACAGTTCAAGGCATCCAAAAATCTGAACAAAGTTTTCAAGAAGTATTTTCTGACAGTATTGTGTGGGATTTTGAGCATTTTTATTGTATTGCAAAAGAAAATTCTCTTACTTCATCTGATCAATTTATCACCTTTTGCAATGATCATCAACTTGAATATGAAAAATCTATGGTTTCTTGTGTAAATCCCAACTCAATTGATCTATGTGTACGCGTAAAAGAATCTGTATATGATCCTAAAAAATTAAAAGAAGTCTCATGGTCAAAATTAAAAGAAAATAATGTTGTTACTCATCTAAATACAAAGGTAAATGAAGAAATTTTTGAAAATTTTGATTGGATAATTAATTGTACATATTCAAATCTAAATCAAATTTCCCCACAATCTCCTGATGAACAAAAGGAATATCAGTTTGAAATATGTGAAAAACCAGTTGTAAAACTACCTGAATCGTTCAAAAATAAAAGTATTGTAATAATGGATGGTCCATTCATGTGTATAGATCCTCTTGCAAATACTGACTATCACTTATTGTGTAATGTTGTAAATGAAATACATCAAACGAATGTAGGATTGCTTCCAGAGATAAATGAAAAATATTTACCATTATTAGATTGTGGCATTGTCAAAAAACCACAAATAACCAATTATGAAAAATTTATTCAATCTGCCATTTCTTTTTTCCCTGAAATTGAATCTGCTGAGTATATCGGTTCCATGTTTACTGTTAGGGCTGTTCCTCCAAGAGTAGAAAAAACCGATGCACGTCCAACGTTAGTTACCAAAATAAATGATAAAACTATTTCACTTTTCTCAGGAAAAATCACAACATGTGTTGAAGCTGCCAATGAGGTAAAAAAAATCATTAATACAAACTAAGTATATCTTGTGATAATTTCACAACATAGCTTAAATGTATATAAATAAAGTTCTTCTATGAATAAAGTTCTAATAATCACCATACTATTTTTATTTGCAATTATATTCTTTCTGGGAGTTTTTGTTGGAGTCTACAAATTTTTTCCATATTCTGAATTAAATAACTTAAAAAGTCAATTTGAAAAAAATTCTAATGAATTAGATAATAGCCTCTTAGATCCTGTTGATGTAGATAATATGATTTCTATCCAAAATACAAATGATCTGGAAGAAAAAAGAAAAGAATTAATTCAATTCATCTGGAAAACTAATTCCATACCAAAACAATTACCTGATATTATTGATAGGAATATCTCTGATGAGCGATTTACTTCAATACCAAATCTCAAACAAATTGATAAATTAACAATTGAAATGAATCATGGATTATCATCAGTTGTTTACATCTTTTTACCTGAAAATAGTAATGGACAAACTATCCTCTATCATCAAGGTCATGCTGGTGGTTTTGTTAATGGAAAATCATCTATACAGAAATTTCTTGAAAATGGATTTTCAGTGGCATCTTTTTCAATGCCTTTAGTTGGATTAAATAATCAACCAACTGTAGAACTTGAAAACATAGGTCCAATCAAACTTTTGAAACATAATCAATTTGTGTTACTTGAATCTGAAAAATTTTCTAGCATGAGTTATTTTTTCACGCCATTATCTGTTACATTAAACTATTTGTCTGAAACTCATAAAATGAATGATTTCCATATGGTAGGAATTTCTGGTGGTGGGTGGACTACTACTGTGTATCCTGCACTAGATACAAGAATTATAAAATCATTTTCCATAGCTGGTTCATTACCACTATCCCTAAGAAATGTGGTTGAAGATGTTGGTGATTATGAACAGTTTCATCCTCAATTCTATTCAATAGCAAATTATTTTGAAATATATCTAATTAGTTCTTCAGGTGAAAATAGAAAACATATGCAAATTTTTAATAAATTTGATCCGTGTTGTTTTTCAATAGACTCTATAGATTTACTCAAAAACTCTATGACTACACAAATGTCTAAATTTGAATCTGGAACTTTTGATATTATAATAGATGATACTCATAATGAGCATAAAATTTCCGAATCAATTATTACATTAATCATTAATGAAATCAGTGCTTAAAATTTTTCATTATGAGTTAAAAGAATTTAAATAATTATGGATGTAAAAAATTATGAAAAAATCAAAAGATGATGATCATTCTAAACTTTATGAAAATAAATCAAGTTTATTGGATGCATTACTTGGACGTGTACGTGTTGATAAACCTGATAATTATTATGAAAATCTTCAAACAAAAGTTAGTAATCAATTAACAAGTCGTCCAACTACATATTCAATCATAAAAAAATTATATTCTATATATGGAAAAGTCTGTGGACGTTTTCATCTACTACCTGATTTTCTAATCTTAGGTTCTGGTGCTTGTGGAACAACTTCTTTAGTTGAATTATATCTGCGTTCAAATTCTAATGTCATACCTTCAAATAATAATGAAATATTTTTCTTTGATATTCATTACAATAAAACACTGAATTGGTATAGACTTTTTTTTCCAACATATTTTAGAAAATATATTCGAAAAATTTTGGGGAAAAAAACACTAATTTGTGAAGCGACAGGTAATTATTTTTTCCATCCTTATGCAGCAAAAAGAATAAAAAAAATTCTTCCAAATGTAAAACTAATTCTTATGATGAGAAATCCAGTCGAAAGAACCTTTTCACAATATCGTAGACAGATTAGACACGGAAGACAAAATGTTTCTTTTGAAGAGGCTCTTGAAAATGAGCATAAACTATATGAAAAAGAATTTCAAAAGTTTTTAGAAAATGATAATCTTGAAAGAGATGTAGATACAAAGATCTCAATTTTGGCTAGATCACGATATTCAGAAGCATTAGAAAGATGGCTGAAGTATTTTGATAAATCACAATTTTTATTCTTAAATTCTGATTCATATTTTAAAAACCCACTAGACGAATACAATCGTGTTTTATCTTTTCTAGATCTACCTTCTCATACTCCATCTATTACTGGAAAAAGAGGTATTTCTCCTTCAGAAATTTATAAAAATATTCAATTAAAAGATGAAACTCGTCAAAAATTGAAAAAATATTTTGAACCATGGAATAACAAACTATTTAATTTGATTGGAGAAGAATTTGACTGGAAATAAATTTTGAACAAAACAATACGTGTAGCATTAATTTTTCATAAAAATAGTAAATTTTTTTCAGGAAAACATTTTGATAATACCTTTTACAATTTTTTCTTTAAAGCCTGGAAACGGAATTCATCAATAGATGTTACATATTTTCCAACTGATGATATTTTTGATGCATCAAAATTAAAAGGAAAATTTGACATAATTTTTCTTTGGTCTAATTTTAATTTTGAAATGCCTAAGGAAATCATTGGAATTCAATCATTAGAAATTCCAGTTATTGCAAAATGTGGAGATCCAGTAGACTCTAAAAATGCATTAAATTTTCATGAAAAATGGAAAATTGATTGTTATGTCTCATTCTTCCCAAAGGACTTTTTTTATGAATTATACCCAAAAAATTTCAAATTTAAAACATTGATCTATGGTGTTGAACCTTCATTATTTGAAAAAGTTATACCATTTAATCAACGAATAAAGAATAAAATTTTACTTACAGGTGCGATTGGGAATAAAAAAATACTTTCAAGAATTTTAAATGACATAAGAACACCAAAATGGAATGCTTACAGATTTTATCATTTAAGAACCAAATGTGTAGAACTACCTTTTGTTCAATACACTCCAACACTTAACCATAAATATATTGGAGATCTATATCCACGTTTATTGGAACAATATGCAGCATCAATTGCTGCAACGACGTATAATGCTAACATAAAATATTGGGAAAATGCCGCATCAGGATGTTTAACATTTATGGAAATTACAGATAAAAACCATGGTGAGTTTCTAGGATATCGTGATGGTGAAAACTGTATTATAATTAATGAAAAAAATTATAAAGAAAAATTTGATGAATACATTTCCGATCCTAATAATTCAAAGTGGAAAGTAATTGCTGAAACCGGAAGAGAATTCACCCTAAAAAATCATACAAATGATCATGCAGTTGAATCATTAGTTGAATTAATGGAAAATTTATTATGATGTTACTAATGGAATAATGATTATATGTATATTTTAGGAATAAGTGGTGGTGTTAGATTAGGTTATCATGATATTGGTGCAGCATTACTAAAAGATGGAAAACTTGTTGCAGCTGTAGAAGAAGAAAGAATTAATCGAATAAAGCATTCTCCTGGACAATTACCACAAAAATCAATTTATGCTGTTTTAGAATCTGAAAAAATTTCTATACAAGATGTCGATATATTAGCAACTCATGGAATTACTTGGGGAGATATTTATGATAAAATTTTGAAGGATTATTTTGAAGGTGAATTTGGTTATTGTCCGCCAATTGAAAAAATTCACCATCATGATGCACATGCAGCTAGTGCATACTATGCGTCTGGTTTTGATGAAGCAATAATCATAACTATGGATGGTTCGGGTGACGGGATATCTTGTGAATTTTGCATAGGAAAAGATGGTGATATGGAGATTTTACAAAGGTTTGACAGACCTAATAGTCTAGGAATTTTCTACTCGATGATAACACAATATTGTGGTTTTACCAGAGATAGTGACGAGTACAAGTTAATGGGATTATCTTCATATGGTAATAGAGATAAATTTGATTTTAGTAAAATCATCTACTTTAAAGATGGGCAATTAAAATTTGATACAAGTTACATTAAAGCAATCACTCCAAAACAATCACAACCAACAAAACAAGAAATGATTTTTTCAGAAAAATTAATTGAAGAATTTGGCCCTAAACGATTAAAGAAAGATGAATTGTCTGAACATTATAAGGATATTGCAGCATCTGCACAAGCACATGTTGAAAAAGTAATTATTCAAATGATTGAATTTTTACATAAAAAAACTGGTATAGATAAACTATGTTTAGCTGGCGGAGTGGCATTAAATTGTGCCGCAAATCAAAAAATTATGAATTTAGAATATATTGATAAATTGTATATTCAACCTGCATCAAATGATGAAGGCGTTGCCATAGGAGCTACATATCTTGTTGGGAAAAAACATGGTTTAATCATCAAACCCATGGATAGTGTCTATGTTGGACCTTCATATACTAATGAAGAAATAAAAAATGTTTTGGATACTTTGAATCTTAATCATAAATATGAAGAGAACCCTGCATTATATGCTGCACAAAAGGTTTCAGAAAATAATGTTATTGGATGGTTTCAAGGTAGAATGGAAATAGGGCCTAGAGCATTAGGTGCAAGAAGTATACTTGCAAATCCAACGCATCCTGATATGAGAGATATTGTAAATAAAAAAATAAAATTTAGAGATACTTTCAGACCATTTTGTCCTTCGGTTCTTGAAGAAAATATGTCTGAATATTTTATTGGAAAACAACCTATTGCTCCACATATGACAATTAATTATGATGTTGTACCATCAATGTTAGATAAAATACCTTCAGTTGTACATGTTGATAATACTGCTAGGATCCAAACGGTCAACGAAACTCAAAATAAATTATATTATGATTTTCTATCACACCTAAAAAAATTGATTGGAGTTGGTGTATGCCTAAATACCAGTTTTAATGTGAATAATGAGCCTATTGTTAATACTCCTAGGGAGGCAGTTGCTACATTTTATGGTTCAGGAATGGATTGCTTAGTAATTGGAAACTATGTTCTTGAAAAATAGTCCAATATTCCTAAATTTATTTAATTTTACTTAGAAAATCCCTATCGTAGGAATTTGTTAATGTTCTATCATCAAGCATATTGGCTATTTCATCATGCATTTTTGAAAGTCTTTCTTTTTCTTCAGGTGAAATTGATTCTGAAGAATTGGTCTTTAATAGCATTCTACTCAACTCAAGTTGAAACTTAACAATCATTTCAGAATTAACTAACATACGTCTTTGAAAAGGATTTGATTCAAACACCACACCCATTTCATTTCTATATGCACTTGTTTTTTTATAATGTAAATATCCTACAAAGACCAATAATGGAATACCAATGACAACTGTTGTAATAATATAATGAACAAAAGATGGAAAAACTGCTTGAAGTTCTGGAATATTATCAATAGCTAAATAATAAGTGACTGTTAATGTGTTAACTGCTGCAAGAATGAATGCAAAATATAGACTCCATCCTTGACGAAAATAATACCAGCCTCTAAATCCATGACTTTTTTTCATATATTGAAGTAATTTTTTTCTAGTAGTTAATAATGTTTGAACATGAATTATTCTTATTCAGCTCAATTCATCCTAACATTAAAAAACATCCTAACAAAAAAAATATCATGATAATTCTTTCACAGAATATGACTAACTTAGACATGGAAATACCTCCAGAAGCAATTTTTAGAATCAATCTTGCATGGATAAATAGTTTGAATGAGTTGAAATCAATTTTAGAAAAACACCAGGATCATAAAATATTTTTGGATCTTCCAAAAAATCGAACAAAACCTCCAAACAATAAATATTCAATGGAAGAAATAGAACCAATCTTAAAAAATTTTTCAAACATAAAATATTTTGCTATATCAAATGTTGATTCAGATCAAGATTTGACCCCATTCTTGAAATTTCTTCCGGAACATATAATCCCTGTACCAAAAATTGAGAGTCCATCGGGGGTCAAAAATATTAAAAATATTGCCACTATGCTACCTGACGAAAAAATTGTCATGCTAGATCACGATGATCTTTATTCTAAAATGATAAAGAACAATGAAGATTCAAATAACTTTCAAAATTATATCAAATCATTAATTGAATTTTGTGACAGTAATAATGTAAAATTATTACGTACTGTAGGTGTTGTATTTGGTGATAATGAAAGAAGAACTTCAGATTATGTGAAATAATAAGTATAATTTTTACAAAAGACATTTTAGTAGATTCATGAATTTTTTATTATGAAACCAAATGTAATTTTTTTCATGATAGATTCTTTTAGCGCAAATAAATTTTATGGAAAAGAAAAATCCTCTATTACTCCAACAATAGATAATTTAATTTCTAAAGGAAGTTATTTCCAACAAGCTATATCTGTTGCATCAACCACAGTTCCATCATATTCTAGCGTATTGACTGGTTTATACCCATTCCAATGCGTTGAAAAAAAACAAAATATAATTTTAATGGACACTACGCTTCAAACATTTATAGAAAAATTTGAGAATAATGATTACGATATCTATGCCGAATTACCTGAAATAATAGCAATCTCTGGCTTGAATAAAATTTTTAAAAATCATAATACCTTTGATACTTTCTCTACATTATATGATAATGTTGGGCACACGATTAATAAGAAATTAACTTCTTTAACGGAACCTTGGTTTTATTACATTCATTTAATGGATTTACATGGTGCAGCAAAAAATCACGATAATGATGAATTAAATAAATTTTCTAATGAAAAATTTGGAAAAAATAGTTATGAACAAATGGTCTCTGCATTAGATAATTGGCTTGGAAAGATCATTTCTACAATTGATTTTTCAAATACTCTTTTAGTGATCACTGCAGATCATGGTTCACCAACTTCTGAATACGATATAACTATGGAAAAAGAAAATCAAGTTAGTAATGAAAAAAGAGAAGCAATCCCCTCTACTTCGTATAAACTAGGACACAAAGTTGTTACAAATCTTCCTGAATTTATGTCTCCATTAAGGAAAAAATTAGCAAAAACATACATTTCTAAGAAAAATCAATCAATAAATCAAAATGCTCAAGAAAGATTAAATGAACTCGAAAATCTTGAAATGACTTCTAGAAAAAAAAGATTATTTGAAAATGCCATAATGACTACAGGTAATCTATATGATGAAGTATGTCGAATACCACTTCTTTTTGTTGGACATGGAGTGCCAGAAAATAAAATAATTTCAAATCAGATAAAGAATATCGATATTTTTCCTACAATCAATGAGATTATTGGATTTGAAAAAACAAACGGAATATCTGGAAAGAGTCTTGTACCCTTGCTAAATGATCAGGATTTTGAAAATGAGCCTATTTTGTTACAAACAATCACAAACAATGATAACATAAAACAAAAAATTGGTATAAGAACCAACAATTACAAATATTTTAGAAATGAGGACTCCTCAAATGACTCATTATTCTTATTTGATCTAAAAAATGATCCTATGGAAGAACATAACTTAGCAAATAACCAAGTTGAAAAAATTGAGTCATTCGAAAAAAAAATAAGAGAAATTACTAACAACTCATCTATAAGAAAAAATAAAACAAATTTGTCTGAGGAAGAGATGGATTCTGCAAAGGATCTATTAAAAAAATTAGGTTACATCTAATTCCGTAATACTAGAAAATCTCTCTTTGGAACATTTGCGGGATATTCTGAAAAAATTTTTCTTTTTTCGATTACATTAAATTTTTTCTCAAGAAACATAAATTTCTCATTAAATTTTTCAGTAATCATTGAATCTATAGCTTGACTTTCAAAAATCAAGAGCCCATTTTTTACTAGTAAATCTTGAATTTTTTCAATATATTCTGAAAAATTAAATTTTGTATTATCATCAATTGTTGAATCATTTGCTAATGAAAAAATCACATCAAATTGTTGATCTGTTTTAAATTCTTCAAAAGATGAATTCATGAAATTAATATTTTTTATATCTAGAAAATCCTTTGTATCATTACCAATTGCTGTTAGATATGGATTTATCTCAACACCAGAAATATTCTTTACAAATCTAGAAATAAAAATTGAAAAAAATCCACAATTACTACCTATATCAAGTACATTTTTTTCTTTTGACAAATATTGTTCGATTCTATATTCTTTAAATCGTTTATCAGATGACCTAGATCCTCTAATTTTTATTTCTTCTAATCCTTGATAAAATCCATCTTGTTTTGAATACACAAAATGTTCCCATTTTTCATTCTGTTCTTTAAGATGTTCTTGAAGTTTTGAATGTAATTGTTCAAGATCTTTCATATAATTTATGAACATATCTTATATTATGAATGTTTTAACAAATTATGAAACTCATTGAAGTATTCGTACACAGAAATAGATTTGTTAGAATCTCCACAAAAATACCAACATAGTGAATTTCAAGGCAAAGCCTTCATTTCTGCATTTAGAAAATCACGTGAAAATATACTAAATTACATTTCAAAAAATACTACTATTGCTAAACTTTCTGATGTATATGCAACTCTTTCAAAACATAATAGTTCATTTGAATTTAAAAATTCAAATTACACCACAAATGAATTTCTTATTTATTTTTTAACAAATGATGATAATCAAGAAGAAAAAATGCAATTTGTAGAAAAACTTTTGAAAAATTTTGAAATTCATAAAAAAATATTTTCAAACTATGAATTTTTGACATTAAAACACTCAGAAAATTATACAATTATGGAAAACTATGTACTTTTCTCTTTAGTATGCGCTAAAATTTTTAAAATCACTAAAAATCTAAAATTTCTAAACACACTTCTCAAATTAAACGATATTCTATCTTCAAGGGTTCAATCAATCAATGAATCTGTAACACTATCTCTTATTCATCATGCAATAAATTTTGAATTAGAATTTGTTAATGATTTGTTAAAAACCAAGGTTGTTAAATTATGAGTATTGGAATAATCTTAACTCCTGATTCACGTTCAAAATCGTATATTCAGAAAATTTTGAAAAATAATCTAAAATTGGATTTAATTATTTTCATGAATGATAATAGGGTTGAAAAATCTCTTTCTAATGATTTAATTCAGCAATCAAAAAATCATGGTTTTGATATATCAAAACCTGTTATTGATACTCTAAAAGAAAATAATCTTGATTTTAAAGAATTTCCATTTGTTGATATCAATCATCCAGATTTGATAAAAGAAATAAATTCTTCATCTATTGATTTTTTCATATTTTCTGGTGGTGGAATATTAAAAAATGAAATTTTATGTTCTGGAAGTAAATTCATTCACCTCCATCCTGGTATTGTCCCTTCGTATAGAGGCAGTACTTGTTTCTATTATAGCATATTAAATGATGATAATTCTGGTGTTACCGCGTTTATTATGGACAAAAATCTTGATACTGGTGATATCATACACCAAAAATATTTTCAAAAACCTTCTCATCAATATCTGGATGAAGTTTACGATTCTTACATTAGATCTGAAACTTTGATTGAATTACTAACAACTAAAGAAATTCCATTTTATAATCTTAAAAAACAAGACACTTCTTCTGGAGAAACATACTTCATCATTCATCCTACACTAAAGCATATTGCTATACTTAGTTGCATCACAAGCGATTAATCCATTCGAGAAGTTTTTGTTTTAAAGTTATTTCTATTTCCAATCCTGTTCCAAAAATATTTTGTAATTCTTTTGGGTCTTTTGTTAAATTATACAATTCCCATTGATCCGGATCTCTTAGATAAATTAATTTATAATTTTTTGATTTTACACAAAAAACATTTGAATGTTCTGGTGATGGATATGGACCATGTAACGCTCCCGTTTCAGAAAATGTAAATTCTCTATTTGTCAAAATATTTTCTTCACTCTTTAAGAATGGAGCAAAACTTTCTCCAGGAATACTTTCTGTTATTTTTATATTACACAAATCCAAAATTGTTGGGAAAATATCGATTGTTGATTTTAATGAATCAGAAATATTTTTCTTTTTAATATATTGACCAACAAAATGATAAAATGTCCTAATTGTTTCCTCATAAGTAAAAGAACCATAATTTCTTTCACCAAAACGTTCTCCTACGCCTGTCCCATGATCCGTGAAGAATACTATTATTGTATTTTCTAAAATTCCTAATTTTTTTATTGTATCAAAAATAATTTTGGCATATTTCCCTGCCTCCTCAAATGTTTTGTCATATTGTTCCATATTGTTATGTATATTTTCATAAAATTTCTGGTCATCCCATTCAAATTTTTTTAATACCTCTGTTACTGTCACTGTATGAATTCTTGTAAATTGTAAAAATGTAAAGAATGGTTTACCATCTGCTTTTTTAAAAGTTTCATTAATTAATTCTGGATGTGCAACATTGAGATTAACTTCATATTCATTAAATTCTTTTCTGATGTCAAACCCTCTTGGTGAAAGAATTTTATCATTAATCAATCCTCGTGATGTGAAATATCCGTTTTCCTGTAAAATTTCTGATAAAGTAGGAA
>MDSW01008581.1_pt1 | contig 11351 bp, 10 predicted proteins | sample 811171 | NCBI WGS metagenome assembly MDSW01 (sample SAMN05326641, study PRJNA326480) | marine metagenome | isolation source: seawater | place: Atlantic Ocean: North West | collected 2012
TAATTGGAGACGAAACACCAAAAGGAATGTTTGAACGTGTGGCGAGTGCGGTTGCTTCAGCAGAAGAAACAGGGGATGAAAAACAATTTTGGGAAAATGAATTCTATAACTTAATGGCCAAAACAGTATTTATTCCTAATTCCCCAACACTTTTCAACGCAGGAACCGGCCAAGGCACACTCTCTGCATGTTTTGTTTTGCCAGTTGAAGATACGATGCAAAGTATTATGGAAGCAGCAACATCTTCTGCCATGATCCAAAAATACGGAGGAGGACTTGGTTATTCTTTTAGCAAGTTACGACCAAGAGGAAACCCAATAAAAACAACACAGGGTAAAGCATGTGGATCAATCGCTGTTTTAAAAATGCTAAGTTCCCTATCAGACATGATTACTCAAGGCGGTAAACGCCATGGTGCTAATATGGGTATTTTGGGAATATCTCATCCTGAAATAAAAGATTTTATCCACATGAAAGATGATGATGAAACTGCTCAAAACTTCAATATATCTATTGCAATAACTGATGATTTTATGAAAGCTGTAGAAAATGATGAAGACTGGAATCTTACTGTCCCGCAAGATAGTGAGGCAAAAGATGCTGGTACTATCATAGAAACAGTCAAGGCCAGAGAACTTTGGCAAGATATAATCTCTTCAGCATGGAAAACAGGAGACCCTGGTTTATATTTCATTGATGAAGCAAATCGAACAAATCCTACTCCGCATATTGGTAATCTCGATAGTACAAATCCTTGTGGAGAAGTTCCATTGCTTGCAAATGAGGCATGCAATCTTGGATCAATTGATTTAGGTAAATTTATAAAAACAGATAAAGATGGTAATACTTCTTTTGATTTTCAAGAACTTGAATCTGTCTCACGAATAGCTGCCAGATTTTTAGATGATGTTGTCACAATCAACGAATTTCCTACTACCAAAGTCAAAGAAGCAGTTGACCTAACCAGAAAAACTGGCTTGGGAGTAATGGGTTGGCATGATTGTTTAATAAGATTAGGAATTGACTATGATTCTGAAGAAGCATTTACGTTAGGTGCAGATGTCATGCAATGTATTAATGATGCTGCCAGAGATGTTTCAATTAATCTTGCTAAAGACAGAGGTGCATATCCAGGATGGCAAGTAACTGACATGGATCCTAACCCCATCAGAAATGCAACTCGAACTTGTATAGCTCCAACAGGTACAATTAGTGCTATTGCCGGAGCAAGTAGTGGTATTGAGCCAATATTTGCACTAGCTTATGTAAAAAATGTACTAGACGGAAGAACTCTTACAGAAGTAAATGTAGACTTCGAACGAGTAGCTAAAGAGAGAGGATTCTATTCAGAAGAACTTATGAGTGAAGTTGCTAAAACTGGTTCATGCCAAGATATAGATGGAATTCCAGATGATGTAAAAAAAGTTTTTAAAGTTGCAAATGAAATACCTGTTGATACTCATGTAAGAATGCAAGCAGCTTTTCAAAAGCATACTGATTTAGCAGTAAGTAAAACTATCAATATGGCAAATACAGCTACTGAAGAAGATGTTGAAAGAGCCTATTGGTTGGCATATTGGAACAAATGTAAGGGTATTACAATTTATAGAGATGGTTCTAAATCTATGCAAGTTTTAGAAGTGCAAAAAGATAAATCTGATAATAAAGAAACAACCGTACAATCTTACTCTGGGGGATTAACTCCTAAACAACGTCCTCAAACTATGCGAGGAATAACAGAAAGGATACATACTGGTAGTGGAAACACCTATATAACACTTAACTTTGATGAAGAAGGTCTACCATTTGAAGTATTTGCAACACTAGGAAAAGCAGGAAGTATTGATTCTGCAAATTTAGAAGCTGTTAGCCGTTTAGCTTCATTAGCCCTACGATCAGGAATTGCAATGGAATCTGTTATAGATGAGTTGCAAGGTATAACATGTAACCCCGTATGGGATCAAGGCGTATTAGTTCGTTCAGTTCCTGATGCATTGGCCCATGTATTAAGGAAATACACCTCTGATATGCCTAATATACCAGAATCAAACTTAGAGACAGCAGTCGAACAATTAGGACTACCTTTAAAAGCTATAGCTAATGCAGAATCCCCTACTAGCCCAACTCCAATAGCGGTTGAAGCAGTTGGGTTTTCTTGCCCAGAATGTAGTTCTCCAGTTACTTTTCAGGAAGGATGTGTGATGTGCCACTACTGTGCGTGGACACAATGTGGAGGATAATAAGTTAATCAAACGTAAGCAATGAAAGGGGTATAGCATTGAATGAGCAAAGTATGAGATGGATAGTTGATATAAATCTCCCACAAGTTCGAATGAATAATCCAGATGTTCTACCTCTAGAAAACCTTACAGGAGACTTATTTCTTCAGGCACACATTACAAATAGATATATTGTTTCATCTGATATTGAAAAAATTATCAATAGTATGCCTTCTGTAAACACAAATACTATAGCTGTTTTATTTCAAGAGCAAAATATTACAATCGAAGGATTAATTAGAAATTTAGTTCATTTTCAATTTTGTATGCAAAATAATACAACATTTAAAAAACCAGGAAATATTTATCTGATTGACACCGATCGTAATATATTTTTACGTGAAAGAAATGGCTCATTAGTTGAAATGGAGAGATGGAAGCAACCTCAAAGGCTTCCTAATGCATTTGAGCAAAATTGGGCTAACTCAACACTTTTTTCTAGCTAATTTTTATAGGTGGGTAGTGTCAACTAATAATGTTGTAGGAATTACTATGGGGGATCCCTGTGGTATCGGACCAGAAATTATACTAAAGGCTTTAAAATCGTCTTATAACAAAACCTTAAATCAATTTGTTATTATTGGTAGTTATTATGCTTTGGCAACAGTAAATCAAAAACTCTCAATCAATATGCCAATAAAAAAAATTAGTGATTTTGATGAATTTGATACAAACGAAGATGAGAAGATTCAAATTCTTGATCCTGAAAATATTGATACCAAATTTATTAATCCTGGTATTTTATCAAAAGAAGCAGGAAAAGCATGTATGGAGTGGGTAGAAATAGCAGCCCACTTATGTCTTGCGAATAAAATTCAAGGAATGGCAACTGCCCCAGTAAACAAAGAAGCAGCTGCGCTTGCCGGATATGTACAAATAGGGCATATGGAATTACTACAATCTATTACAGAGAGTCCTGAAGTTGCAACTATGTTAATTAGTAAAAATTTAAGAGTTGTTCATCTAACAACACATAAGCCTGTACAAATTGCCTGCGATTTTGTAACAAAAGAAAATATTTACAATATGATTAAATTAACAAACACTAATTTTATCAACTGGGGTTTTGCAAACCCAAGAATAGGAGTTGCCGCATTAAATCCTCATGGATCTGACGGTGGATTATTAGGGAAAGAAGAAAATGAGGAAATTAGTCCTGCAATAAAACAAGCAAAGGAAGATAACATCAATGTAGAAGGCCCTATACCAGCTGATATTATTTTCAATCAAGCAATAGATGATAAATTTGATGCAGTTATTTGCATGTATCACGATCAAGGTCATATCCCTGTAAAAGTTTATGGTTTTGAAGAAAGCATAACTGTTAATTTGGGTCTTCCTTTAATTAGAACCTCTGTGGACCATGGAACTGCATTTGACATTGCATGGCAAGGAGTTGCTGATAACACCAGTATGGTAGAGGCGATAAAATTAGCACAAAACCTAATTACTGGCTCAAGTTTAGGAAATTAATTTATGGAAAAAATGAAATTATACAGTTGGAATGTAAATGGGATTAGAGCTAGTATAAAAAAAGGTATAGTTGAATGGATTAACAAAGAACAGCCTGATATTTTTTGCACACAAGAAATCAAAGCTCAAATCCATCAATTACCTGAATCAATAACTGATATTTCTGGATACACTTCATACTGGAATAGTGCTGAAAAACCGGGATATAGTGGTGTTAGTATCCATTCAAAATCTAAACCAGAAAACTATGAAAATGGAATGGGTACTGAAGAATTCGACCACGAAGGTAGAACTCTTATGATGAAATTTCAGAATTTCACTCTATACAATGTCTACTTCCCTAACGGACAATCAAAAGAAGAACGCTTAAAATATAAATTAGATTTTTACGATGAATTTTTAAAAAAGATTTTGAAGAAAAAAGAAAATGGCGAAAAAATTGTAATTTGTGGTGATTTCAATACAGCTCATCACGAAATTGATTTAGCTAGACCAAAAGAAAATATCAATAATTCTGGATTTTTGCCCATCGAACGTGAGTGGATTGATCAACTTATAGAATCTGGATTTATAGATTGTTATAGAGAATTCAATCAAGAATCTGGAAACTATACCTTTTGGGACACTAAAACAAGAGCTCGAGATAGAAATATTGGTTGGAGAATTGATTATTTTTTTATAGATGAACAATTGAAACCTAATTTAATCAGTGCTGAAATAATGAATAATGTTTTTGGCTCGGATCATTGTCCAATTGCTATTGAATTAATTTTTGATTAACATAAACATTATTTAATTAATCAAAAAAATCATAAATCAATTGGTAGCTATAAAAAACTTTAAAGAATTAATTAAAACTATCCTCTACGCACTAATTTTACTTGGATTACTACAAATTCTGGTTAAAAATTTTGAAGTCGAAGGGCCTAGTATGGAACCGACTCTAATCCAATCTGAACGAATTTTTGTAAATCAATTAATGTATCATCGAATTGATCTTGAAAATTTATCTAGATTTGTGCCTTTTTTTCGCTCTAATGGGTATTCATCCCCATTTGGTACTCCAAATAGAGGAGATATTATAATATTTGAGTACCCCCCAGATCCGAGTAAAATGTTCGTTAAACGCGTTATAGGATTACCTGGTGATATTATAGAAATAGATAATGGAATCGTTTATTTGAACAATGAAAAATTATTAGAGCCCTATTTAACAAATAGTTACTCTGGCCAACCAATAGGCCCTATAACAGTTGAAAATAATACTTTTTTCGTACTTGGAGATAATAGAGCTGAAAGCAATGACTCTAGGAATGGATGGCTAGTTCCATATGAAAATATTCTAGGAAAAGCATGGATACTATATTGGCCTATTAATAAATTAAGCCTTATTTAAATATAATTGACAACAAAAATTTGCTAATCTATAGTTTATAACCTAGTTAAATTAGTGTTTGAGTTAATTAATGAGCGATCTATTCAGTTTTCCACATCCGGTAAATGAATATGCTGCACGCCTTGTAGCAGCAATGGTTTTACTATTAATATTAATGATCTTCCTAACAAACCAAACTATACTTCTATGGGTCTTATTTTATGGGTTTTCGGCACGAGTTTTAACTGGTCCTACATTAAGCCCTATGGGATTAATGGCAACAAAAATAATCATTCCTGCTTTTGGGAACCCCAGTAAGCCTGTTGCTGGCCCACCAAAAAGATTTGCACAACTTATTGGTTTTTTATTTACCCTATTCGCCATTATTGCTGAATTTGTTTTTCGATCAACAAATATTGCATATCTATTAATTTCAGTTATAGGTATCTTTGCGGCGCTAGAATCAATACTAGGTTTTTGTGCTGGTTGTTATGTTTTTGCACACTTAATGAAATACGGGTTAATACCTGAATCTACATGTGAAAAATGTAATAATATAAATATCTAGATGTGTAAATTACTCCACGAAATGGAAAAGTAAGCTCAACTATTGTAATATAGGAAACTGTTGTTTAATTTTTTTTGGGCCGTTAGCTCAGTTGGTAGAGCAGTGGACTTTTAATCCATGTGTCGAGGGTTCGAGTCCCTCACGGCCCACCAAGCTTTTTCATTAGTTAGTTATGATAAGATTTCATTCAATTTATTTAAGAAAAGAGATTGCCCATTATTAACAGATTTCTCCCAGTCTTTTGAAGCAGTTGAATCAGCTTTATCAGATATAAATTTATAGCTCTGAAATGGAATATTCATATATTTACAAACTTTTGCTAAGGCATAACCCTCCATATCTACTAAATCGCATGTTATTGGAGGTTTAGATGTGACAAAAGAGTCACCAGTACCGCAAATAATTCCCGGTTTACCGATTATAATTTCGTCTTCAAATGGTGTTTGTCCTAACTCAAAACCCAAATCATGCCCAGTAGCATCCATATCTCTTTCAATAAATCCTGTGACAGATATCAAACCATGTAATTCATCAGTTATAGCCCCCGCAGTACCAAAATTAAAAACTCTCTTAGGCTTATATTCATATATAGCCTTGGTTAATGCAAAAGATGCATTAACTTTTCCTACACCTGTATAAATAATTTCTAAATTATCAGGCTTACTAGGATGTTCAAACTCATCTTTTAAAGCTATTACTAATAAATCCAATTTTTTCTCCTTTAGCATATCTTTAAGCAATCAATTATATTATTATACATATCAATCTTGTTTTACACATATGAATCAATTACAAAAATTTCAACTCAAATTAGCTAATTCCCTGCCATTTTACTATGGATGGGTAATTCTTTTTTCTGCAGGTACAGCAGTTGTGGTACGGAATACTGCCTCTGCATTGATTCTCTCTGTATTTATGATACCAATGTCAGAAGATCTTGGGTGGAGTCGTACATTTATATCTGGAGCAGCAACATTTGGTGGTATTCTTGCTATGACTTCTGCCCCTTTTGCAGGTCGGCTAATTGATCGTTATGGTTCACAAATCATCCTCGTTATATCTGTTGCTATTCTAGGATTTACTACTCTTTCATTAGGTTGGTGGGCAACACCAATAGGCTTTTACTTATTATTCGGCATTGGAAGGATGATGTTTTCATCACCCATACAAGTCGGCACAGGTACTGTAGTTTCTCAATGGTTTATCAGAAGAAGAGGTAGAGCAAATGGTTTTCTAATAACACTTCATTCAATTGGTATGGGGGGATTCCCATTAATTGCACAATTTCTCATATCAACAGTTGGCTGGAGAGAAGCCTGGTTTTGGATGGGAATTATAGTATGGATAGTAGCACTAGTACCTATCATTGTTCTTATGGTTTCCAAACCGGAAGATATTGGTCTTGAGACTGATATTGAAAAAATGTCCAAAGAAGCTTCAGCAAAAATAAGTTCTGGAATCCAAGAAACAGAAGAAATATGGACCGTAAAAGAAGCGATACATACTCGTACTCTTTGGATTTTAGTTTTTGTTAGTTCTTTTATGTATTTCATCCATTCAGCAATAAACATCCATCAAGCAGCATTTTTAATTGATAAAGGAATCAAACCTCTTATAGCAGCCTCTGCCCTAACTATGGTGGCTATTGGAACTGGTATAGGTGGTGCAGCATGGGGGTTAATAGTCGAAAAAATAAAAATTAGTTATTGTTATGCAATGGTAGTTACTGTTTTAGGTATTGTATCTCTTTTATATCTAATAGTAACTGGACCAATATCTGCATATATTGTTGCTTTTTGTTTTGGTCTTGGATTAGGAGGATTAACAACAGTTCCAGCAGTTGCAATTGCAAACTTTTACGGAAGAAATTCATTAGGGTCTATACGTGGAATTAATGAAATATCGATAGGTGGTGGACAAGCTTTGGGTGCAATATTTTCTGGAATAATATATGACATTACAAAAAGTTACACCCTCGTTTTTCCCACTTTAGCAATAATGGCACTATTTAGTGCTTTAGCTTTTTTATTTGTTAAACCTCCTCAAAAACAATAGTTTTATATTGACAGAGGAATTGTTTAACACGACAATTGTGAAAATTACTTGATTATGGCTAAGGTGACAGGAGATTTTTATGGACTTTGGATACATGAATCAAAATGTTGAATTACGAAAAGAAGTAAAAACATTTATCAAACAAAATCTCACTCAAGAGGTCAAGGATGAACTAGAAGCCTCAGAACGTACAGAGAATATTTCACATGTTGAAATAGAAGGCTCTGAAGGAAAGGCACTAAGAGAGTTTTTGGGGAAAATTAGAGACAATGGTTGGCAAGGTATTAGTTGGCCCAAAAAATATGGTGGCCAAGGTGGGTCTAGGTTAGATCAGTATATCGTTGAAGAAGAATTTGGAAGAATAGGTATATCTGCAGGTGGCGCGGGTGGTACAGCAGCAGCAATTATGGCTGCTGGTACAGAAGAACAAAAAAATTACTTTATTCCTGGAATTATTAATGGTGATATAAACTTTTGCCAAGGTTTCACTGAACCAAGTGGTGGCGCGGATTTAGCCTCACTTCAGTGTAGAGCAGTCTTAGATGGAGACGATTTTATAGTAAACGGCCAGAAAATCTACACCTCAGGAGCACATGCTGCTACTCACGTTTATTTGATGGTTCGTACAGATCCAGAAGCTCCCAAACATAGAGGTATATCTATTTTGTTAGTTCCAATGGACACCCCAGGAATCACTATTAGACCCTTATATTCAATACAAAATGATCCTCCCGCTCCTATGGGAACTACATATGGTCATAAAAAAACAAATGAAACATTTTATGAAAATATCAGGGTTCCTAAAAATGCACTTCTTGGAGAAATCAATATGGGGTGGTATGTAGGTGCCATGGGATTAAATCTTGATAGAGTAGGCGCATCAAGATATTTACTTTCTGTTAGGCGTGATGAAGATATAGTTAATTGGATAAAGGATAATAATTTAGGCGAATATGATATTAAAGAAAATGAAACAATACGAGATAAGACAGCAGAAATGTGGATAGAAGCTCAAGTGTGTAGATTAATGACGATGCGTAGTATGTCTATAGTTGAACATGGAGGAAATTTCAGTTATGAAGGTGCTGCTGAAAAAGTATGGGCTCCAGAACATGGTGTCAGAGCAACAGAAGCATATGTACAAATGTTAGGACCATATGGACAGCTCCTTAATACTTCCCCCAATGCAGTTAGTAGCGGAATATTTGCTCATAACTTATTGGGTGCTTTTCAATCAGGTATAAATCACGGTAGTGTCCAAATTATGAGAGATCAGGTTGGTAGAAGAGGATTAGGTTTACCTAGAGGCTAATGAAGGAGGTTAATAATGATTTATAATGCACAAAAAAAAGATATATCAATTGCAGTGGGTGGCGACGCAATGATAACAAGGAAAATGAGCCCGCATAATGAAAAAGATTTTTTAAAATTAATTGATATTTTACGAAAAGCTGATTGCTCAGTAGTAAATTTAGAAATGTTATTTCATGATTATGAACACAGCTGGGAATATAGTGGTGGGACACCAACGAGATCTGATCCAAGAAATATTACAGAATTACAATGGATGGGCATAGATGCTGTAACTACTGCAAATAATCATGCTTATGATTTTTCTGAAGGTGGTTTTCTAACAACATTAGATTATTGTAGAGAATTTGATATGCCTCAAGCAGGTGGAGGAAAAAATCTCGACGCTGCAAGATCCCCTGCCTATGTCGACTCTCCGAGAGGCAGGGTTGCTATTTTGTCTTCCTCTACTACATATAGTGAACAATCAAGAGCAGGTCTAGGAAGACCTGATTTTCCTGGCAAACCAGGAATTAATGCTATTCGGCACAATACATCTCACACAGTAGATCGACCAATATTTGATGCTCTATCTAAGGCTAATGAAGAACTTGGTTATAGTGATATGCAAGATAGAGGTAACAAATTTGGATTTGGTGGAGTAAGTGAAAAAACAGATGCAAACGTTGAAATAAGCTTTATGGGCGGCAAATTTGTTCTAGGCGAGGATTTCAATCGTTCAACAAGTGTAAATAAAGAAGATTTAGAAGGTGCTAGAAAATGGATAAACGGAGCAAAACAACAAGCTGATTGGGTCGTTTATGGAACACACTGTCACGAAAGTGGTAATGATGGAGAAATTCATGGACCTTCTTTAACTAGCCCTCCTCAATTCCTCGAAGAGCTTGCTCGCTGGGTAATTGATCAAGGTGCAGATGTTTTTGCAGGACACGGCCCTCATTTCTTGCGTGGTATAGAAATATATAAAGGAAAGCCTATTTTTTATAGTTTAGGAAATTTTATATTCCAAAATGAAACAGTTCCATGGGCACCTGACGAAGGTTATAGAAGATTTAACTTAACTCACGATGACACACCTGGTGACTACTTGTCCAAAAGATCAAATTTTGACCAAATTGGATTTCCATCAGACCCTGTTTTTTGGAGAAGTGTTGTTGCAGTAAACAATTTTACAAATGGTGACCTAAGTAGTATTTCTCTATATCCAATAGATATGGGTTATGGATTACCTATTCCACAAAGAGGACGCCCTACACTTATGGAAACATCACTTTCAAATCAAGTATTAGAGTGGCTTCAAAAACTATCAGAACCTTATGGGACTAAAATTGATATTAAAGACGGTATTGGTACAATCACTATATAATCATTGATAGTTGTACTAATTGGGGTAAAATTCTTTTTACCCTCTACCAATAAATGGCATTTTTGTAGCCATAATAGTCATAAATTGAATATTTGTTTCTAAGGGAAGATTTGCAATATAAAGGACTGTCTCCCCAACGTGATTAACATCAAATGTTGGCTCAGGGACGATATCACCATTAGGTTGTATTACTCCATCTTTCATACGTGCAGTCATAGGTGTGCCAGCATTACCTATATCTATTTGGCTACATGCAATATTGTACTTTCTACCATCTAATGATATTTGTTTAGTTAAGCCTGATATAGCATGCTTTGTAGATGTATAAGCTACGCCATCAGGTCTAGGTGCATATGCTGCAATAGAACCATTATTAATTATTCTTCCTCCTATAGGAGTCTGTTCTTTCATAATTTTGATAGCCTGCTGGGAACATAAAAAACTGCCAGTTAGATTGGTATCTATAACTCTTTGCCAGTCTTCTAATGAAAGATCTTCGAAAGGTATACGAGGTGCCCCAATACCTGCATTATTAAATAACACATCTAAACGTCCATAGGTTGATTTAATTGAATTAAAAAGATTTTCAACATCCTCTGGATTCCCTACATCTGTTGGTATAATAATAGCTTTAGAATCTGATACTCCTGACTCTGCTACAACCTCTTCCAAATGTTCAACTCGTCTACCGGCCAAGGCTACTGAATACCCATCCGCAAGTAAATGAAGTGTAGCGCTTTTGCCAACCCCAGTACCTGCTCCAGTTACAACTGCAACTTTTTGGTTTGATGACATATTAGAGGGCTCCTTTTTTATAATAATTACTAACTAAAGATGAAAGTCAGGTTACTTTATCACAAAATATATCTTAATAAAATGTTATTTTTAGTATTATACTATGACTTCGTTCATCTTAATTATTAA
>MDSW01210831.1_pt1 | contig 11351 bp, 9 predicted proteins | sample 811171 | NCBI WGS metagenome assembly MDSW01 (sample SAMN05326641, study PRJNA326480) | marine metagenome | isolation source: seawater | place: Atlantic Ocean: North West | collected 2012
ATGCGAGGGGTAATACATATAGGTGATCAGCGCGTGTCTGCTGGGCGAATGGGTGAAAATGCAGCAAAACATCTATCGGGTCAGATGGAGAGTTTAGGGGCTGATTTTGGAAGACTAAAAACAGGCACTCCACCTAGGCTAAATGGAAATACCATAAACTGGGACGTATTGGAGGTTCAGCCCGCAGACGATGATCCTGTAATGTTATCATTTTTATCCCAATCCCCAAGCGTCAGGCAGGTGTCATGCGGGATTACACATACAAACCAGAACACTCATGATATTATTCAGGAAAACTTAAGTAAATCAGCCATGTATAGTGGGCATATAGTGGGTGTTGGGCCAAGATATTGTCCCTCTATTGAAGATAAGGTTACCCGCTTTCCAGACAAAAAAAGTCACCAGATATTTTTGGAGCCAGAAGGTTTAAAAACAAACCACATTTATCCAAACGGCATTTCAACATCGTTGCCTGAAACCTTACAACATCAATACGTAAGATCTATAGTTGGCCTAGAACGTGTAGAGGTTTTACAGCCGGGCTATGCTATAGAATATGATTTCATGAACCCAATAGGGTTATCTGGTGATTTAGAGACAGATCTGCTTGGTGGTTTATTTTTGGCTGGGCAAATAAATGGAACCACTGGATATGAGGAGGCTGCTGCGCAAGGTCTTGTTGCGGCCATAGGAGTAGCAAAAAAAATAAAAGGGGTACCAGAGGTAAAGTTTGACCGGTCGTCAAGTTACATAGGTGTTATGATTGATGATCTCACATCACGTGGAGCATCTGAGCCCTACAGAATGTTCACATCTCGGGCAGAATTTCGTCTAAAGTTGCGAGCTGATAATGCGGACCAGAGGCTTACAGAGCAGGGATGGTTGTCCGGGTGTGTATCTGAAAACCGCTATAAAGCCTTTTCAGAAAAATTTGAAAACTTAACAGCTTGTAAGCGTGTGCTATCTGATATGTCTGTGTCTCCAAATGAAGCTAGATTGGCTGGAATAGAGCTTGGTTTGGATGGGCGTCGCAGAAATGGCCATGAATTATTGGCAATACCAGGGGTTTCCGTTGAAAATATAGCTGAATTAGAGCCACTACTTGCAAATTGGCCAAAGCAAATAAAAAAGCAAGCAGCCTGTGAGGCTCTATACGTTACTTATATTGACAGGCAAAGACGCGATATTGAGGCTTTAGCTAAGGATCTTGGAGTTGAGATACCGAAGAACTTTAATTATAGCCTTGTATCAGGTTTATCGTCAGAAATGATCAGTAAGCTCTCACTTGCTAGGCCCACATCTCTTGGCGCTGCAAAAAATATTGAAGGTGTAACCCCAGCAGCGCTTACTGCAATACTGCTGGCACTTAAGAGCGCCGAACTAAAAAAAGTTATATGAAAAAGGGGTTTCTTCAATGCTTCCCAGATGTTTCACGTGAAACAATCAAGCAATTAGAGGACTACGTAGACCTTGTAGTCAAGTGGAACCCAGCCATTAACTTAGTTTCTACAGGCGATTTGGAAAATATTTGGGATCGCCATATTGAAGATTCAGCTCAAATAGTACGTTTAACAGATGTTGGGTCATCATGGGTAGATTTGGGCAGTGGAGGTGGCTTCCCTGGAATTGTTGTTGCTATACTACTAAAGACCTTGTCTCACTCAACGAAGGTAGTGTTGGTTGAAAGTGACTCAAGAAAGGCTGTGTTTTTGCGACATGTAATTACACAGCTTGATCTTAACTGCGAAGTTCAAAACATAAGAATAGAATCGTCTTCCATTGAAGTCGCGTCTGTTGTTTCAGGTCGAGCCCTTGCTGGACTTCCAAAATTACTAGATCTTTCGGAACATCTTATTGATAAAGATACTGTTTGTTTGTTTATGAAAGGAAAAGCTTTTTCTAATGAACTTAAACTAGCACGGGATAAGTGGTCATTTGATTGTGATGTGGTACAAAGTAAGACAAGCGCTGATGGTGTGATTTTAATTATTAGGAATGTCTGTCGTGCAAATAAATAAACCCAAAGTAATAGCGTTTGCGAACCAAAAAGGTGGCGTTGGTAAGACAACGACCACTCTTAATTTAGCAGCGGCCTTTTCTGAAAGGGGCTATAAGGTATTGATTTTAGACCTAGATCCCCAAGGAAACGCTTCTACGGGTCTCGGTTCCTTGGCTGATGAGCGGGAGTTTACAACTTACGACGTGCTTAGTGAGGGCCTCATTAAGGGCCAGTTTATAATTGAGACAGATGTGCAAAATCTCTACATTATACCCTCTACGGTGGATTTAAGTTCGGCAGACATTGAGTTTGCAACCACGAAGGACAGAAGTAAATTGCTAGAGATCGCTCTAAAAAATTCAGCACTAGACCCTTATGACTACGTCTTCTTGGATTGTCCGCCATCTTTGAGTGTCTTAACGGTTAATGCCCTTATTGCGGCCGACTCTTTGATAATACCTTTGCAAAGTGAGTTTTATGCGCTTGAGGGGCTATCGCAGCTTTTATTATCCGTTCGAGAAATTCGTAGTTCGGGCAATCCAGACTTAAGAATAGATGGAGTTGTCCTTACAATGTTCGACTCCCGTAACGGATTGTCTTTACAAGTTGAAGATGATGCACGCAAAAACCTAGGGCAACTCGTTTTTAAAACAGTTATTCCAAGAAATGTGCGTGTTAGTGAGGCCCCATCATTCTCTATGCCAGTTTTGAGTTATGATACTAAATCTAAGGGAGCTGCAGCGTATCGCGCTTTAGCTGAAGAGTTACTTTTGCGACCCAAATAAAGGGAGTTAAAAATGTCTAATGTTGGTAAGCAGAAAAGGGGCCTTGGTAGGGGACTTTCTGCACTCATGGCTGATATTGAACCAAATCCAAAAGAAGTTTTAAAAACAGCGACTTCAACAAAATTTGAAACATTGGTACCAATTGAAAAAATTAATCCCAACCCAAATCAACCACGCCGCTATTTTGCTGAGAATGATCTTAACGATCTTGCAGATTCAATTCGATCTAAGGGAATTATACAGCCACTTGTTGTGCGGCCACACCCCAATAAAAATGGAGAATTTGAAATTGTTGCTGGTGAACGACGTTGGAGAGCTTCTCAAATTGCACAAATTCACCAAATACCAGTGGTTGTTCGTGAGTTTTCAAATGAAGACGTCCTGGAAATAGCTATTATTGAGAACATTCAAAGGGCAGACTTAAATCCAATAGAAGAGGCTGCTGGTTATCGTCAATTGATGGAAAAATTTGGTCATACACAAGACCAAGTGGCGCAGGCCCTTGGAAAGTCACGACCTCATATCGCCAACCACCTCAGGCTTCTGGTATTACCAAATGATGTTCAAGATCTTGTTATAAAAGGAAAAATATCGAGTGGACACGCTAGAGCACTTATCACCAGTAAAGATCCCTCAGAAATAGCTAAACTTATTTTATCTCGTGGTCTGTCCGTAAGGCAGACAGAAAGCCTTGTAAAAAAGCGTTTTGGTGAAAAACCGGTGCGCTTGGGTCAAAAAAGTAAGGATGCAGATACCAGGCTTCTTGAGGGGGATCTGTCTGCTGCGCTTAAAATGGCTGTATCAATACTTCATAGACCTAACCAAGAGTTTGGTGAAATAAATATACGGTATAAAAACTTGGAACAACTTGACGATTTGTGCCGTCATTTAACAAAATTTTAAAACATGAGCTTTTGTATTAGTTGATTTAAAAGCGCTCGCCCAGAAATGGTGGCCCTTATAAAATCATCAGAAGTTTCTAAAAGCCCCAGTTCAATCAGGTCAGCTGGCAAATTAAATTTTTTGCCAGCAACAGTTTCTATTCTTGACCTAGAAACACCTGTTTTTAGACGCAACCCCATCATAATAAGTTCATTAGCATGGTCTTTTTTTGAAAGAACTTCATGACTTAGCTCTCCATTTGATTTAAGGTGAACTCCATTCAACCAGGCATAGGGAGCTAGTATTGTTTTTGTTGCAAACCTCGTATCACCAACAGTAATTCTTCCATGGGCGCCAGGGCCAATACCTATATAGTCACCACCCATCCAATAGATTAAGTTATGTTTGGATTCCAAACCCTCAGAAGAGAAATTAGAAATTTCATAGGAATTGAGACCTTCCGCATTGCAGGTTGTGTTTGTAAACTCAAACATATCAGCAGAAAGGTCTTCATTGGGCATACCACTTAGCTTTCCCGCTTTAGCTCGGTAACCAAACGCTGTCCCTGGCTCAATTGTCAGCTGATAAAGAGAGAGATGCCCACTATGTAAGGACAACGCTTTTTTTAGTTCTGAACTCCAGGATGGCAAGGATTGATTTTGACGTCCATAAATTAAATCAAAGCTAACACGGTTAAAGTTGTGATTAGCTATTTCTAGTGCCCTCATAGCGTCATCTACAGAATGTAGCCTGCCAAGCCTTTTGAGGTCTGAGTCGTTAAGTGCTTGAATTCCAATTGAAATTCTATTGACACCAGCAGTTTTAAAATCCAAGAATTTGCTTGCTTCAACTGATGACGGATTAGCCTCCAAGGTAATCTCAATGTCATTTGCCGGAGTCCAGTGCTCGAAAGCCCTTGATATTAATTTTTCCACAAGGGATGCAGGCATTAAGCTTGGTGTTCCCCCTCCAAAGAATATGGAATTAAGTAGTCGGCCTTTTGTGTGTTTGGCGTTGCGGTCTAATTCTGAAATAAGCGATTTCTCCCAGATCTGGGTATCTACACTCGAATCAACGTAGGAATTAAAATCACAATAAGGGCACTTAGCCTCACAAAAGGGCCAATGAACATATAGCCCGAACCCACCACTGCGCCAATCCTTATTCAAGGCACCCAGCTACTAATTTAGAAAAAGCATCTGCTCGATGAGTCAGGGGGTGTTTTTTAGCAGGTAGCATTTCTGCAAAAGTTTTTAAATATCCTTCTGGCTGAAACATTGGGTCAAAACCAAAACCATGCTCACCCCGTGTAGGCCAGACAACCTGACCAGGTGCGATGCCAGCAAATATTTCATCATGTCCATCGGGCCAGGCCAAGCAGAGCGTACAATTGAATTGTGCCAATCTTGGGCTTGGAGCACCGCATTCTTCTAATAACCTCCAGACCCGCTGCATCGCTATATTGAAGTCCCTGCCATCCTTTGTTTCGGCCCAATCAGCAGTATAGACACCAGGTTTTCCGTTTAACGCATCTATAGAAATTCCGCTATCATCTGACAAGGCAGGCAAACCTGAGGCTTTGGCGGCAAAATGTGCCTTAATGCGAGCATTTCCAGAGAAAGTATTTTCTGTTTCATCAGGCTCGTCTATTCCGAGCTCACCAGCGCTCAAGCATTTAATTTCATAGGGCATAAGGAGCAACTGGATCTCCCTCAGCTTTCCTTTGTTGTGGCTTGCTAAAACTATTTCTGTTTCTGTGAGCTTACGCATTATGAAGTAGCAGACTTCTGTTCTGTTACTAATTGAGCAATGCCAATTTCAGCAAGGTCTACTAGTTCATTCATTTGGTTTCTTGAAAACGTGGAGCCCTCTGCTGACATTTGGACTTCAACTAACTTACCTGAACCCAGAACCACAAAGTTACCATCTACAGCCGCCTCGCTATCTTCAGGATAATCTAAATCAAGAACTGGCTGGCCAGCATAAATACCACAACTTACGGCTGCTACAGGATCTATTAGTGGATTGGTTTTGATGTCACCTGTCTTAATTAGCTTATCAACGGCTAGCTTTAAAGCCACCCATCCACCAGTGATTGCAGCACAACGTGTACCGCCGTCTGCTTGTATTACATCACAATCAACACTAATTTGTCTTTCGCCTAGTGCCACTCGATCTACGCCAGCACGCAGACTACGTCCAATTAACCTTTGGATTTCTTGTGTACGGCCAGATTGGCCATTCTTTGCTTCTCTCCTCATTCTGGTGTGGGTTGCTCGCGGAAGCATTCCATACTCTGCTGTTACCCAACCCAACCCCGAATTTCTTAAAAATGCTGGAACTCGGTCTTCTAGGCTTGCTGTGCAAAGCACATGGGTATCCCCGCATTTAATTAAACAGGACCCTTCAGCATGCCGAGTTACGTCTGTTTCGATTATAATGTCTCGCATTTGATTTAATTTTCGTCCAGACGGCCTCATGTCTTGTCCTCCCTGTTATGATGCGCGAATATGCGATGCACACCCCAAATTGCAAGGGTTAGGTTAATGGATTCTTCTGAAGAGCTTTTTTCTGAAATGGACACTCGCAGCCGTGAAGTGTTTCAACGCATAGTAGAAAGCTACCTTTCTTCTGGTGAGCCGATGGGAAGTCGTACTTTGACACAACAAATGACCGACCAAGTAAGCGCCACAACAATTAGAAATGTAATGCAAGATTTAGAGTTCCTGGGCTTACTAGACAGCCCACATCCTTCAGCTGGCCGCATGCCTACGGAGCTTGGCTTGCGGATGTTTGTCGACGGTATCATGGAGGTTGGTGACCCTGATGAGGCAGACCAACGAAAAATCTCAGCGACTATGGGTGAGGATGACAACATAAACAATATGCTCGATCGAATATCAAAAGCGTTATCGGGGCTTACACAAGGCGCGTCACTGGTTCTTGCTCCCAAGAAGTCATCTCCAATAAAACACATAGAGTTTGTTTCTCTAGCCACGGATCGATCTCTGGCTGTATTGGTTTTTGCTAATGGAGAGGTAGAAAACCGTGTTTTTCGGCCTCCACCGGGCCAAACACCCAGTCAAATGCGAGAAGCAGTTAATTTCCTGAATGCAATCGGCCAAGGAAAAACTCTTCAAGAACTTCAGTCAACAATCATGAATGAAATTCAAAAACATCGAGCTGAGCTTGATACATTGACAACAGCTTTAGTTAAATCGGGTGTTGCGGTCCTGCAAGACGCGGGTGGAGACAATGAGCGTTTGATTGTTAGGGGGAGATCTAACTTGTTAGAAAACGCAGGTACAGCTGACGACCTGAATCGTGTTCGCGTGTTATTTGACGACTTGGAACGGAAGCGTGATATTGCAGAGTTCCTCGAATTAACAGAGGCTGGAGAGGGTGTTCGCATTTTTATTGGGTCAGAGAACAAACTTTTTTCACTTTCGGGTTCCTCTTTGGTAGTTTCTCCCTATATGGACAGTGACCGAAAGGTTGTGGGTGCTATTGGTGTAATCGGGCCCACTCGGCTCAACTATGGTCGAATAGTACCAATTGTTAATTATACCGCTCAGATGGTTGGGCGCGTTTTATCTGATCGAGGTTAGGTCTCTATGGCTAAAGAAAATGAAGATGAGTTCCTCCAGGACATTAGTCTGGCTGAAGAGGAAGTGTTCGGTGAGGAAGAGCATACTGAGGAAGAGCTTGAGCTGGATTCCTTAAAAGCTGAGCGTGATGAATTGAAAGATAAGTGGATGCGCGCTCTGGCGGATGCTGAAAACTCACGAAAAAGAAGTGAAAAGGATCGGCGAGAAGCAGAAAATTATGGTGGAACAAAGATAGCTCGAGACTTACTTCCAGTTTATGATAATCTAAAGCGTGGCCTTGATGTCGTAACAGATGATCAACGTGATGTTGCCGCTGCTTTAATAGAGGGCGTTGAGCTTACGATGCGCGAAATTTTAAATGTTTTTAAAAAACACGGAATTGAGCCAATAGCACCAGAGGTAGGAGACAAGTTTGATCCGCAGGATCATGAGGCGATGTTTGAGGCCTCTGTCCCTGGAACAAAAGCTGGTGATATAATTCAGGTAATGGCAGAGGGCTTCATGCTACACGATAGGCTTTTGAGGCCAGCTCAGGTTGGTGTCTCATCAACGCCTGAGTGAGAGTATTTTCACAATTTGATAATTAGAACTAAAAGATCCACAGGCGTAATTCCCTGTTTATTTTAATTTTGATTTAAGTTCATAGATAAGATCTAGGGCATCTTTTGGACTTAATGTGTCAGGCTGAACTTCCTCAAGAGCTTTTTCAATGGCTGAGGGGCCAATTGGTGGGGCTGCTGGGATTGTTGAAAACAGCGGCAGGTCATCGATCAGAGCCTTTTGCTTGCCATAACCCTCTCTTTCCCCCTTTTCTAGCGCATCAAGTACAACCTTTGCTCGATCCAGAACAGGCGCTGGTAGACCTGCTAGCTTCGCTACCTGTACACCATAGGAACGGTCTGCAGCGCCCTTTTTAACTTCATGAAGAAATATAACGTCACCCTCCCACTCCCGAACAGTTACGGTTGCATTTTCTACCCTTTTAAGTTTTGCTGATAGCTGGGTAAGTTCATGATAATGTGTTGCAAATAAAGCGCGGCATCGGTTAAAGTCATGAAGGTACTCAAGGGTTGCCCAAGCTATAGACAGTCCGTCATAGGTGGAAGTGCCTCTTCCAATCTCATCTAAAATTACTAGCGCCCTGTCATCAGCTTGATTAAGTATTGCGGCTGTTTCTATCATTTCGACCATGAATGTTGAGCGTCCTCGCGCTAGATCATCTGAAGCACCTACTCGACTAAATATTTGTGAGACAATTCCAATTGTTGCTTGGGTGGCGGGAACATATGATCCAGCTTGTGCAAGTAAGGCAATCAAAGCATTTTGACGAAGGAATGTGGACTTTCCTGACATGTTTGGGCCTGTTAGAAGCCAAATATTTTCATCCTTGCTGTTTAAATTACAATCATTTCCTACAAAAATTGATGAGGAGCTGTCTTTTAAAGTGGCTTCAACAACTGGATGCCTACCTTGATCGACAAAAAAATCCCGACCGATTGTCATAGTTGGCCTTATCCAACCTTCGTTCATAGCTAATTCCGAGAAGGCAGAAGCAACGTCAATTTCAGCTATCGAAAAGGAGAGAGCTTGAAGAGTCACCGCCTGGGCCAAAACCATTTTTTCTAACTGGTAAAAAAGTTCTTGTTCTAAGCTGATAGATTGACCAGAAGCGTTTAATATCTTTGTTTCCAGCTCTCCTAAATCTACGGTAGTGAACCTCACAGAGTTAGCAGTTGTTTGCCTATGGATAAACGTATCACTAAGTGGTGACGCAAGCATTTTCTGAGCGTGTGCAGCGGGTGTTTCAATGAAATAACCCAAGACATTATTATGCTTAATCTTCAAAGATGAGATATTGGAAAAACCAGAGTAAGTTGCCTGCATTTCTGCTATAATTTCTCTTGATTTGTCTCTTAAGGCTCGTACGTCATCAAGCTTTTTTGAATAGCCTGAAGCAATGTAACCTCCATCTCGGGCTGAAAGTGGTGGGGTTTCAGTTATAGCTTTAGCTAATTCCTCACATAATAAGTCGTGACCTATTAGGTCTGGGTTTATATTCTCAAGGAGTTCTGGCAATTGGGTGTTTGATAATAATTGGTTTACTCTTTTTGCTTGTGTGGCACCATTGACGAGCGCTAATAAATCACGTGGTCCACCGCGCCCAAGTGCTAAACGGCTCAGTGCGCGCTCAGTGTCTGGTAGGTGCTTTAGGATTGTCCGCAACTCTGTACGCATGACACTGTTTTCACAAAAAAACTGAACAGTTTCGGCCCTATCAGAAATCGTTTTAATGTGCTGGGAGGGTGTTGTGATTCTTTGGTATAAAAGTCGGGCCCCTGCCGCAGTAATTGTATTATCCACGACGGACAATAAAGAGCCTTGGTGTTCGCCATTTAAAGTCTCTGTGATTTCAAGATTTCGGCGAGTTGCGGTGTCTATTGAGACATAATCATTTGGTGACTCGCCAATGGGAAATTGTAACAGAGGCATTTGTCCTTTCTGAGTGGTGTTTAAATACTCAATTAAAGCGCCAAGTGCCGCCGTATTTGCGCGGGTTAGGCTTTTTAAAGCCTCGATTTCTGCCTCACCATATGTATTTAAAAGCTTTTTTGTACCAGCATCGCTGTCAAAAGTGTTTTGAGAAAGTTTTGTTAAAGATGTTCCTGATTCGGAAAAAACCTCATGAATTTCACTCGCAGTTTCTTCAGAAATAATCACCTCAGCGGGAGAAAGCCGAGCCAGTTCTGGCCCTAAATGCGGTAACGGACAATTTCTGTAACGCAAGTCACCAGTCGATATATCAACCCAAGCAAGGCAACACTCGTTTCGAACGCTCGCAAAGGCCACCAAAAAATTACTCTTCCTAGGGTTAAGTAGGTTATCTTCTGTTAAAGTTCCTGGGGTAACCAAGCGGACAACGCCACGCTTTACAACGGATTTTGAGCCTCTTTTTTTGGCCTCTTTTGGATCTTCCAGTTGCTCGCAAACAGCAACCCTGAAGCCCTTTTTGATTAATTTTAAAAGATATCCTTCAGAGGCGTGTGCGGGTACACCACACATAGGTATATTTTCACCTAAATGCTTGCCGCGCTGTGTTAGTGCGATATCTAGTGCCTGTGAGGCCATAACAGCATCATCAAAGAATAATTCATAGAAATCACCCATTCGATAAAAAAGTAATGCAAGAGGGTACTCTTTCTTTATTTCAGAAAACTGTGCCATCATTGGCGTTATGGAATACTCTGGTTTTTTCAAGAAACACCTCCGCACCAGAATGAGTTTAAGCAAAGATAGCAGCAAAAGGAAGCGGTTGTCGTTGGATTGCTAGGCGAGTAAAAGGTTAAGTGAATAAGGAGTGGTAAAATGGCAAACAGCAAGCTAACTGATGCAGATGCTCTAGCATTTCATTTGAAGCCAACACCAGGAAAATTTGAGATTAATGCTACTGTTCCTATGACAACTCAAAGGGACCTATCGCTCGCTTACTCACCAGGTGTAGCCGTCCCTTGTTTAAAGATTTCTGAAAACCCTGAATTAGCTTATGACTACACGAACAAGGGTAATTTAGTAGCAGTTATTTCAAACGGGACTGCAGTATTAGGCCTCGGCAGCCTTGGCGCACTAGGAAGCAAGCCTGTTATGGAGGGCAAGGCAGTCTTATTTAAACGCTTTGCTGATGTGAACTCAATTGACATTGAACTTGATACAGAAGACCCAGACGAGTTCATTAAAGCAGTAAGACTGATGGGACCAACTTTTGGTGGAATTAACCTTGAGGACATCAAGGCGCCAGAGTGTTTTATTATTGAGCAAGCATTAAAAGAATCAATGGACATACCAGTTTTTCATGATGATCAGCACGGAACAGCTGTGATTTGTGCCGCTGGCCTCATAAATGCTTTGCATTTGTCTAACAAGAAAATTCAGGATGTTAAGATTGTGCTGAACGGCGCCGGCGCGGCCGGAATAGCCTGTATCGAATTGCTGAAATCAATGGGTGCAAAACACAATAACTGTGTCGTTTGCGATACAAAGGGTGTGATATATCAGGGCCGCAAAGAAGGTATGAACCAGTGG
>MDSW01035760.1_pt1 | contig 11350 bp, 13 predicted proteins | sample 811171 | NCBI WGS metagenome assembly MDSW01 (sample SAMN05326641, study PRJNA326480) | marine metagenome | isolation source: seawater | place: Atlantic Ocean: North West | collected 2012
AATTGCTTGTTTTTTACTATCTAAATAAAAACCTTTTCCTTTAACATTAAGCGACCATGGCCAAGGAATATACATACCATCAACTAGTCTTCCCGTTTCAGTAAGAGAAATAGCAAGTAAAATATTTTTAGGAAGATTAAGATGTTTTTCAACTTTTATAATTTCTGAAATACAAAGTAACTTATCTTCTGTTAAGGTCTTATAAGAATATAAAAATAATAATAATAATAATATGTTTTTTAAAAAGCGATTCACATATATGATATAACATATTATTTAATTCTTAAAAAATGGCTTTAAAATTTAATAAATACACATTAACTTTTTCTTTTATTTTATACATATATTCATTTTTTTCTTATTCTCAAAATTTATATTGGGCTGGTTTTGCCTTCATTGGAAATAAGGATCAAAACTTTAGATATCCGGTAGCTATAAGTATATTTGAAAAGGAAAAATCATTATTGAGTAGAAAGTTAAAAGAAACTCTTAAAAGTTTAAAAAGGAGTGATGTAAATATAATTTTTGATCAAGGTAAAATATCTTCAGGTGACGCTAAGGCGTTAGCATTTGGAGTAATGGACGAATCATTAGAAAGAATTATTACAGAATATGGAATATCAACACACTACAGTATATATGGTCAAGTAATGATTTTCGATTTTAATGATAAAAGAATGATTGCAAATTATCCAGTATTAGTTAGGTATACGAGTATTACTGATGAAATTCCATCAAAAGAAAGTGACATTAAACAATATACAGATATGTACCTAAATTTAGATAGTAAAGTTTCTGTTTTTAATCAGTGGCTAAAAATGTTTGAAAAAACTAGGATAAATGAAATTAAAAATAAGGCTACTATTGGAGTGGGGAAAATTTTGTATGGAGATGAAGTAAAAAAATCATTACCAGACAATTTAAAAAAAAATGAAGTATGGAAGACCAGAATAGCACAAAAAATTGAATATAATATTGCAAGCCAACATAATGTACCTTTAGTGCCTTATACTACAGGAGAAGCTATTGGAGCAAAAGGTTCTAGCGGTCTATTTACAAGGTTTACTGATTCTGTAAGTAAAGTCTTAACTTTACCAGATAAAGATTTTTTATTTGATGTTAGAGTAAAAGGTTTTAGGTATAAAATGAATGAAGGCGATTATGAAGTACAGCATATATGGGCAGCATATATTGAATTTAACTTAAATGCTGATTACGGTGATGGTGAACTAACTAATTTAACAAATGAAAATTTTAGATACTTTTCAGAGTCTCGCTTTTCTAAAAAGGCTAATGTTAAAATATTAGACCAGTGGGCAGTTAATGAAACCATTTTAGCTAATCTAATTAATAAGTTTGTAGTTCAGATTAAAACTAAAGATGAAAAAGAAATTAAAAGTATAACAGATACTGAATTTAAAGATGTCAAAAATAAATTTACCAAAATTGAGGAGGTTTTCAAAAAATGCATGTAATCAGAATAATTTCAATATTTATTATTTTTTCTTTTATAAATTTTAATTCTTATTCTTCTGAAATATTCTCTAAAGGTTCTGGAACTGTTCAAGTAAAGAATGTTAAAAAAATTAAACCTGAAGAATCAGAATTAGCTAAAAAAAAAGCTGTGGAGTCTGCATGGAAAAAATATACAGGGAAATTTGATGTTTCCAAAATGAAGCAATATATGCTTATCGAAGAAGACATAAATTTAGATGATTATATAAATGATGTACAAGTTTTAGATAATGTTGTGGACACAGGAACTAAAACTTTAAAAACTATTGTAAAGATTTCAATTAACGAAGTTAGGCTTACTGGTAAACTACAAAATCTATCAGCAGCTGGAAGTACCGGAACAAGTCAAGGAAGTACAATAGTTGCTTATTATATAAGTAGAGAAACTGGTTCTCTTAAAAGTTTTCAAAAAAGAAAAACAAATATTCAAGTTAATGAAGGGGCAAAAAGTGTTACAGATAGCATGGAAGGTGACACTGATAGTGTGAGTAGTAAAGAGATGAGTAAAACTCAAACTGGTGGATCAACTGAAAAAAAAGCTGATAGGGTTTCATATACAGTTGCTAAAAATGTTTCACCTACTACTATTACAAATTCTTTAAATGCAATATTTACTCCTGCTGGATTTCAATTCAGTGATTTTGATACAGCATTGAATTTAGCTGATCCAGATGCCACACTTTTTGATATTGAAATGGCAACAATTGCTGATGAATTTGTAGAGAAAAATGGTAGTCTTGGTAGAAAAACAAAAGGGCAAATTAACAAAGTTATGAGAGAATTAGCTGCCCAAGCAATTATGGTTAACTATTTAGTACAAATAGTTACTGATATTAATTTACCCTACGAAGATTCTGTTACAGGAAACCAAAAAGTTGATGTTTCTATGGGTTTGAGTATTACTGATGTAAGTAAACCTCTTGCTGGTGTAGTTGCTTCAGATACAGTAGTTGCTTCTGGGTCAGGACAAGACTCAATAACTGCTTCCAATAACGCTATTAAAGAGGCGTCTACAGAAGTAGCTAAATTAGTCGTAAACATGTTAAACTCAAAAGGTATTAATTAATTTTTAAATAAATGAAAGGAAAATTATGAAAAAATTTACAAACTTTTTAGTAATGACTTTAAGCTTATTTTTTCTATTTAGTAATGTTTATTCAATAGATATGCCTAAAGTTCCAAAAGTAGGAATAGGTGGAGGCGGAGACAAAGCCGATATAGATGTTGATGCCTTAGTTGATCAACAATCTGCACTAGTTGGTAGTATGGCAGCAGCTTTATCGAACTTATTAACTGCTAATATGAACTTTTTAGAAGCTGTAGGTAAAAAAGGTGAGGCAGAAAAATTGAAAAAAACAATTGATGGTTTAAAAGCTGGTAAAGATGTTGAGAAAGATAATCTAGAGGCAGGCTTTGAAGCTGCTGACACATCTACTAAAACTGCTATCGGATCATTTGAGTCAGTTAAACTAGATGCAGAAGGTAAAGCAAAATTCGCTCAAGGTATTCCTCCGTATGCTGCAGGTACTATTGACATGACTAAAACAGGTTTTGCAGCTGTAGATACTTTTAAGAGCTTAAAAGGTACTAAAGACTTAACTATTTTAAGAAAATTAGGTAAATTAATTTTTATAGGTAAGAACGCACCTAGTCTAATTTCATCATTTGCAGATGCTACTAAAAAAATTAAAAAATTTACTTCGTCTCAAGGAATAAAAGATGATAAACTACTAGAATTAAAACCTGATATGTTTTCAGCACCAAGTTAATGAAAATTATGAAGATAATATTAGTTTTATTATTTCTTTTTAATATTACTAAAAGTTTTAGTAAAATTGAAACAGTCACAGTTAATGCTTCTGGATCAGGAACAACAGAAGCATTGGCTATAGAGTCAGCCTTAGTGCAAGCTGTTTCTCAAGTTAATGGTGGACAAATCGCAGCTCAAACTAAGTCTAGTTTATCTGAGATGAAAAAGGATGGTGACTATAATTTAAATCAAGAATTTCAAAAAGAAGTATCACAAAAAACTAAAGGTATAATTAAAAGTTGGTCAATTAAATCAAATTCAAAAGACGAAGATGGTTTATTTAATGTTGAGTTAACAGTTTCTGTAAGTAAGTACAAAAAATCTAAGCAAGCTAACAGATTAAGAATGGCTATTGTACCTTTTAGAGTGGCAGACACCATTAAAGAAACTAATAATGTTAAAAAATTTGAAAGTGCTTTTAGTACTCAACTAGAAAATTACCTTACACAAACCAGAAGGTTTGCAATGCTAGATAGGAAAAATATGGAAGAGCAATCTAGAGAACTAAATTTTATATTAAAAGGAGATAAAACTAGTGTAGCTACTGAAGAAATTGCAAAAATAGGAAATCGTTTAGGAGTTGATTATCTTATTGTAGGAATGATCAATAAGGCTTCCACAAATGTTACCAAAAAAGAAAGCAAAGTTTCAGACAAAGTAAAAACCATAGTGAATTCTTATGCATCAGTTAACATTAGGATAATTGATGTAGCAACTACTCAAATCAAATTTGCTGATACCTTTGAAGGAAGTGCTGGTTCATCAATAGAAAAAGTGGCAACAAGAATGGTAAAAAGACAAGTTGGTAATATAATAGTTGAATCTATTTATCCTATTAGAATTATTTCTGCTTCAAAGACACAAGCAGTTTTAGGTCAAGGAGGAAAAACTATTCAAACTGGTGATATTTATAAAATATACCAACTAGGTGAAAGAATGATAGATCCTTATACAAAAGAAAGTTTAGGAAGGGAGGAAATTGAGGTTGGTGCTGTAAAAATTCTCACAGTTAGACCTAAGTTTTCTGATGCACAAATTTTAGAAAGTATTATAGATTTAAAAACTGCTGTTAAAGACGAAGGAGATAAATTTGTTGCAAGACTGCACAAAAAGTCCTCAGCAGGAGGTACAGCTAGTAAAAAGAAACCAGCAAAAAAGGCAAAATCTGTAGAAAAATTAAAAAAGGAGTCTGAAGATGATTGGTAATGTTTTTATTTATTTTATTTTAATAATTACTATTATTTATACAAAAGCACTAGCTCAGGAGGTTCAGGAAGCTGTAGATGAATGGGCACTTGTTGATATTGAAATGGCACAAGCAAAAGAACCACTTGATGATTGTGTTAATTATTTAGTAAAAAAAGGCTGGGAAGAGCATAGACAAATCAAAAAAAATGATGGTAGTGGTACAACTTTTTTAGTAGGGTGCGGAAGTAATATTTCATTCGCGGATGCAGGGTCTGATGACTTTATGGTGTCGAGACAGAACGCTATTACTAATGCTATTCTAGATGGTAAAAAAAAATATAGTGAATTCAGAGCACAAGAGTTATCTACTAATACAATTGATATGGCACAACAAGGAACTAAAGAAGAAAGTCAAACTGACATTGAAAAAAAACAGGAGGCTGAAACAAAAAATGATTTAGGTATTCTAGAAAAATTAAAGTTAATTGCAAATAGTAAAGTAGATAAAAAACTAAAGGAAGAAGGTATTAATCCTGAAGAGGAAGCTGAAAAGAAAAAAGAATTAGTTGAAGAAATTGTTGCATCTTCTTCATTTCAGAGAGCAATTAAAAGTGCTACATCACTTGAAGAAGCAGGGTTTCAAGTATTTAAACTTTGGGAAGATTGTAAATTAGGAGAACAATGTAAAATTGCTGTTTTAATTATGAGATCTTCAGCTCAGGCTACTATTGCAAAAGGTATATTAAATCCAGGATTAAATCCAGTTCAAAGAAAAAAACCAGGAAAACCTCTTCCTAAGGGAGAAATGTGGAATTCTAAAAAAGTTTTAGGTAATATAGGTGCAAGGATAAAAGTTGACGAGAATGGTGATTATCATATATTGTCTACAGCTATTTCTGTGCCAATGGATGAAAATAGAACTTCACTTAGTATTGCTAGGGACGATGCTGTTCTTCAAGCTGACGGGTTTATTAGAGATTTTGCAGGAACGTTTGTTGCTTCATCATCAGAGAGCATTAAAAAAGAAATAGAAAATGTTGATAATCAAGGAAATAGAGATGTAAGTATGGAAAAATACTTTAAAAAAGTCTCTTCACAGGTAGCTTCTCCTGAATTTATAAGCGGAATAACCACATTAGCTACTGGCAAAGCTAGACATCCTTCTTCACCTAAATGGGCCTATTTTGCAGTGAGAAAGTGGTCTTTTAATTCACAGGCTGAAGCTTTGAAACCAATTGATGCAGAGGTTGGAAGTAGTAATAATACTAGTTCATCGCCTGCTAGTTCTAGTACTCTGGAAAGTGAAGAAGCTGATTTTTAAACTACTCGTAAATTTTTTATTTCTTTTTATTACCGTCAGTATAAATGGAAGTGAAATAAAAAATATATATGAGACTAATAAAAGTAGTATGCAATTAAATTCTAATATGGAAATTGGAAACTACGTTTATTCAATCTCTGTTTCTGACTTGGCAAAAATAGAGTCAATAAACGAAGAAAAAAATAAACTTCATGCTACAGCTAAACTTTTAAACGTTATAAAAAACAATGTGTCCTGGCCAGAAAAAATTAATAGTAAGCTTCGAAATCAGCTGTGGAATTTTTACCTAAACCAAAAGACTATTGAACTAAAAGGTGTACAAATTATGGAACAAGGAAAAATAGGAGAAAAATACTTTGTTGTAGTAGGTATAGAAAAATCTAATTTGTATAAATATAATGTCTCTTATAACATGATATTAAAGGAGTTGAAATGAACGTTGTATCTAAAATTATTTTTTTACTTTTTATAACTTTTATGTTGGCAAATTGTGCCGCAAATAGTGCTACCAGAATGAAACAAGATAGTTACAAGGCTGGATGTGAAGCAGAAGTAAAAATTTTAAAATCCTATGGAGACACAATTAGAATTGAACACAGTCCAGCTGATTATGAACAAGCTTTAGGTATTTCTAAAAGCTATTGTGCTGAAAGAAAAAAATTAACTACAAAAAATCAATCTAATTGTGATGGTTGTTGCAGAACAACTTATATATGCAAGGGTGAACTTACTATAGAAGATGAAAGTTAATTAAAATGTTTTTATTTAGATTTATTTGGAAAATCATCATTTTAATACTAATAATTCTTGGAATAATATACTTATTACAACTTATATAAATGAGAAATACTAAAAGTAACTACTTATTAAAAAGCTTATTTCCTGAAGAACATGAAAGTAGAACAAGTCTTGAGATAGTTCTTACATTAATAATATGTCTTTCCATTTTTTTAACTGTAATTGAAACAGAAAAAAGTATTTATCAAAGTTATAAATATGTTTTACAGAACATAGATTTTGTTATTGTTTTAATATTTTCTCTGGAATACCTATTAAGATTATTTTACAGTGGTAAGGCAGATAAAAAATATCTAGGTTTCAAGGGAAAAATAAAATATTTTCTTTCTCCATATGCTATTATCGACCTAATAGCAATTCTACCGTCATTACTGCAGTTTTTTACGACTAATTTATTTTTTCTGAGAATTTTCAGATTAATTAGGATGTTAAGAGTTATGAAATTAATAAAAAAAAGTCCACCAATAAGAATGTTTTTAGAGGCTATCATAAAATCTAAAACTCAATTACTCGGTAGTCTTGTTGTTACTCTATTTGCAATATTTATAAGTTCAATATGTATGTACATGGTTGAGTCAGAACTACAACCTGAACAATTTGGAAGTATCCCTAGAGCCATGTGGTGGTCTATGGCAACTTTAACTACAGTAGGATATGGTGATGTATTCCCCATAACGGCTTTAGGTAAAATAATATCAAGTATAGTTGCTATATTAGGAATAGGTATAGTAGCATTACCTGCAGGGATAATTGCTGGTAACTATAAAGAGATTTTAGAGAAACAGGAAAAATAAATTGGGTAGAGATAACATATCAGGAGCCTCAGGTGGCATAATAAAAACAATATTTCTGTTTCCTGGAAAAGTAATTCAATGGATTATGTTTATGTTTGTTTCAGGAAAAAGATTTGGTGGGCTAGTACAACAGACTAGGTTATCTAGATCACCTATTATTACTTATTTAATATCTGCTATAATGTGGTTCTTAATTTTTTACTTTCTGGACGTACCAGAAATCCTTATAAATGTAGTTGTAGCTATAGTTGCGTTATTTATTTAATAGTTTCCAATACCTTGGTTCGATTCTTCAGTTTTAGATTGATTTTTTTCAGTACTACTTTTAGAACTGCCTGTAGAATTTGTTTTGTTTTCTGAGGTAATAAAACCGTAAACTACATAACCTAAAACAAATAAAATGGATAATTTAATGATGGTAGAAAATAATGATTTTTTTCTTGGTTTTTCTTCATATGTTGTTTGCTCTTGAGAAATATTTTTAGCACTATCAGAATAATTTTCTTTTGGAGCATATTTAGCCTCCATTTCTGCTTCCATTTCTTTTCTAGCAGCCTCAAGTTCCTTTCCTGCTTTAGATCTTTTATCAAATGTACCATCTTTATTTCTCATACCTCTATAATACGATAAATAATTTAAAATTCAATAGTCTTAATTTTATTACGAGTAAGATCAACTAATAATACTTTGTTAGAATTAAAAAGTTTCGAATATTCCAAAAGTTGTCTCCTTGTATTTCTCTCTCCAATTAAAGCAGATAAACCGGTTTTAACCTCGGCTATGTAAGTTATATCATTTTTTTCTACTAGATAATCTGGTCTAACTTCAAAAAATACTTTCTTTTTATTTTCATATAAAAAGCCTTGCATTTTATGTTGTGAACTTATAATTTTATATCCATTATTTTTTAATAACTTCCTTGCGTTCTTTTCGCCCTTTTTACCCTTTCTTTTTAATAAGAAAAATAAAAAACTTTTATAGGCTCTTCTAATTTTCCACCCTAGATATAACAGGATTATAATTAGAATAATTATAATGATTTGATCAAAAAGACTGGTTATATCTAAATTAATCATAAATATAATTTTTTTTTATTTTATTTTTTCTAATACTTCTTTAACTTTAATAAGTTTCTTTTTAATTTTCTCAGGGTCCCTTTGTGTGATTTCACTAATAAAGTCTTTTTCATGGTTAGAAAGTATTCTTACTGTTTTATTAATTAGATTTGCTTGAACAGTTTCATATATCTGCCATTCATCTAATATCTTATAGTCTAATGTCTTAGCAAATGTGATATCTTCAACCCAATAAAATTTTTCTTCAAATATTTTAGTATTTTCAAAGGTTTCTTTAAAATCAATTTTTAAAAATGCTGCATACATAAAATTTTCATAGAATTCATTCTCTATTTTTTTCTTTCTAAACTGTCTAATTAATAGATTAATACTATAATCAATTTCTGGTAGTTTGAGCTCTTTACTGACAGAATCAGAAAATCGCGTCATCAAACCTACATCACCTTTACCACCTATTGCAACACCAAGTGTATATGGTACTAAAGGTATACCATACTGATAAGCTATATTATATTCTAACTTTTGTGCTGTTCTTGTTTTCAATATATTATTTTTTAACAGCCTTGCTGGCAGCTGTTCTTTTACACCTTCATCAAAATCTATATTTTCAACTCCAAGATATATGCGATTTGAATTTTCTTCAATTTTTACTTTTTCTAGCATTCTTGCCCACTGAGAAAATATGGAAGCTTCTCTATCTAAATCTAAATAAAGACTTTTAAAAATTTCATAATCTTTTTCTTTATTAGGAATATTTTCAGTAACTACAGTGAACCTAGATAGCACTGGGAAATTGCTTATTACTTTATTTTCAATGTAATCAAATATTAATACTTGTCCAAATATTTTATAATGTGAAGTAACTCCTAATTTATTTATTACTCTTTCAACCCCTTCATCCATTAAACCAAATGCAATTGCTTTTGCATTACCAGATTTTATTGTTCCTTCATCATAAATTATATTTAAATCTTTTCTATTTAGAAATTTGAGAGATTCTTTAACTTTCTTACTTAAAATAACTTTATCTTCAGAAAATAATTTATTAGCAACAGGATACCTATCATATTGATTAGCATTACCTATAAAGGCAAAGCCTGCAAAATATAAGTCATCAGCAAATATATTTTTAATAATAAAAAAATATAGGAATAAATTTAGTACCTTAACCATAGCAAAAGCTAATTAAATGCAGCAAAACCTCCAGCTTCCTTATCTTTTTGTACTTGTGATATTTCTTCAGGTACCGGAATATCATTATTATTTGAGTACTTTATCATATTATCAGTCGAATCGAGAAAAGCTTTAGTTAATGAAGGTATATTTTCAACTAAAAATATAATACCTTCTAAATTACCAAACATTCCCATTCCGAAACCATCTAAATTTGCCAAATATTCTTTAGAAGCGTACCCAACGTTTACCATCTTTTTAGTTCCTCTACCATAATCTTCCATGCCACTAGAAAAGATTTCTTTAGATTCTTCTGAAATAGTTTTATTTGAAGCAATAGCATTATCTATGATAACTTTATTTTCTTTAGAGATTTCTATAGCAGTTTCAAGTTGCTCAAAAGGAATCTTGCCATCCTTTCCTTTTTTTAAATCTTCTAAAGCTTTTTTAGTAACTGCAATATTTTGCTTCATATTAAATGCTTCTAAAAATTTAAACTGAGCTGTTAGTAAATCTATTAAGGAGTTAGATAATATATCTAAGAATTGCTCTTGTTGTTTTTTAAATTGACTATTATTTATTTCATCACCACTACCTAGAATGCCTTGAAATGATTTTGCTATACCAGATAATTGTTGATCTTCATTTCCAGAAAGTTTTTCTAAAGCTTCACTAAATCCCTTTTGATCTTCTCTGAAACTTTTACCAAAGCTTTTGGTTTCTTTATTAAGGTCATTTTTCTTTTTATTATCAGATTGGCTCTTTTCAGTAGCAAACTCATCTGGTAACTCAATATCTTTACCGCATTCCATCTTCAGTAACTCTTTTTCTAGTAACTCTGTTTGTTTTGCCTTAAGTGCGGCTTCATCCATTGTCTTTGACTCTTCAGCTATTGCATCATCAAATTCTTGAAATGCTCCATAATTTTCACAGTCTTTAGATTGCTTGTCTTCCTTTGTTTTTCCCTTCATGCCTTTAGTAATAATTGATAGATCTCCTTTTCCTAAGCCTTCTACTAAGCCTTTTAATTCATCAAAACCTGATTCCATTGATTTGCTTTTTTCTTGAGAAAGAGTAAAGTTTAATTTAGTAAACAACAATATTATTAAAAAGAATTTCATAAATAATTTTATCATTTTATTTCTTTGATGACTATAAATAATTATTATTAAGTATTTTATTCACGATAAACTAGGACCTTCAAAACTGTTTTTATTTAAATTAGTAGATAAGTTTATTGCTACAAACAAATAATTTAATTTTCCAAGAGATGCAAAATTATAAGAAAAAAAAATATATGAAAATTAATAGTCTCATTTATAAGTTATACATTTTTCATTATTTTATTTAATAAAATTATAATCCTACTTTCATAATAGCTATAGAAACTAGGAACTTTTTACTTTTCTAAATCAAACGTGTTAATAAATAAGCTTTTATTATTTCATAGTGATTTATACTCTACAATTTAAACTACAGTTGTGAATAAGTTGTGATAATATATAATTGAGTTATGAAATACTTATTAATCATTATATCAGTTTTTATTCTCTTTAAGACAGCAGCTTCTAAAACACTACTGTTTGATACTTATGGATTCTATAATTATGAAAAAGTATACTCTTTATCAGGAGATAGAAAATATATAGTTTATAGTAATCATGGAGTAGTATTA
>MDSW01057593.1_pt1 | contig 11350 bp, 10 predicted proteins | sample 811171 | NCBI WGS metagenome assembly MDSW01 (sample SAMN05326641, study PRJNA326480) | marine metagenome | isolation source: seawater | place: Atlantic Ocean: North West | collected 2012
AAATATATCGAAAAATCAAATTGGCTAAAGTATTTAGCTAAAATTTTTCAAGCATCTTAACTGGAGCTAAAAAATCTTAAAATTTGTATTTAATATTGAAAAAAATAAAACGGTTATTACAGCTTTAATCGCTTTAGCCATAAACGCTTGTGGCTCAGTTCAAGAACAGCCACAAAAACTAATTAATGTGAAAGCTTCTCATGAAAAAAATATTGGGACTGATAAAAAGCAAGATATAAAAGTAAAAAAGTTAAAATCTAACGTCTCATCAAATCGACCTAGACAAGAAATAACTTATCCCCCTATATCTCATCTTAATGGCATGAGCCGCGAAAAAGTTATAGATCTATTGGGACCACCCGGATTTCAACGCCAAGATAGTCCTGCTTTGATTTGGCAGTACCAAACAGAATATTGTGCGCTAGATATTTTTCTTTACAGCAATGGTAAAAAGTCCAAGTTTCAGGTCAATCATTTTGAAGCTCGCTCTAGAAAAAAAGTTCAGATAGAGACTAAAGCCTGTTTTATCAGCTTGTTAAAAGCTTATAAAAAACGCCACTCTGGTTAGAGATAGCTCAAAGAATTTCCTTAGGTCTGTAGTCGCATAAATCTATTACAATGCATTTAGAGCATAACGGTTTACGTGCTTTACAAATATAACGACCATGGAGAATTAACCAATGGTGGGCATGAAATTTCCATTCTTTAGAAGTATTTTTTTCCAGTGCCTTTTCAACCGCCAAAGGCGTCTTCCCAGGCGCGAGTCCGGTCCGATTTGAGACCCTAAAAATATGAGTATCAACTGCAATAGTTGGGGCACCAAAAGCCAAATTCATAACTACAGAAGCAGTCTTTCTCCCTACACCAGGCAATTCTTCTAGAGACTTTCGATCTTCGGGAACAACGCTTTCATGGCTTTCAATTAATCGTTTACTGAGGCCAATAACATTTTTAGCTTTAGTATTAAAAAGACCGATTGTTTTAATATACTTACGTAATTTTTTTTCTCCAAGAGCAACCATTTTCTCTGGATTATCTGCTATTTTAAATAGTGGTCCAGTTGCTTTATTTACACCAACGTCAGTTGCCTGTGCCGATAACACAACAGCTACAAGCAAAGTATATGAATTATGCCAGTCAAGCTCACCACGGGGCTCAGGGTTTAGCTCCGCAAGTCGTTGGAAGAATTCTTGCCTCTTGGCTTTATTCATAAACCTAAATTTTAATTAATAATTATGAATCTAGTTCTAGTACATCTGACATGGAATATAATCCCGGTAACTTATCGGCTGTCCATAATGCAGCACGAACAGCACCAACAGCAAATACTTTACGGTCTGATGCTTTATGCGTTAATTCAACTCTTTCGCCATCAGCTGCAAAAACAATAACATGGTCACCAGCCACGTCTCCACCTCGAAGAGTAGCAAAACCAATGTCACCTATATTTCGTGCACCTGTTTGGCCATCACGCACTCGCTGAGAGACTTTTTCTAAATCAACCCCCCTGCCCATTGCTGCAGCTTTTCCCAGGGCTAATGCTGTACCTGATGGTGCATCAACCTTTTGGCGATGATGCATCTCTAAAATCTCAATATCATATTCGTTACCAAGAATGCCTGCGGTCTTCTCTGTGAGACCTAGCAATATATTCACACCAACACTATAATTAGCTGCTTGAACAACTACTGATTTTTCAGAAGCCTGGAAGATTGCATCTTGCTGGTTATGATCTAATCCAGTGGTTCCTACAATTAATGCAGTGCCAGTTTCAGATGCCATTTTAGCATGACCAGCTGTAGCTGAAGGAATAGTGAAATCGATTATAGTATCGGCCTTAGAAAATAGAGATAGCGGGTCATCCACAATAGTATTACCAGATGCATCATGGCCAGCTAATTGGGCAATGTCGTGACCAATATATTCACTGCCCATTGCCTCAGTTCCGCCAATAAGCTCTGCTCGTTCATCAGCCAAAACTTGAGTCGCTAAAATTCGGCCCATGCGTCCTGCACAACCGAGAACTCCAATTTTCATGGCCTTTTTCCTGTGTTCTTTTCAATTGGTAACTATTTTATTAGGCGACCGTAGACTAGATTGCCAGAAAATCATATCTTATCATTCTTTTTTAAGACCTGTTTACTCTTTCAGATCATCCCAAAGCTCTCTAACTTTATCAAAAAATCCATGTGATTGGGGACTCTGGATTTCTGCGTCACCACTACTTTCAAATTCATTTAGAAGCTCTTTTTGACGTTTCGTCAAATTTACTGGTGTTTCGACAAGCGCTTGTACAAACATATCTCCACGTGCCTTGGATCTAAGAATGCTCATCCCTTTATTTTTTAGGCGAAACTGATGACCTGTTGGGGTGCCCGCAGGAATTGTTACTCGTGCCAATTTACCCTCAATTGTTGGAATTTCAGAAGTTCCTCCTAGAGCTGCGGTGGTCATGGGTATAGGAACGCGACAATATACATCTGCACCATCACGCTGAAATAACCGGTGTTGTTTGATTGAAAGAAAAATATATAGGTCTCCCGGAGGTGCACCTCGAAGACCTGATTCGCCCTCACCGTTAAGTCGGATCCGGGTTCCATCTTCTACCCCTTGAGGAATACTGACTGAAAGCTGCTTTTCTTTATGCTCACGACCTGATCCGCCGCAGTTTCTGCAGGGCGTGCTAATCATCTCGCCACGCCCTCCGCATTGAGGACAAGTCCTCTCAACTGTAAAAAAACCAGACTGCGCGCGCACACGACCATGACCCTGACAGGTTGTGCATGTAACTGGCGAAGCCCCTCCAGCACCGCCAGTCCCCTTACATTCTTCGCAAGCCATAGAAGATGGAACACGAATATCTTTTTTTGCACCTTGAAAGGCGTCTTCCAAAGTTATTTCCATATTAAAACGAAGGTCTGAGCCTTGACCGGATGATCCAGCGCCCCCACGACGACTGCCACCCATATTACCAAACATTTCATCAAAAATATCAGCAAAACCTGTTGAAAAACCTCCAGGAGAACCCGTTCCTGCCTGCTCAAAAGCGTCGTGACCAAAACGGTCATATGCTGCACGTTTCTGATCATCTTTGAGGACTTCGTATGCCTCATTTAGCTCTTTGAATTTTTTTTCGGCCTTTTCATCATCCGGATTTCGGTCCGGATGATATTTCATAGCTAGCTTTCGAAAGGATTTTTTTAGATCATCAGGGGCAACATCTTTGCCCACCCCTAGGACTGAGTAATAATCTTCCTTAGCCATCACCAGGGTCCATAACCATTAATCTTAAAAAAACTTTTGGTTAAAAATAAATCAGTCGTCTTTTTTAGACGCATCGGCATCATTTTTGTCAGAATTTTTCTCTTCAACTGCTTCTGGATCAACTTCTTCAAAGTCCGCATCAACCACTGTAGAGTCATCACTCTTGCCGTTGGTTTCACTTGTATCTTCATCTGAGCCATCAGATCCATCTGCTGCAGCCTCTTGACTGGCCTTATACATTGCTTCACCCAATTTCATTGAAGCTTGGGTCAAAGTTTCAGTTTTTGCCTTTATATCTTCAATATCGCTATTTTCTTCTTCCAAAGCGCCACGAAGCGCAGCAATAGCATTCTCTATTTCAGTTTTTTCATCTTCTGAGATCTTATCTCCGTATTCCTTAATATTCTGTTCCGATGTGTGAATGAGACCATCAGCTGTATTACGGGCGTCAACACTTTCACGCCTCTCTTTATCTTCATCAGCGTGTTGTTCAGCCTCATCTACCATACGTTCAATATCTTCATCAGACAATCCACCAGAAGCCTGAATTCTAATTTGCTGTTCTTTACCTGTAGCCTTATCTTTAGCTGATACGTTAACAATACCATTAGCATCTATATCAAACGTAACTTCGATCTGGGGCATTCCGCGTGAGGCTGGTGGGATACCAACTAAATCAAATTGGCCCAACACCTTATTATCTGCTGCCATTTCTCGTTCACCTTGTGAAACCCTAATAGTAACAGCATTCTGGTTATCTTCTGCAGTAGAAAATACCTGAGATTTGCGTGTTGGAATTGTAGTATTACGATCTATTAAGCGAGTAAACACACCGCCAAGGGTCTCAATTCCAAGACTTAAGGGCGTAACATCTAAAAGTAAAACATCCTTGACGTCGCCCTGAAGAACACCTGCTTGTATTGCAGCACCAATAGCGACAACTTCATCGGGGTTAACACCTTTGTGAGGCTCTCGGCCAAAGAAATCCTTTACTGTTTCAGTCACCTTTGGCATACGAGTCATACCACCGACCATAATAACTTCTTTAATCTCAGAAGCCTTAAGCCCTGCATCTTTTAAAGCTTTTTTACACGGCTCAATCGTACGTTGAACTAGGTCATCAACTAAGCTTTCAAGTTTAGAACGTGATAGCTTAATGTTAAGATGTTGTGGGCCACTTTGATCAGCCGTGATGAAAGGAAGATTGATTTCAGTTTGTGAGGCCGAAGAAAGTTCAATTTTAGCTTTTTCTCCAGCTTCTTTAAGTCGCTGAAGCGCCAGTTTATCATCCCTGAGATCTATTCCAGTATCTTTTTTAAATTCATCTGCTAGATAATCAACGATTCGAATATCAAAGTCTTCTCCACCTAAAAAAGTGTCACCATTGGTAGCTTTAACTTCAAATACACCATCACCTATTTCCAAAATGGAGACATCGAAGGTACCACCTCCCAAGTCATAAACAGCAATAATGCCTGTTTCATCTTTATCCAGGCCATATGCTAACGCAGCGGCCGTAGGTTCATTAATTATACGCAGAACTTCAAGGCCAGCAATTTTTCCAGCATCTTTTGTCGCCTGACGCTGTGAGTCGTTAAAATAGGCTGGCACAGTTACAACAGCTTGAACAGGTTCAGAACCAAGGAACTGCTCAGCTGTTTCTTTCATCTTCTGAAGAATGTAGCCGCTGATTTGACTAGGCGAATACTTCTTGTCAGCAACATTTACCCAAGCATCACCGTTTTCACCTTCAACTATGTCATATGAAACAATTTTTTTATCTTTTTTTGTAACAGGATCATTAAATGGGCGACCTATCAAACGCTTGATGGCATAGAGCGTGTTAACAGGATTGGTCACCGCTTGCCGCTTAGCTGATTGTCCAACTAAACATTCACCATCTTCTGAGAAAGCAACCATTGAAGGAGTTGTTCTAGAACCTTCAGCGTTTTCAATTACCTTAGCATCCTTGCCATCCATTACTGCAACGCAAGAATTAGTTGTTCCCAAATCAATTCCGATAACCTTACTCATAATATCCTCTTAATTTTAAAGCCACTTCTGTAGCACTGTCGTGAATTACAATTTCATAGTTAACAAGCATACATATATAGCACTTAAAGATTAAATCTTAAGGCTACATTAAATTTTCTTTTAATATTAAATTAAGCTTAGACTTGGATATATGCGCCACTTCCTTATGGCGCAAGCCTATCCGCAAATTTTTTATTAAAAAAAACTCTATTTAATTATAGTTCCTCATCTAACTGAGATCCTGTTTCAGCCCCAACTTCTTCATAAGCTGTATTTTGATCCGTAACGTTTTCAGACATATTTCCCTCGAGTTCCGTTTCAGCAATCGTTTCATCCTTTTCAGATACAGGTCCACCCTTAGAAACACCAACCTTTGCTGGACGAAGTAAACGATCTTTAATAACGTATCCGGTTTCAACCTCTTGAACTACAGTGCCTGCAGGTTTTGAAGAATCATCAATTTCGAACATTGCCTCATGAAAATTATGATCAAATTTTTCACCTATTGCTTTGATCATTTGGATGCCAAAACGCTCAAAAATATTCTTGATTTCTCGCTCATTCATTTCTAAACCAACAAAAAGCTGTTCTATTACTGCGTGCTCTTTTCGGGCATCTTCGTTGACACTTCCAAGTGCTCTTTGCAAAGTATCACTGATAGTGAGCATTTCGCGCGCAAAATTAGTAATGGCATATTTTGAAGTATCTGCTTTATCCCTCTCAGCACGCCGACGAATATTTTCAGTTTCGGCAAGTGCGCGCAGCAATTTATCATTGAGGTCTGCAACCTCTTTCAACAAGGCTTCATTTTGATCAATATTTACTTCGTCTGGAGTATCTTTAGAAATTTCTTTACCATCAGAGCCTAAATTTTCTGTGGCATTGCCTGCCAACTCTGTAGCTTCTATTTCAACTTCTTTATTTTTTTCATTTTCCATAGGTAAATCTTCAGGTGTCATTTTGGTTAACTCTGTTGTCTAAGAAAGTGGCTAATCATTTTTGATGTATAATCTACCATAGGAATTATGTGAGCATAATTCATACGGGTAGGGCCTATAACACCAATAGCACCTAGAATGGTCTCTGATGAATTCTGATAGGAACTAACAATCATTGAACAACCAGCTAAATTAAATAATGTGTTATCGGCACCAATAAAAATTTGAACGCCCTCCGCAGTATCAGTTAGAGATAATAGTTTCAACATCTCCTCTTTTGTTTCAAGCGCAGTAAACAATGCACGTATATGCTCTAATTCACTAGTAGCTTTAACATCTTCAAGCAAGTGAGACTGGCCCCGAACAATTAACTGATCTTCCTTACCACTTCCTGACCAAGTAGCAAGACCGCTTTCAACAACCCTTGCTGTCAATTCATCTAATTGAGTACGATGATCTTCTAACTCGGCAAGTATTTTATCATATGCCTCGCCAAGGGTGCGTCCAACTAGCCTGGCACTAAGAAAATTAGTCGCCTCAACTAATGCTGATGGCAATAAATTTTGAGGAGTCTGAATTATACGATTTTCAACAATACCGCCTTCTGTAACCATTACAACTAGTGCCCGGCCAGGACTAAGATTAACAAATTCAATATGGCGTAACGGACTTTTAGTCTTTGGGGCTGTGACAAGACTAGCACAATGAGCTAGTCCCGATAGTGCTGATGTAGCATCTTTTAAAAGACTTTCTAGATTGTCGGGAGAACCAACACATTGAATATCAATCGAATGGCGCTCTTGTTCAGTAAGGTTTCCTAATTCAAGTATACCATCTACAAATAAACGAAGTCCCGCCACTGTTGGTAACCGCCCAGCAGATGTATGGGGCGAAAATAATAAACCCGTTTCCTCAAGATCGGCCATCACATTACGAACAGTCGCTGGTGATAGATTCATTTGCAGGCGCCTTGAAATCGTTCGCGATCCAATTGGAGCACCAGTTTTCATATAAGATTCAACGATACACTTAAATATTTCGCGCGACCGTTCATTCATTTTTGCAAGCATTAAAAATCTCTGTATTTTTGATACTACGCAAATTTAGGTTCGCTAAGCCACATCGTCAACGAAACACGTCTAAAAAAGCTACATTAAGTCTAATTCTTTACCTATCCGAGATAGCAAGGTATGGATGCCTTAGTTCACCCTAGACTAAAAAAGGATATTTAATGAGACCCTCAGGACGTAATAACGATGAACTTCGAAAAATAGTTCTCGAACCAGATTTTGCCAAACACGCGGAAGGTTCCTGTCTTGCTTCTTATGGTGATACAAGGGTATTCATAACTGCTTCTATTGAACAACGAGTACCAAGTTGGATTAGAGATTCGGGGCATGGGTGGGTAACTGCAGAATACGGCATGTTGCCTAGAGCTACTAATACCCGCACTAATCGTGAAGCCAAAAGCGGCCAGCAATCTGGGCGAACTCAAGAAATCCAACGATTAATTGGCAGAAGCCTTCGAGCGGTTACTGATTTAACTGCTATTAGCGAAATGTCAATAAAGATAGATTGCGATGTTGTTCAGGCCGACGGAGGAACACGTACTGCTGCAATTACTGGAGCTTATGTTGCTCTACATCGAGCGTTTGAACGCTGCATTGAACTAGGAATACTTAAAGCTATTCCACTAAAAGACCATGCAGCAGCCGTTTCCTGTGGAATTTATAAGGGCACTCCTATACTTGACCTAGATTATGTTGAAGATAGCTCAGCAGATGCTGATGCCAATTTTGTCTTTACGGGATCTGGAAATATTATAGAAATTCAGGGTACAGCTGAAGCTGACCCTTTTTCTAGAAAAGCCTTTGATGAACTAATGAGCCTAGCATCTAAAGGTATAGATGAGTTAGTTTTGACACAAAAAAAAGTACTCAAAATTGATTAAAAGAAAAAAATCCAATGCCACTTCTTTTTAAAGAATCTAAACTTGTTATTGCTAGCCATAACTCTGGCAAGGTCAAGGAAATCACCGCATTATTGCAACCTTTCGGATTTGATGTGATACCTGCTGGCACACTAGGCCTAGATGAGCCTGAAGAAACCGGTTCTACATTTGCTGCTAATGCAGAACTTAAAGCGCGTGCTGCTGCGAAAGAGTCGGGCTTGGTAGCGCTTGCAGATGATTCAGGACTGGCAGTAAAAGCATTAGGTGGGGAACCAGGTATTTTTTCCGCTAGATGGGCAGGGCCAAATAAGGATTTCTCTTTTGCCATGCAAACTATAGAAGATAGAATATGTAACCAATTTGATCGCTCAGCCACATTTATATGCGTGCTTGCTCTTTGTTGGCCCGATACTGATAAAAAAGGTCACATAGAACTATTTGAGGGAAGAGTAGATGGGACCCTTATCTGGCCAGTGCGAGGAAGCCGAGGTTTTGGATATGACCCAATGTTCATGGCAAATGGCTACAATCTTACATTTGCTGAAATGGAACCAGAAGAAAAACACACAATAAATCATCGTGCAGATGCATTTAGAAAATTGATAAATGGTTGCTTTCGAGGTTAGTAATACCACTTTAATGGGGATTTATGTCCACTGGCCTTTCTGCGAGAGCAAATGTCCATACTGTGACTTCAATAGTCATGTTAAGGAAAAAATAGACAATTTCCGATGGTGCCAGGCTTTTTTAACCGAGCTTAAATACTTTGCAAATGAAACAAAAGATAAGACCGTAACTAGTATTTTCTTTGGTGGAGGAACGCCCTCCTTAATGGCTCCAGAAATAACGGCAACCATAATTGAAGCGGTTAAATCTCACTGGGCTACAAAAGAAGCCTTAGAGGTAACACTCGAAGCAAATCCCTCGACTGCAGAAATTGGACGCTTTAATTCCTTTCGCGAAGCGGGTGTCAATAGGCTTTCCCTAGGAGTACAATCTTTAAAAGATAAAAATCTCAAATATCTTGGTCGAAAACACTCAGTCTCTGACGCTAAAAAAGCTATAAAGTTAGCCGCAAAAATTTTTCCTAGGTTTTCCATTGACCTAATGTACGGTCTTCCTGGGCAAACACGAACACATTGGAAACAAGAACTTAACAGCGCTATTGGCATTGTGGGAAATCACCTTTCAGTCTATCAATTAACAATAGAACCTGGTACGCCTTTTTTTCGAAATAGAGTACCTGCTGCTAACGAAATAGTTGGAATGGAGCTCTATCAAGACACACAAACAATTCTTGAAAATTATGGCTTTAAAGCTTACGAAGTTTCAAACCACACCCGGAAAGATCAATATTGTAGACATAATGTGGATATATGGAGGGGTGGGGATTATACAGGCATAGGCCCTGGTGCTCATGGAAGATTAACAAGTGCAACAGGCACTGATGCAATTTATCAAATACATAAACCAGACCGTTGGCTGAATAAGGTTGAAACAATCGGTCATGCCACAGCTAATAGATTTCCTACTGGTATTAAAGAGCGGGCAAAGGAATTATTATTGACCGGACTGAGGCTGAGCGATGGTATAAGTAGTGATAAACTTATAGAAGTAGAAGTAGTCATAAACGAAATGAAGCTTAGACGAATGATAGGTGGTGGTTTTTTAGAAATGGATTCTGAGGGTTTAAGAACAACCGCTTCCGGTCGATTATGTCTTAATGAAGTACTTTCCCAGTTATTAGATAATGCAAAACATTAAACTAATTTACCTGAATTTGAAATGTTTCGGGAGCATTGCTAAGAATTTTTGAACCTTGGCGATCAACCTTCATTACTGCAAGTCCTCGTTCGACAATTCCGCTAGGCAAAAACCTAAAAATACCATCGCGACCCCAAAAGCCACTTGGCTTAGTTATGGCTGGAATAGAAAAATCTGGCCCACTTGTATCTTGTGCCAAAACTGCTGCCAATGCTGTTGCATCGTAGGCCAAAGTTGCAAGCCGTGGGGGAGCATCCCCATAAGTTGCTCTATAAGTATTTATAAAATTAATTCTTGCCTCGGGGGATGGTGCCGCAAACCAACCATCTACTAGGGCAGGTTCTGCACCAAGACCTGGAACATCCCACTGGCCAGTACCTAGCATTCGAATTTTTCCTGGATCGATATCATAAAATGGTAAAAGGGCTGCTATAGATTGGAGTCTTTCCCCACCAGCTGCTAAAAGGAGAGCATCAAATGGCAAATCACCAATTGTCTGGAGTCGTTCCAACCGCTTAAGGGCTCGCTTTGAAACTTCATTGTCACTATTTTCAAGGCCTTTTCGTTGTTTTAGCAACGCCGCACGACGAATATCATAGTCAGCAAGCTGGCGCACTGCTGGCGAGAAGTCAGTTGCAGAAGGATCAAAATACTGAACTCGAGTCACAGTTCCACCATTAGTATTAACTGCAGCTTCTAATGCACCAATAACCGTTTCACCATAAATATTATTTGGGGCAAGAGCCGCAAAACGTCTAATTCCCTGAGATTTTGCATAATTAACAATTCGCCAAATTTCTGCACTAGGCAAAAAACCCATTGTGAACGTTCCATTTCCAACTACTGATCGATCTGATGAAAAAGCTGCTACTGGTACGTTAGCAGCTTGCGCTAATGGATTAACAGCTCGCACTGATGCCGCCAACAAAGGGCCCAAGATTATAGATACCCCATCGCCAAGAGCCGATCTTGCTGCATTTGAAGCACCTTGGGGAGTACCCTGGGTGTCATGAACTAGTAATTCAAATCTTTTATTAGCAAAATTAAAAACAGCTAGCTGGGCTGCATCTAGCATAGCTTGACCTAGCTTTGCATTTGACCCCGACAATGGAAGTAATATGGCTACTCGGATAGAATCTTTTGATAACTGGGGCAGCTTTAAAGGTAAACGGGAAACTCGGGCACCATCTTCTCTTGGATTTTCTATAAAAGTCTTAAGGGATGGCCAAGTCCTAATATTTTCCTGAGAAGAGGGAGCTATAATTTTTTCTAAAGATTGATTTATTTCTAAAGATGGCTCAGGAATAATAGTGACTTTCTTTTTGGGTGAATGCAATACAGTTGAAACTGCTGTTGTATTTTGTGCCTTCTTGCTGTGAATTGAGTCAAAAGGAAGTAG
>MDSW01083697.1_pt1 | contig 11350 bp, 8 predicted proteins | sample 811171 | NCBI WGS metagenome assembly MDSW01 (sample SAMN05326641, study PRJNA326480) | marine metagenome | isolation source: seawater | place: Atlantic Ocean: North West | collected 2012
CGGTGAGGAGTCACCCATTCAGGTGGGCGGCGAAGTTCAGATCTACGAGTACGCTGACTTTGATGTCAATGAAGACGACCCGGAACCACTGCATCGATTTCGATTCGAGAATGGGGCATGGGACCGGCACATGACAGACGGAACACTGGGAATCAGCTACAACGTATTCATTCCGTACACCAGAAAATCCAAGCTGCACGACGTCTGTGCTCTGCGAGTGGTCTACAGGAGCGAAGATGGGCGCGAAGTGTCTTCTCCGTTCACAGAAGTCACGCTGGCCAGCCGCACTTCCGGTGCCCCTCAAAAGGCGATGTCTCGAAACATCGTGACCAACTCCAACAACCGCGACCGACTCAAGCAGGTCAGCAACCAGATCGCAGAGAACCGCGGCAGGACGGACAAACCAGCCGATGATCCGCTGAACAGCATGACCATCAAGCTGCCAAAGCAGTAAGCCGGAGTCCGAAACCACCTGAGTTCCCGAATTCCAGGCGTCATTCGGGCCAGCAGCGAAACTGCGGGTGCAGACTCGCCCAACAAGCCCGTTTGACCGGAATCTACCGCCCTGGTCTCTGGCCGAGGACTCGCAGGCACCACAAGGAGCATTCAAGGTCATCGCGGATGTCCACCATCATCTTCTGCACGCCTGACTCCATAAGAGCCGGCAAAATGTCCTGATGCTGCCGCTGTCCGATGGCCAGAATCGGCCACTGCCGGTGAGGGATCCGGCTCAGACGGCCCAGCAGCCCGAGGATCTCCTTCTCAAGTCCTGGCAGGCACAACACGATGCCGATCGTATTGCGAAGCTCAGCAGCAAGCAGCGCATCTCGTGTACTCGCACAATGTTCAAACACAGGCGCAGTCATATCCGAGGAGATCCGACTGCGAACTTCTGACGCGATGGCTCCGGTCCAGTGATTCTGTTTCTCGACGATCAAAAATCGTGGAGCAGCCCAGTCCGGCAGGTAATCAGCTGCGGTCGGGATCCCGCCATTTCCAGGTGCTGTCAAAACAGCTCTTTCAGTGGCTGGCCATTTTCCTGAACAGCAAACCGGGGGCGCTGTCGGTCGTCCAGATAGGTGGTAGTCAATGGCACACCCATGTGACGATAAATTGTCGCTGCCAGATCGCCCGGTGTAACGGGGCGGTCCTTGATGGTTCCACCGTCGTGACTGCTGGCACCGATCACCTGTCCATGTCGCAGACCTCCACCGGCAAGACACATCGACATCACCACAGGCCAGTGATTCCGGCCGTCTACACTTTCCTGGGTTCCCATATTCGGTGTGCGACCAAACTCCCCCATACAGATCACAAGGACCTCATTAAGCAATCCGCGTTCCCCCAGATCGCTGACCAGTGTCGTCACGAGGTGATCAAACAGAGGCAGCAGCGGCTTCAGCCCTTTTGAAATCCCTCCGTACACTCCACCGGGAATGCCGTGATTGTCCCACGTACCCGAAGCAGTGTGGTAACTCAGGTCAAGGGTCACGAAGCTCACACCTGCTTCGACAAGTCGTCGCGCAAGCAGCGCTTGCTGGCACCAGAGATGGCTTCCATAGCGCTCCCTCATGTGAGCTGGCTCAGACGAAAGATCGAACGCTTTCTGAGCACGCCGTCCAAGCACCATCTCGAACGCCTGTTGCCCGTAGTGGTCCAGCGCGTCCATGGAGCCACTCTGATCAAGTCCGGCACGAATCCCGTCAAGATCCTTCATCAAAGCGCGACGATCTTCGAGGCGGTCGATGTTCAATCCGCCCGGAAGCTGAAACAGATCAGCTCCGGACGTTCTCTTCAGGTCTTTGCCCAACAGGTCATAAACCGGAAGCTTCGCAGCCTTGTTGCCGTCAAACGGGTCATACTGTTTTCCGAGCCAGCCTCCCCATGCCACGTGCGAGGAGTGCTTCATGAAGGCAACATACGGCGGCATTGAGGGATGATTGGGGCCGCGTTGTTTGGCCACGATTGAGGCGATCGCAGGATAATCTCCCCCCTTGGGATTCGCTCGGGGAGCTGCATCGCGATGACCGGTTTGCATCACCTGGTTGGGCTGATGATTACTGTTCTTTGGGTCAACAGATCGGATCACTGTGAACTGATCAAGCATCTCAGCCTGCTTCGGCAGATGTTCACAGATCGTCACGCCGGGCAGCGCTGTTGAGACAGGGGCAAACGGGCCGCGATTCATCCACGGGCGGTCCGGCTTTGGGTCCCATGTATCAATCTGACTGGGGCCTCCTGTCATCCACAGCAGAATCACGCTGCGATTGCTGACGGGCTTGCCGCCTGAAGCCCCTTCCGCTCTGGCTCTGAGCAGGTCAGGCAGACTGAGTCCGGCAACTCCCGCGAGGCCAGCTTTGAGCATGTTGCGACGGCTGCGCACCGTCAGCCCTTCCGGCGTCTGCGGAAAATAGTTTTGGAAGGCATGATTTTGATGAGACACCGGGTTCTCCAGAAATGAAAACGCGGGAACCAATCGACTTCATCGACACACCATTATGTCACTTTCCGACCGGAAAATGCAAAAGGCGGAATTGGCAGGCCGCAAAATGCGCGCATGAAAAAAGGCCGATCGGAATCTTCCGATGGCCTCTTTCAGGGACGGCAGGTCTCTCAGGTCTGTCGTCCGGTCCGTTTCTCAGGCGGACCATTCTCTCTTTCGCCTGTCACCCTCAGGTGACATGTGCTGACTGCTTTCTCAGGGCAGTCCGGGTTCAGGCTCTCACCCCTGAACCGTCTCTCTGCCTCCGAGAAATGCAACCACCGTGCCAATTGACTGACTGACTCGTACTATTTTTCGAGGCAGCAGAAAGTGAGCATTTCCCGAGGCTTTTTGGCCAGAGAACCCGAGTGATTCGCGAAGACTGATTGAATGCGACCGCACAATGCTCTACACGCTGTTGCAGAATTGTACTTTTTACACTCAGGTCCCGTTGTACTTTTTACAAGGCACCGACTGATGCTGCCGGATGCGGACGTCAACCCATTACAGCCACACGAATTCTGGATGAAGAAGGCATTGGATCAGGCTGTCGCCGCATGGGATCAGGGTGAGGTGCCGGTCGGTGCAATCATCGTCCACAAGGAACGGGTCATCGCGGAAGCCTGCAACCTGCGGGAGACTCTGAACGATCCCACAGCCCATGCCGAGATGATCGCCATTACTCAGGCAGCGGAGGAACTCGGATCCTGGCGACTCCTCGACTGTACGCTGTACGTCACGCTGGAGCCGTGCCCAATGTGCGCGGGCGCCATTGTCCAGTCGCGAATTCCATTCGTGGTTTACGGAACACCGGACCCCAAAGGCGGAGCGTGTGACACACTCTTTCAAATCACCTCAGACATCCGCCTGAATCATCAGTCAGCAGTACTCGGCGGAGTCATGCGCGATGACTGCCGGGCAATTCTGCAGCAGTTCTTTCAGGAACAGCGAGCCAGGGGCAAGAAGTAGTCTTATTCCTCATCAGGCTGATCGTCACCGTCGTCGTCCGACTCTGCTTCAGATTCCCCCAGTTTCAGCAGTTCCCTGTAGACCTTCTGCACTGCCGCGGCGGGAAGAGCGTAACTCTTGATACGAGCTGCGCGGGCGATATTCAGCCCAATCGCTTTGCCCGAAATACCATACAAAGGCCCGCCACACTGATTCGGGAACAGATCCGTATCGTGTTGCAGCACTTCCGGAAATCCGGAGTTGTGGACGCTGGCAAATTCGCCGAGGTTTTCCGTGTCGCTGTATCTCGGAAGCAGAACGTCCCCGACTTCAGAAATGTACCGTGGAGTCAGTGCGATGTTCATCGTGACTTCCTGACCTGCACGCTGAACGATCAGCTTAATTTTCTCGTAGGGCTTTTTCGCACGAATCAGCAGGGCCATCTGTTGGTTGTTTCGAATCGCTCGGTCGTCAATTGAAACAACTCGGTCGTTGACTTTAACACCCGCAGCAAGCGCGGCTCCTCCAGGCAGGACGTGCGTGATTTTCACCGGATTGCGAGGCTCCCGGAGTGTCTCCATCTGGACACCCAGGAATCCTGTCTTCGATGTTGGCAGGCTTCTGGTGTGGACGCTGACAACTCCCGGCAACAGCGGTGTTCCTCGCCCATCAGTCGTGATGACAATACTTCCAGCCTCAGCGTCGTCTGCCACCCATTCCACAGGTTTCAGGTCCTGTGCGTCGACCTTCACAAGCAGAAGGTCGTACGGATTGTTGATTCCAACAGACGTCAGCGTGACGGCCCGACCGTCCGGCAGCACGCACTTCATCTTGGAGACATCTTCGATTTCACTGGCCTTGGTCAGAATATAACCGTCTTCGCTCATGACAGTCCCCAGAGCTTTGATCTGGCCGCGATGTCTGAGCTCTACTGTGGCTGCTCCAGTCGTTTCAAGAATCGGCTCGAACTTGGCAAGTTCCTCGATCGAACGCTTTTCGAAGGGGCCCACTTTGCGTGACGAAGACAGCTGTTCATTTCGCTGATCAAGCAGTTCACGCCCGCCACGAAATCGGCGTTTGAGGATCTCCCGCAATTCGTCCGGTTCCGGTCGGTCACCCGTCTTCATCTTCAGGTGAATCTCACGCCCGTTTCGGTCAACGACCACATCGACACGCTGATCTGCGTCGAGATGGTTGATGAGGTTACTGAGACCCAGTTGATCGGCAAATGGCTCGTCGTTAATGCTGACGAGGATGTCTCCCGTTCGGATGCCAGCGGAGTCCGCAGGGCTTCCGCGCTGTACTCGGAACACTTCCGGAGTAAAGCTTCTCCAGCGGACATTAATTCCCACAAAGTCTGAGATGCTAAGTCCATTATCATGTGAGTAGAGTTTACCCCAGCGCTCGCCGCTCTTCAGGCGTTCCCAATCACGGTGATAACAATCAATTGCCACGTGGCGGTTCTCCACAATCACTTCTGTAATCATGCTGTGGATTCCGATGACGTTGCCGGACATATCGAACAGGGGTCCGCCGGAGTCACCAAGAACAATCGCACAGTCTGAGACAACTGTTCGATGACCGACCGAGAGAACTCGGCCCAGTCGAACTGGAGCCGGCCGGGTCTGCCGAAACCCGCCTGGGTGGCCCAGAGCGAAACACCAATCGCCACGTTCGAGTTCAGACGACTGCCCGAGTTCAACATAGGGGAACTCTTCGCCGTCTTTCGGTGACTCAGTAATTCGCAGCAGCGCAGAATCCACAGAGCGATCCATCCCCAGAATCTCCGCCCGATATCCCTTTCCATCAGAGAAACGCACCTGCAACGGGAAGCGTCGGCCGCCGCGCGGAGAATCCACCACGTGTGACGCAGTCAGGACAAGCCCGTCACCAGAAACCACTACTCCACTTCCTGCCCCCCGGCCATCCAGGACGGCAACCAGTGCCGGTCTGACTTTTTCAAGAGCCGAATAGAGTCGTTGCTGTCGCTCGGGGATGTTGGAGTCGTCAGCGTCCTCCGCCAGCGTCGGCGAAACAGCAACAGAAAACAGCAGGAGAGAAGCAATAAGTCTCATTGGCAGACCCCTCAATTTCATGAAGACCGTTCGTGAACGGTCTATTTCTTCACTCAGATCAACACATGGAACGCTGCGTGGTATCGCCCGAAACACGATTTGGACGTAGCGCACAGTCGAAACCAACCTTTTTTGTATCCTGGAGCACGGAATTGTCCAGGTCCCCACCGACAGGCCGAAATACCGTTCTTCCAATTCTGACGCTTAAACCCCTTGCAGAAGCGGTCCTTCTGCCTGGATCAGGCGACTCTAAAAAAACGGCGTAGCCGTGAACGCATTTCCTGCGCAGAATTCCGGTTTTCGCAGGTATTTCATGACTCACTCCCCGGATTCCAATCCAGAACCTCCCGTTCGTCGACGGCTGGCTGACTATTCCAACGCGGAATATCACCCTGGCCGTGGATTTCTGGTGCGGCTGACCTGGTACTTCGTCAGTCTGGTTTTCCTTGAGAGCGCCTGGCTGCCATGGTCCGGCCTAAAAGTGTGGCTGCTGAGACTGTTTGGCGCAAGAATCGGGGCTGGCGTTGTGATCCACCCAAATGTCCGAGTCAAGAATCCGTGGCGTCTTTCGATTGACGATAACTGCTGGATTGGCCGCGAAGTCTGGATCGACAACATCGAAGATGTCACGATCGAATCTGACGTCTGCCTGTCACAACAGGCCTATCTGTGCACGGGCAGTCACGATCATCACTCCGAGACGTTTGAGCTCACAGCAGCCCCAATTCGGATTGGACATGGTGCATGGATCTGCTGCCGCGCGACTGTGCTCCCCGGCGCAGTTGTGCCGGGGATGAGGGTTGTAGGAGCAGGACGCGTTTTCACACGTCATCAAAACGAGAGCTGACGCTGAGGGGAGCAAAAATTGCGGACCAGTTGCGTGGTCCGATGGTGTTCCTTTTGTTGGTGGTTCCATTCCCGCTCAAGATTGACCAGGGAGTGATCATCGAACTTCAGAAGATGGCGACGACTGCTGCCAGCGGTCTGCTCGACCTCATCGGTGACTCTCGACTGAAGCACATTCGGTCCGGTGTGGCAATCCGAACCTTTGATAAGAGCTTCATGGTGGAAGAAGCCTGCAGTGGAATCCACTCCCTGTTTTCCTGTGTCGTAGCCATCAGCTTCTGGTGCGTGTGCTTTCGTTATTCGATACTGCGACTCGTTGCCACTATCGCGCATACCGTGCTGTGGGTGGTTCTCGCCAACTGCCTGCGATTTTTCCTGATTGTCTATGCCCATGCTCGCTTTGGCGCCGCGCTTGACGTTGGCTGGAAACACGAATTGCTGGGAATCACCACCTATGTCCTCAGTCTCGGCCTAGCGTTGAGTATGGACCAACTGATTCGATTCATCTTTCCGCTCAGCGAACGCAGCCTGCTGACGATTCTCGCTGACGGGGACGAGGTGAAGAAGAACCCGGATCTGGTCGACTCAAAACTCCTGAGAATCCTGAACTCAATCACGACACGTCTCAATAAGGCAGTGCTTAAGCCTCGACCGTCTTTGATCGCCGGACTGATCTTCCTTGGCGCGGTCTACCTCCCGCTGTCTGCCTCTGCACATGCCCACCTCGTGATGAGTGAGAAATCAGGCGGAAAGGGAGACAACTTTAAGTCATCATTGAACGACATGGTCAGCCCGGATCTGATTTCGGGCACTTACGGTGAGTGGAACGTCATTCACGCAGAGGAAGTCAAACGTGACCCGGACAATCCATTGGGAACAAACTCTGTTGTCTGGACGCTGGAAGGACACGGCCTGCAGGTCCAGTTCACCGTCGACGGCTTCTATCCGGAGTGGCACGACCTGTCGTATTGCTACACAGCCATGGACTGGCAACTCGAATCAGCGCGAAACATTGACTACATCACTCGCGCACAGACAACGGAACTCAACCTCTACAAAGAATCTGGAGACTTCGCCGTCAGCATGTTTAGCTGCTACGAGCGAGCAGGATGTGTGGCAGTCGATCCGGCAGAAGCAGCGGGCAGTCCGCTCCGCAACTTCTGGAATCGGATTCGCAGCTTCAACCTGCTGCCCGATGATCGCCCTCCGGTGAATGGGCCCGTCTTTCAGACACAGATCTGGGTGAGCCGAAAGGAAGCAGTCCTGGAACATGAGCGTCAGTCGATGCAGCAGCTATACAGGGTATTGACACGCCATGTGGTCAAAAGCATTGAAAAACAGCAGGCGCAAAACACGCCCTCTGAAAAGGATGCTGAATAGTGTTCCTCAAAGCCGCAAAAGGAATTCACCGCTACTACCGTCGCCTCACCCGCCCCGTACGACACTGGTGGCAGGAATGGCGATGGCCCAACATGCTGAAACTCGACTTCTACCTCGCATGGGTGAAGTGGCCGTTTGAGCTGTTCATGGATTCATGGAGTCTTCGTCGAGGTCGTAACTTCTGGCTGGGCATTCCGGCAATCATCGTCGGCATCACTGCAGTCGTGATCGCAGGTGCGGTTAATGCGTGCACCGACGAAAACGCCGGCAACTACTGGAAGGCGGCGAAGAGTGCAATCAGTAAGAAAGAACATGACAAGGCGATCATGCTCCTTCAGCGTGTCATGGAAGAGTCGCCCGCGCGTCGAAACGACGCGCGTTTGGAACTGGCACGGGTTTATGACGAACGCAACGACGTTGGAAGAGCAGAAGCGCTTTATCAACTGCTTGCCCCGTATGGGACCAAAGACCAGGGTCAGGGACATCCGGATGCCCACCGCCGACTGGCGATGATTCTTGCTGAATCGATTAACGTCAACAGCTCAAAGGAAGAGAAAGACCGGTTGCTCTTCCACCTGAACGCCGCCCGCAACGACACTCTTCCGGAAGTCGAAATGGCATGGGGGCGCTACTACGTTTCAGTCCGCGACCGGGAAAAGGCTGTCGAGTATCTGAAACGCGCATCGGAAGAGTACGAACAACTCTACTCAATCGTGGGTGAACTCCTGTTTGCACTGCAGAAGGCAGAGCACCGCACCTACTTTCTGAAAGCGAGGGGTTACCTGTCCAATGAGCTGGCTCAGGACCAGAACAACCAAAAGATCAGGATCGACTACGCACGTGTGCTGTCATACCTCGGAGAATACGGTGAAGCCGAACGTGTCCTCAGAGAAGGGGCGGAACGGCACGAAGAGAGCCGCGACACCTTCAACAAGTATCTGTCAAACCTGACAATGACAGTGCATGAATTCATGCTGGCAGATACTGAGAACCCGCCGTCGATCAGTGACCTGCTTACCAGGATTCGGGTCGCTCTGGAATACAACCCTAATAACGGACTCGCCCTGAACCGGCTCATGGGTTACGCACAGGCCAACGTGTCCGGCAACGGCACTTTGCGGGATGTCCTTGAGTCAGTCATCATTGACGGCAAGGAGCCTGCTCTGGCGCACCTTGCAATGGGCAACCTGTACTGGCTGGAAGGAAATCAGGAACTGGCAATCCGCCACTTCAATCGGGCGCTTAGAATTCGAGACGACATGGCAGTCGTCATGAATAACCTCGCATGGCTGCTGGCTCATGCAGAAGAACCGAAGTTTGACCTGGCAATGGAACTGGTCCAAAAGGCAATTGAACTCCAGCCTAATTCGGCCAACTTCAAAGACACACGAGGCACCATCTACTTCCTGCAGGAAGACTGGGAGAGTGCTCTGACCGACTTCGACGAAGCCATCAAGACAATCCCCGACAAACGCCCCGTCTACGTCAAATTTGCGACGATCTACGAGAAGACGGGAGAGCCAAGTCTGGCTAAAAAATATCGTGCCAAGGCCGCCGCTCTGGCTAATCCTGACCCTGAAGAAGAGTAGATCAACGATTGCGGAGCAACTCACATCTGTTATCGGACTGCTGCGGATTTCAGACCGAGGAAAATGGCAGGCTGGTCGTCTCGACTGCAGCGAGCACCCGCGACCTGACCGACGCCTGGATATGACAACGTTCCACGATGGCTGAATTACTCAGATGAGATGCTTCAGGCACCGGGATATCTGTTGAGGATGCCAACCAGCAATTGGCAGGCTTGCCGCCGCTCGACCAGGTGTATGAAACCGCAGCATTTCACTCGCCCACAGCGTCAGAGAGCCCGGACCTGACGGCCTTCTGCTGCTGAGATTTGAAACGGCCCCATCAGGCTCGGCCAGCGGCCTGCGTCTGTTGAAGAAAAGGTGCAACCAGTTCCGTCAGCGGATCAAGGTCGATCAAAAATGAGTCATGCCCAAATGGGCACGGAAGCTCAAGGAAGGACGCGTGCTTTCCGGTTTGCAACAACGCGGAAACCAGTTCGCGACTCTGGGAACTCGGAAACAGCCAGTCCGTGTCATACGACGCCACAAGAAATCGCGCCTGCACGTTCTGAACAGCATCAGCAAGAGTCTCATACCCTTCAGCCAGATCAAAGTAGTCCATGGCGCGCGTCAGATACAGGTAGCTGTTGGCATCGAAACGCTGCACAAAGCGTTTACCCTGGTAGTGCAGATAACTCTCAATCTGGAACTCGGTTTCCTTCTCCATGTCGAACGCAAACCGGTCACTGTCCTGAAGCCGCCGCCCAAACTTCAGTTCAATCGAATCCTCAGAGAGATAGGTGATGTGGGCCACCATCCGAGCAAGTGCGAGTCCATACCGGGGACCGTCGGTTTCATAATATTCGCCGTTGTTAAACCCGGGATCTGAATGAATGGCACGGCGGCCAACCGCGTTGAATGCAATCCCCTGAGCCGCCAGCTTTGTGGCCGAAGCAAGGACGACACAGCCGTTCATCTGATTGGGAAACCGGACTGCCCAGTCGAGAACCTGCATACCACCAAGACTGCCACCCACCACAGCAAGCAGGCGATCGACACCCAATGAGCGAACCAACTCTGAATGAACACTGACAATGTCGGAGACGGTCAGGAACGGAAAATCAAGACAGAATCGCTGGCCGGTTGCCGGATTAATGCTGCCAGGTCCTGTGGTCCCCTGACATCCTCCCAGAACATTGGCACAGATGACAAAATAGCGATTGGTATCGACCCCTTTGCCGGGACCAATAAAGCCTTCCCACCAGCCGCCTTTTGTGTCGTCGGGACCGTGTCGACCTGCGGCGTGGGCGTCTCCGGTCAGGGCATGACAGACAAAGACAGCGTTGTCTCGTTGTTCGTTGAGCTCCCCGTATGTCTCGTACGCCACAGTCACAGGACTCAATGTGGCGCCACACTGCAGAGTCAGCGGACTCTCTTCAAAGAGTGTGGTTTCTAATGTTTTGACGTATTCGGTCATGCTTGGTCGGCAGCGGCGAGAAATCGCCGTAGCCCTGTTCAGTGGCTTCCGGAAAGGCAGGAGTCGGCACTCCCGTCGTGAGGTGGGCGAGAATTATAGCCCGAATCCAGCATTTTTCGCGGCCGGACGCCTCTGAGGACCCGTATTGCAGCGAGTTTTGAATTCCAGATAAACTGCAGGGTACGCCCGGCGGCAGTCACTCAATTGTGCGCTTAATCCGGGACAGCAAGGATGTGAACTGAACGGAATCGCGGGATCCGAAGGCAGGGAGGCATGTCATGACAGCGAATTCAAACCGAGTGACGGCAGGGCAGATTGCCGAAATGCTGAACGGCACTCTTGTCGGAGACCCGGAAGTCACAGTCGGCTGGGTCAATCTGATCGAAGACGCAGAGCCGGACGAGCTGGCCTTTGTCGGCTCCCTCAAAGAGATTTCCCGAATCTCTCAGTCGCGGGCAGGGATTGTGATCGTCCCGACAGAAGCCGGTGATCAATCAGATTCATGGCCAGGCCGAACACTGATCTTTGTGCAACATCCGGAGGTCGGGTTCCTCACGATTGCAGAACATATTCGCCC
>MDSW01221309.1_pt1 | contig 11349 bp, 9 predicted proteins | sample 811171 | NCBI WGS metagenome assembly MDSW01 (sample SAMN05326641, study PRJNA326480) | marine metagenome | isolation source: seawater | place: Atlantic Ocean: North West | collected 2012
AATTTGATTGAAATCTTTTGATGTGTTTTGAAAAAAGTCCATCTTCAATAAAATTAAAAATAAAGAATTCGTTAGATGAACATTGATTTTGGAATAAATCAATTTTTTCACTAAAACTGTGTTCATCATTATTCATGAATTTGTAAGAGAAATAACTTGAGTGAGCCTTATCAATTGGATTTCTAATGGAGATGATGATTTTTGCATCAGGATTATCTTTTTTAATTTCAATAGGTGCATGAGGACACTGCAGATATACGGGAGATGATTCACCTATGGCCTGTCCATTTTTTGCATTTTTAAATAATTTAAGATAATTTTTTTCATCAGTAATCATTGACTGCCTTTGAAAATCTTTTGATACGTCAAATCTAGAATAATAATATGGTTCCATATGTTCTGGTATGAAGACATTTTCATGTTCATTTAGATAATATGACATATTTGTAGTTCCACATTTTGAGCCACCTACAATGAAGAAATTTGGTTTCATAAGAAATTCTTTTTTTTTTGAGTATTTACCTATTGATAACAAATAATATGATAACTGAGATATCAGTTATTTTTCTACAATAAAATCTCCAACTGCAAGAACATCAATGTTCGTAGATAAGAAACAGTCGATAGCATCATCTGGAGAATTAACAATTGGTTGTCCTTTAACATTAAATGATGTATTAAGGAGTACAGGACACCCAGTTAATTGAAAAAACTCCTCTAATAATTTTCGAAATTTAGGATTATTTGTTTTATCTACAGTTTGTACTCTTGCAGAGTTATCGACATGTACAACTGCAGGGATATCAGAAATTTTGTCTTGTTTTACAGTAACAGCAATTAACATATGAGGACTTGATTGTGATATTTCAAAATATTCATTAGTCATCTCAGATAGGATCGCAGGAGCAAAAGGTCTGAATTCTTCTCTAAATTTAACTCTAGAATTTAGTATGTCTTTCATTTCTTTGGGAAAAGGCGAAGTCAGTATACTACGATTACCTAAGGCTCTTGGACCAAATTCGGCACCGCCTTGAAACCATCCAATAATTTTTTGTTCATTTAATTTTTCAGCAATAAATTTTTCAGGATTTTCCGGTTTTTGATATTTAATATTTTTTCTACGCAATGAATCTTCAATATGTTCACTTGAGAACTCAGAACCAACATAGTAATCATCCAATCTTTTAAAAGATATTTCATTTGAAACATTCTTTGTAGAAAGATAACATGCACCAATTGCAGTTCCATTATCACCACTGGCAGGAGGAACAAATATCTCGTCGAATAATTTACTTTCTACAATTTTTCCATTTAATGAACAGTTTAATGCAAGTCCTCCGGCAAAACATAATTTTTTTAGATTAAATTTTTTCTTACATAATTTCAATTGCTGAATGATGATTTCTTCCAATCTATTTTGAAGAGCACATGCAACATCTTTATGATGTTCCTCCACTTTTCCTTCTGGAGTTCTCCTAGATCCAAATGTATCAATAAATTTGTCACTTACCCATTTACTTCTGACTTCATGAAATGCAATCCATGTTCTATCAATTTCATAATTAAATTCATTTGTTTTAATAATTTCTTTAAAGATTTCACGATATGATTTTCCTACAGATTTTAAAATTTTTGTATCATCACCGTATGGTGCCAATCCCATTACTATTCCTTCGTCACTATTATACTTCCATCCAAGATAATCAGTGATTGCAGCATAAAGTAAACCTAATGAATTAGGCCATTGATTTCCATGATGGAAAATTTCAAGTTCTCCATTTGATGCAATTGCCATTAATGATGAATCAACTTCCCCTATACCATCATGGCTTATTACTAATGCATCATTAAATCCACTTGGATAATAGCAGCTTGCAAGATGACATAAGTGATGTAAATGAGATGTTATTTTCCCAGAGAATTTTAATTCTTTTCTAATAAAATCCTCAAGATCGAAATCTTGTTTTCTTAATTCTTTTAGTTTCTGTAGATCATTAATTTTGAAACTTTTTCTTGTATCAGATATATGAGAATCAAAATTTTCAGTTTTTAACAGTTCAGGATCATATGAGAGAGTGATTTCATCTACATCATTTATTGTGATATCAGCTTTTTTTAGGCAATCATTTATTGCGTTTTTTGGAAAATCTCTAGTGTGTTTTTGTTTTGTATAGCGTTCTTCTTCACATCCAGCAATTAAACTGCCATTAATCATTAAACAGGCAGAAGTATCATGACCACCATAATTTAATCCTAGAATGATTATATCTTTATTCAATTATTTAGAATCAGAATTAAGACTATTTTTAATGTTAGTACACTATAATACCAGAAAATTATATGGAGTTTTTAGTTTTATTAATTAGATTTTTTAGAATTGTTGCAACAGACATAGAGGCATTTGATTGATTGCTCATGTATTCAGATAGAAATTGATGGCCATTTTTTATCAAAGTTTCTCTAAATTCTGTATCAACTAATATTTTTTGTATATATTTTTCACAATCTGGTAATTTTGAAATACTAATAATTGCATTACTTTGGGCTATATCATCTTCAAGTGCCCATTGTTCGGTCTGTAATGAAATAACAGGAGTACCTTGAGACAATGCTTCCAAAGTAGTTGTCGAATTATTGAAAGTTATAACCATATCACAATCATCAAATAATTCAAAATTATTTGAGTTTTCGATCATGATTATAGAGGAATCAAGTTCATCAATTAGATCCTGTACCATTTTTCTTAGAATTTGACTAGGATGCGGTTTAACAATAAGCTGTTTACCAGGTAGTTTTTTAACTATATGATAAATCTCTTTAAAAAATTCATCATAGTGAATTTGTGATGTTGCGGTGCAAGTATTTGCTGAAAGAAACATTGTACCAGTAGTAGCTAATACAATTTTTCCATTTGAAGATTTAGTTTTTTTGAGATTAAAAAATTTGTCATGTCTAGGACTCCCTCCTACAATGATATTTTCTTCAAGGTGGTTTAATGATAAAGCGTATTTCTTAGTAATTTCACCCCAGACGATTTGTTTATCACTGAGCATAGGTGCAGGAAATTGCCCCAAGTATGATGCAAATTTATCCCATATAGTAGAAGTTTGAAATCTTCCATGTTGGATCATTACCGATTGAATATCAAATTTTTTACCCATCATAATACATTCTTTTTCTTCTTGACCAACATCAATCCACAAAAAATTTAGTACTATATCATATTCATTATAGATCTGTTTTAAAAGAGATGTTCGTTCGATGGATTCATTAAATCTTGTAAAACAGATATCAAAAAATAATTGTTTTATGCATGGCCAAAATGATATTTCGTCGATAGAAAAAGATTTTTCAAAAAATGAATCATCATTTTCCATAATTTTTCTAGTTTCATTTAATGAATTTTTTGAAAGAGATATTTCATTAGAAGCTTTTTTCTGAAAATCAAAAAGATTAATCACTTTAGAATTTGTACTTTTGATTATTTGAAGTGATTTCTTTCCAGTGATTGCAGGTTTTCTTGTATTAAGTAATAAGAAATTTACATTTAGTTTGTTTAGTGACTTAAGCAAATCTTCAAATTCAACCACATCAAAGTTCACTAATAATAAATTTGTTTTAGTATTAGTGTCAGGTTTTAAATTATAAAGTATATCAGTTGCTTTCTGTAATGGTTTTTTTAATTTTATAAAATTTTTTCTAGACATCTCTAAATGAATAGGAGTTTGGCCAATCGGTATGTTAAAAATTACTTTATCATGATAAAGATTGATTTTCTCAGATGATTTAAACTGATTATAATTTACATCATGATTAATAATTTTTTTGATAAATGAGGCATATATTGTGAAATCATATAATGAATCAATATCAAATTTTTTTATTATGTTGAAAATGATTTGAGGTTTTAGAAACTGTTGAAGAAGATATTGAAAAAATTCATGTTGAATTAATTCAGGAAGTGAGATATCATTGAATGTAAGTGAATTTTCATATTTTGAAAAACAATTTTTTGTTATGTGGATAACTAAATCATCAATTTTTTCAAAATCTTCTTTTGATAGAACATCATCTCCCAATAAATGATCAATATTTTTTCTTTCTAATTTCTTATGGCTATTATAATCAAGAGTAAAGATAATAGGCGCGGTAACATTCTGGATTGCATTTCTTAGTGTATCAATATCGGTTCCATCATCCACAAGAAAAATATTTTTTTTCATTTTTTCAAATATTCAAATTAGTATTAAAAATTACTAATAATATATTATTAAACAATTATCTATATGAGTTCAAGATGTAGTGTATGACAAAGATTCTCATCATTGGATTTGGTTCTATAGGAAAACGGCATATGAGAAATATTCTTTCAAAAAAAAATATGCAAGTAATAATTTGTACGAAGAGAAATGATTTTAAAAATAATGAGAAGAATGTTAAGATAGTAAAAACAATCGATGAAGGTATTGCGGAGAGACCAGATATAGCTTTTGTAACAAACGAAACAAGCTATCATGTTAACACAGCAATCAAACTAGCAAAGGAAGGTATTGATCTATTTATTGAGAAACCATTATCTTCATCAACGAACGGGATTAAAAAATTAAAAAAAATAGTTAAAGATAATGGAATTATTTCTCTAATTGGATGTGATCACAGATTTCATCCATGTTTAAAAAAAATTAAAGAAGTTATTGATAAAAAAAGATTGGGTAGGATCATGTCAGTCCAGGTAGAGAGTAGTTCATTACTGTCAGATTGGCATCCATACGAAGATTATAGAAAAGGATATTCTGCAAAAGAAGAACTTGGAGGAGGTATTGCAATGACTATGACTCATGAATTAGATTTTTTACGATGGTTCTTTGGAGAGATCAAAGAAATTTTTTCAATTACAAAGAAAGTTAGTGATTTGGAAATTTCTGCAGATGATATTTCTACAATGACAATGATTTTTAAAAATAATGTAATTGGAGAGTTACATCTTGATTATTTTGCACGTCCTCAGTTTAAGAGTTGTAAAATAAGAGGTACAAGAGGTACTTTGTATTGGAATTCTGACAAAAATTCTGTTGAAATTTTTTATAATAATCAAAAAAAATGGAAAATAATTTTTGAAGAAAAAAATTATGAAAGAAATGAAATGTTTGTAAAAGAATTAGAATATTTTTTAAAATGTGTAAGCAATAAAAAAAAGAGTTTTAATGATATAAGAGATGCCGAAAAAATAGTAAATGTGATACTTGGTGCAAAAAAATCTTCAAAGACTAAAAAAGTAACTACTTTGAAAGAATAAAGATTTAGTCTAGTTTAATTTTTTTTTGTTCAATTAGAATTTTTGCAATTTCAAACTCAAATTCAGTATCAATCATCAATCCGGTTTCAACCGGAATTTCACAAGGAAGTGTTTTTGAGAGATCTGTTTTTTTAAGTTTTAGAAATTTTTTAGCGTCATATACATACAAGCCATTTAATTGAAAAACAGGAGGTGCTTCTTGCCTAGAACGTGCCTTTTTCTTTAAAGGCTTACATAATTTCAAGAAGCCATTAGATTTTTTTTCAACTATATTGAAATAAGGATTCAGATGTTGACGATACACTCCAGTTACAATTGATGCATTATTCTTTTTTAATAGTTGAATAGATTTTCTAATATCATTAGATTTGATAAAAGGCGTAGTTGCATCACGCCATACAAAGACATCAAATTCATACTTTAATTGATATAATGTTTTTACTGCGTGAAGTAAGACCTTATCCATAGGTGCATAATCAGTAGCCAAAGATTTTGGTCTTTTGAAAGGTACTTCAGCACCAAATTTTTTAGCAATTTTTGCAATTTCATCATCTTCTGTCGAGACTATAACATGATCAAAAATTTTAGATTTTAATGTAGATTCTATAACATATGCAAGAAGAGGTTTACCATTAATTTTTTTAATATTTTTCTTTGGTACACCTTTAGAACCACCTCGAGCAGGAATAATACAAATTGCCTTCATGATTAATTTTCAATAGTGTTTATTATAACCATTTTTACACACTAATCATGGATTCTCAAATTGAAGAAAAATTAAAAAAAATTAGATTGGTGATAACAGATGTAGATGGAGTCCTAACTGATGGAGGAATGTATTACAATCAAGATGGTGAATGTATGAAAAAATTTAATACAAAAGATAGTATGGGTATGGAGTTATTATTACAAAATGGCATAAAAACAGTTTTGGTCACAAGAGAAGATTCAAGAATTGTTCAAGAACGAGTGAAAAAAATTAAGATAGTTGATTTATTTTCAGGCATTCTGAAAAAAGAAGATTTACTCCCAGAATTATTACAAAAATATCAAGTAGCCAAGGATGAAATTGTATACATAGGAGATGACGTGAATGATCTAGAGATAATGAAGAGTGTAGGATTTTCTGCCACCCCTAGTGATGGAAATATTGTAGTAAAAGATATCGCAGATTATATTTGTAAAACACTTGGTGGTAAAGGTGTGTTTAGGGAAATATCTGATTTAATTATAAATAATAAAAATAATCAATAACCACGGAATTTTTTTCTATTTTTCAGTTCACTTTCTAGGACGGTTTTGTTTGAACTGCCTAATGCAGTAAATATTTTTTTAGAACGAGTTACGATATCTCTCATACCGATTGGTTCAATTGATGAGGCATGATCAGGTCCTTTAAGAGTACGATCAGTAGTAAAATGACGTTCGATTATACATGCACCCAATGCAACTGCAGATGTACAAATTGCTATTCCACGTTCATGCCCAGAATAACCTATAGGACAATCATATCTATTTTTTAATGAAGGAATAACATTGAGATTAACATCTTCATCATTGGTTGGGTAGCACGAGGTGCATTGCAATAATGCTAATTGATCATTATAGTTTCGGAATAATTCTACAGCTTTATCAATTTCTTCTAGAGAAGACATACCAGTAGACATTATGACTGGTTTGTTTGTCTTTGCAATAGTTTCAATGAGAGGTAAATCTGTTACATGGAATGAGGAAATCTTGTAAAGTGGATTTCCAATTGATTCCAATAAATTTACAGAATCAATATCAAATGGTGTAGAAAAACAGATTATGCCTATTTTTTTTGAGAATTCATACAAGTTCACTAATTCTTCTTTAGAGAATTCAAGAGCCTGTTTATGTTCACGATATGTCTTACCGAATGAGTTTTCATTAGTATAAGATGAATCTAGGAGTTCTTTTGAAAAAGATTTTTCAATATTTTTAACCTGGAATTTTACTGCATCAACGCCAAGTTCTTTTGAGATTTTAATTAATTCAAGCGCATTTTTTATCTCACCGTTATGATTATTACCAATTTCTGCAATTATGAAAGGAGGATGATTTTCACCAACATATCTTTCTTCAGTGATTTTAATTTCTTTCATTTTTAGATTTTTCCTATCTGTTTTAAAAATTTAATCACCAGGCGCTCCATCCGCCATCTACAATAAGATTTGAACCGGTCATATATGATGACATATTAGAAGCAAGAAACAGAAGGGGTCCGATGTATTCTTGCTTTCTTGCCATTCTATTTAGAGGAGTTTTTTTAGAATATGCTTTAACAAATTGTGATGGATTTTCATCGTAAACACCACCAAGAGTTAGTGTATTTACGCGTATGTTATCTTGTGCAAATTTTGTAGCAATAAATCTAGTAAGATTAAGAATACCGGATTTACTAATTGAATATCCTATTGGTTTTTCAATTACAATTCCCATTTTTTTTTGTTTAGTTGTTAGTTTTTTATTAAAATGTTCATATAGACTTTGGTCAGGAGATAATATTCCATATGTTGACGAAATATTGATTATTGAGCCGCCCCCATTTTTTTGCATATATGGAATAGATTGTTGAGTTACTAAGAGAGTACCAGTTAGATCAATAGAAAAATATTCTTCCCAATCCTTGGGAAGCATTTTAAGAAATGGTTTATAGACATTAATTAAATCAGAATTTTTTTTTACTTGTTTAACAAGAGACGCATTGTTTACTAAAATTTTTAAATTTTTCAATGAACTACGTAAAGACGTGAATGTTTTTTTTACTTGATTATGATTTGTTATGTCACATTTTATCAAAGTAAGATTTGATAATAGATTTTCATCTAATTTTGATTCTTTTTTTAAATTATTTATGACATTTGTTTTTGAAGATTTGTTATCTAATATTATAACTTGAGATCCACATTGTAATAATGCTGCAGTATATTGCCTTCCAAGCATACCTGCACCACCCGTTATAATGGATGTAGTGTCAGATAAATCCAGAAAATCAGATGAGATCAAGAACTTCAAATTTGATTATATTTTTTACTAGTTAAACAATTCTATTAATTAATTATGAAATTATTCAAGTTATGTTTAACCAATTTTTTTCAAGTGTTCGTTAGTCAGGGATTCTAGAATTTCTTTATGTTTTGTTAGAAATTCTGACATTTTTGATTCAGAGATTATAACATCACGAGATGTATCATTGTTATTAAATTCATTTTGAAATAATTGTTGAAATCCTAACCAATTAAAATCAAATGTTACAGATTTTAGAAGATTAACATACCTACTTAAATCAGAACGATCAACTTCCACATTCAACCATTTTTTAATAATTGATGGTAAGTCTTCTATTGATTCTAGTCGACATACAGATGGGAGTATTGAATAACGTAGATCATTAAAGATTATAGAAGGTTTGTTATGTAATGCAGCTTCAAATCCTGCGGTTCCACCAATTGTTATGACAAGATTACAGTTTTCAAAAAGCATATTCTGAGGATAATTAGGGTGAATTAGTTCAACATTTGGAATATTTTTTATAATTTCATAATCAGATTTTTTTCTCCATCCACGTAAGAATTGACTTGGATGTTCTTTTACAAATAATTTGTATTCAACTGGGATAGATTTTGCAATAGAACGAATAACCTCAATTTGATTGGTATAGAAAGGTGCATCAATTAGTGTGGAACGCTCCATGTCAAGTGACATCGGAAAGAAAATGAAATCAGAATTAACATCAGGGTTTTTTGTAAGATTTTGATCTATGAAGTTTTTTCGTAATTTCAGATTAAGATTATACATTAATTCACTTTTTAGAACATTGAAACGACTACGCCCATAATAGTTGTAATTAGTATCAATATTGATATTTTTTGATAAAAGAAACTGTAGACTAGATTTTATGTAATCCATAGGTCTTTTCCGATTTAATAGATTTGTTTGAATATTTTTTTTGAGATTTTTTTGGAAAGCAAGTGTTTCATCGAGGGATTTTAGATCAGAATCAAATTTTTCTAACATTACGGAATCATCAAACTTCGATATGTCTTCAACAATAATTGAACTACTTCCAAAATTACTATTATTTAACATCAGGACCTTAACGCCCTTTTTTCTACACATTTGATAAAAAAGTTCTAGGTGATGCAATGCAGGTTGTTTAGTAATAAAAAAATCAGGATTCACTTCATCTAAGATTTTCTCAAATAATTTACATGATTGTTCCACAATTGATAATACTTCATCATAAGAAAAATTATGAAAATTGTAAAAATTGTAAAAAATTCTTTCATTCATGATTAGTTTCCATAAATTAAGGTCGTATTTGCTTTCAATCTTTTTTAAATATTCAAGATCAGGAGATTTATTTTTTGGTGAAATATGATCGTGATAAAACCATGTTTTTTTGAAATCAATTAATTTTTGATCTTTAAAGAAAGTTTTTGGTTTGTTAGTTATATCAACCACAGAATAGAATTCAGCATTCAGACTTTTTTGTAAATAGTAAGCTAAACAATAATGAGTAAAATCCGAACCAAACCAAAATAAAATTTTTTTTGACATCGTACTATTACTAAAAAAATAGTTAATTATTATTACTAATGTTTTCTAAGATTTTAACAATTCATTCAAATTTTTCATCATTATTCACGGATTTAAGATATCCTTCATTTTTCATATAATGATTGTTGATTTCTATTGATTTTGGGTTTTTACTTACAAATTCAAGAACATCTTTTAATAAAATCGGTTGTTTCTCAACTGTAGAAATTAGTTTTTCTAGAAATAAAAAGTCATTTTTTCGATCAAGTGTGCATCTAATATGATTCAAATCAGTATTAAAATCCATATTGTGTAGTTTGAATAAATTAGGATTGTTATACATGTAAGGAGAAACATGTTCACGTTCAGAATTTTTTTTTGCATTTTTCCAAGAATTTTCTAATACATCAAAGGAAAAAACTTCTACAGCAAAACCTTGAGGTAATGAAGGTGGATGTTCATTAGAGATAAAATCAAAATTTCCTGATTTAAATTCTGTAATAACTTGATCAATTATTTCAGGATCTATTAGAGGATTATCAGATGTGATTCTAACAATTGTTGAAAAATTATATTTTTTTGCACAGCTATAATATCTGTCAAGTACATCATCTTCAGAGCCTCTGAATATAGAAATTGATTTTTTTTCTGCATAATCAATTAATGGATTATCAATTTGGTTGCCTGTTGTCGCAATAACAATTTTTTCAATATTTTTTGAAAATTGTAATTGTGTTATAACATAATCAATAATAGGTCTATTTTTAATAGTCATCATAATTTTACCAGGAAGTCTTGTCGATGACATTCGAGCTTGTAAGATACAACCAATCATGATGATTTGATGAATTGAATTTAATTAAAGTTTAATATTTTTAGATTCTCCAATAATTTCAAATTTCTACATTGTATTACTGAGATTTATTATTAGGAGTAGAAAATATAATTAAACAATAAATTAACAGAATTTTGTGGTAGTTGAAGAGATAAAGGATATTTTGAAAAAAAATGGATATGAAATAGATCCAGAGATAGTTTCTAGAATTGAAATAATGCTTGATTCTATAAGAGATGATAATCAAATCAACAAACTAGATTACATAATTGAATGGTTTAAGAAAAAACGCGATGAATCAGATATGATTGTAGAAGAAATTGGTATTAATGATTTAGATAAATGGAATGTTGATCCAAACTCGGGGAATATAAAACATGAATCAGGAGGATTCTTCGAAGTAATTGGTATTAAAGCATCAAATACATTTGATCGTGAAGTTGGAAAAAAAGGTTGGACACAACCTATGATTGCAAAGAATCCTGGGGGGATTTTAGGAATAATTATGAAAAGAATTAATGATGTTCCACATTATCTTTTACAAGCAAAAGCAGAACCTGGCAATATTGGAAAATTACAACTATCACCAACACTTCAAGCCACAACTAGTAATTTACTAAAAGCTCACGGCGGTGCTAAACCACTATTTGCAGAA
>MDSW01135048.1_pt1 | contig 11348 bp, 8 predicted proteins | sample 811171 | NCBI WGS metagenome assembly MDSW01 (sample SAMN05326641, study PRJNA326480) | marine metagenome | isolation source: seawater | place: Atlantic Ocean: North West | collected 2012
TGACGACTCCAACTGCAATGGCGATCCCTGCTTCGTCCCTCCTGCGACCGGTGCCTGCTGCGTCGGAAGCGACTGTTCGATTCGAACACAGGCGGATTGCGGTTCGCTGGGTGGTACCTATCAGGGTGACGACTCCAACTGCAATGGTGATCCGTGCTTCGTGCCTCCATCAACCGGTGCCTGCTGCGTCGGCAGCGACTGCTCGGTCGGTACGGAGGCGGAATGCGGGTCTCTGGGAGGCGCTTATCAGGGTGATGATTCCGATTGCAGTGGCGATCCCTGTTTCATCGAGCCTTCAGACATCGAGTTCATGCATTCGATCGTGGGTACCAACCTGCTCAGCAGCGGCGACTTCAACTGGACTGTTGATGTGTACGTCTCCGTGCCATCGGGGAATCGAGTCGATGCCGTTGCCGGTACGGGTGCGACTCAGAAAGTCCTGACGTCGACCGGGCTGTTCTACCAGAATGCGAATGGTGGTCCCTTGTCGACGGATGTGAATCCCAACTTCTATCAGTTTGATCCTGATCTGGAGTGGGATTCCAGGCTCACCATCGGTGCGCTGGATTCTTCGGGCAATCCATATGCAGGCAACGAGCTGGGTACCATCGGAATCGATTTCACCGATTTCGAGAACGGTCTCGGTCTCGCTGCTGACAATGGACTCTGGTATGTGCTTCCATCCGAGGCACAGGGCGAGGCCCAGTCGTTCATCGGATCGGATTGTCAGGAGCGGCAGGGTGTTCTGGTCGCTCGCCTCACCAATTTCGGTGAGGAAACGGAGGTCCAGTTCCAGGCGCTCGTTCAGGGCCGGGACTCGGCCAGTGATCCGTGGCAGGTTTCTCTTGATTCCACGTTCGGCTACGTCGCTACCGAAGATTGCAACGAGAACGGTGTGAGTGATACCTGTGATATCGCCAACGGCACCAGTACCGATGCTGATGGCGATGGTGTTCCGGACGAGTGTGATTCGGGATGTGTCGGAGACTTCGATGGCAATGGCCAGACGAACATCGATGACATCCTGTTGATCATCGGAAGCTGGGAGAATCCCTACAACGTTGAGGATCTTCTCTCGATCCTGGACAACTACAACTGTGGAGGCTGACATTCCCCCCGAATAAGCCTTCGACGTTTCACGTGACCGGCCCCTCGCCCATGGATGGCGGGGGGCCGGTTCAATTCAGGAGGGACGTGAGGCTGTTTTTGGCCCTCTCAGCTGGCGTCGGGGTTCCATGAGTCCTCAATCGGGGTATTGCGTGCGGATCGGGAGGCCATGACTGCTATCTTGAAGGCTGGAACCACGAGAGAGAGGGGATCTTCCAATGTCGACATCACTGCTTGCTGCCTTCGTCATCGCCATGTCTGCCCATGGTGGCGTACCAGGCGATACCTGCTCCGACGCCATCAATGCTTCTCTTGGTAACACTCCATTTGATACCTCGGTTGCTACTGACAGTGGCTATCCGGTCGATGAGACCCAGTGCCCTGATAGCTATCTGGATTGGGGGAACAGTCCTGATATCTGGATGAGATGGGTCGCAACAAGCACTGGATCAGCAAGCTTCTCAACATGCGATTCAAACTCATACGACACGTCGATGATTCTGTATCGAGGTCCTGACTGCAACAGCATGGTCCAGATTGCCTGTAATGGTGACGGCTCGGGAGATACGGGAGAGGGGGCGCCGTGTCAGCAGTACTACTCCAGGATCGTCTTCAATGTGGACAGTGGGACCACCTACTTCATCAGACTTGGTGGCTGGAATGGTGCCACTGGATCGGGAATGCTGCGGATCCAAATGGGTAGTGGTGAAGGTGGATCCGAGGGTGCCTGCTGTCTGGGCTATGAGTGCAATATCAGTTCAGAGGAAATCTGCGACTTCGCTGGTGGTGAGTACCAGGGCGACGGTTCGGATTGTGATTCGGCAGTCTGCGAGCCACCATACGGTGCCTGCTGTATCTGGTTCGGAAACTGCTTTGAGACCTATGAAGATGACTGCTGGAACAGCGGCGGAGATTTCACGCAGAACGAATCATGTGAATCTGTATGTCCTGCCATCTACGGTGCCTGTTGTTTCGGTCCCGGCGACTGCTACGAAGCTGAAAAGAACGAGTGCTGGGGAAGTGGCGGCGAGTTCTACAACGGAGAATCCTGTGAAGTGGTCTGCCCGGCCTATTACGGCGCGTGCTGCTTCGGGCCTGGTGACTGCTATCAGGCTGAAGAAAATGAATGCTATAGCAACGGTGGTGACTTCTATCAGGACGAGGACTGTGAATCAGCATGTCCTGTCTACTCTGGAGCCTGCTGCTACGAGGATGGCTACTGCGATCAAGTCGAAGAGCAGGAATGCTATGACGGTAACGGCAAGTTCTATCAGGACCAGGATTGCAGCGATGTCTGCTCTGACCCGGTGTATGGCGCGTGTTGCACAAGTGACTTTGGCGACTGCCAGGAACTGACCGAGCAGGAGTGCTGGGACATCGGCGGTGATTATCTTGGCGATGACTATCCCTGCAGCTTCGATGATTGTTATTACGAGCCCTATGCGGCCTGCTGTCTGAGCGCCAGCGATTGTCAGGATACGACTCAGCAGGAATGCTTCGACTGGGGTGGTCAGTGGGGTGGCAGTGGTACATCCTGCAATGACTACAGCTGTGGTGAGACCGGAGCCTGTTGCGTCAACAAGTACGACTGCTACGAGGAATACGAGGATGAATGCAACTGGCAGGGCGGTTCCTTCCAGGGCGAGGGAACAACCTGTGATGATTATCCATGCGGTTCACCCTATGGCGCCTGCTGCCTCGCCGATGGCAGCTGCTATGAGGATGAAGAGCATCTGTGCTACGACGCTGGCGGCGACTTCTATCAGGACACCTTCTGTGAAGAGGTCGGCTGTGCACCGAGTTGTCCAGGTGACTACAACGGCAACGGCCAGACTGATGTCGAGGACGTTCTCCATGTCATCGAAGGATGGGGCAACCCATTCAACGTAGAGGATCTGCTGCTGGTCATCGATGACTTTGGTTGTGGCACCTGATTCAGTCCTTTTGATCATTCAACTCAACCGACCCGCCATCATGGCGGGTCGGTTTTTTGCGTGTATGAATCCGGTAGACTGATGGATTCATCCAGGAGCTACTCCCATGTCCATTCTGTTTCTCTCACTGGTACTACTCTCATCGTCTGAGCCTCAAAGTGATCTCTCAAACCGGCTTGAGGTGCTCGTCGAGGAACTCGAAGAAGCCAGAGTCGATTACAAGGTTCCGGGAATGACACTTGGTGTCGTGAAAGACGGCGAGATTATCCTTGTCGAGGCCTTTGGGACGCGGGATCTGGCTACTGGTGAGCCCATGACCGTTGATACGCTTCTGCCGATCGGATCGTCGACCAAGGCGTTCACGGCAACGGCGATCGGGATGCTGGATGACGATGGTGTGCTGGACTGGGATGATCCTGTCCGTGAACACCTGCCTCAGTTGGATCTGCAGATCAAGAGTCTCGATGAGACCGATGAAGCAACGATTCGGGATCTGCTCTCGCATCGAACCGGCTTTCCTCGCATGGGGATTCTCTGGGCCGGCAAGCCGGCTACCGATGAACAGATCTTCCAGGCAGCATCACGTGCTGTTCCACAGGCGGACTTCCGATCGCAGTTTCTCTACAACAATGTGATGTATCTGGGGGCCGGAGAGGCTTCTGCCAGAGTTGCTGGGATGCCATGGCATGAGCTGATCGAAGCCAGAATTCTCAAACCCCTGGGCATGAATCAGACCGAAGTGACCTCGGAAGGTGCCGTGGGCAGCGGTCGTCTTGGACTGGGGTACATGTGGAATACGGATAGCGAGACCTACGATCTTCAGGAGTTTCGAGAAATCGATACCTGTGCCCCCGCGGGATCGATCTGTTCAACACCCCGTGACATGGCCAGGTGGGTTCAGTTCCAGTTGGAGAATGGTCTGGTCGAGGGTCAGGCGCTGATATCAGAGGATGCCTTGAAGCAGACTCGTACGCCCCAGATTCAGATGATGCCGGAAATGGATTATGGCCTGGGCTGGATGCTCGAAGAATGGCAGGGCAAGAAGCTCATTCAACATGGTGGAAACATCGATGGATACAGTTCGACGGTGGCCTTCATTCCCGAAGAAAATGTCGGCTTCTGCCTGTTGATGAACTCTATGCCCACTGCGATGCAGGAAGCCTGCAAGTCGATGGTCTGGGAGGCTCTTCTCCTCGACGCCGAAACGGGTGAGCGTCCTGTGGCAGATGATCTTGATCGCTATACCGGATCCTTCACGGCGAACTTCGCATCCTTCAACGATGCGATCATGGAGGTCACGGCCGTGGATGGCACCCTGTTTCTGGATGTGCCGGGGCAGATGAACTTCGAGCTGGTACCACCTCAGGAAGGTGAAGAAAAGTGGCCATTCAGGATGACGGATACCATCGCCGTGTCATTCCATGAGGATGAATCCGGTGACATCAATCTGATGAAGATGTACCAGGCCGGTGTCACCTTCGAGCTTCCTCGGAAAGGGCAGGAGCTTCCTCAGGGGCCCTTCGAGGAATCCCAGGTCAGGAAGTGGTTGGGGACCTACGAACAGACCAGTGAACCGACCGCGGGCCGTATTGATGAAGTCAAGCTGGAGAATGGCTGGCTGATGATCGACGTCCCGCAGCAAATGGCCTTCAAGCTGAATCCGCCCGATGAAGAGGGCAAGCTGGCATTTCGCGATATTGATGGCCTGGCGCTGTCCTTTACGGAAAAGGAAGATGGTGCTGTCAACGAGTTGATCATCTACCAGAACGGAATGACGTTTCCTGGCAAGCGTGTCGGTGATGCGATCACAGGCATGAATGAAGACTCTCTTCCGAGTCTCGAGGACATCATTGCACTGAGAAATGCATCGTGGACAGTCGAATTGGCGGCCGGTGAAGCGATTGAGATCAATGGTGAAATGCTGATTCCACCATCAGGAATCGAAGGTGATTTCGAAATCGTGATGGCTGGACCGGAACAGATGCGTGTCCACACGGGGTTCGGGGCCTTCGGTGACATCGATCTGGCTTTGAATGGTGACTACGCTGCCGAAGTCGGTGATTTCTACCAGGATCGAAGGCTGGATGGGACTGAACTGGAACTGGTGCAGCTCGGCCAAGGATTGTTGTCCGGATCCTGGGAGATGTTGTTCGACGATCTCGAAGTTTCGGGATGGAGCGAGATCGATGATGTTCGCTGTGTGAAGGTGGAAGCCACTACGGAAACCCTTGATCAGCCTTTCATTCTGCATGTTGATCCTGAGAATGGACTGCTCCGGAAGGCGGATATCTGGATCTATGCGCCGAATCTCGGACCCTATCCCATGGAGCTTCATATCGGTGACATGAAGCAGTTCGGCGACATGACATGGCCGGAGACCTGGTGGATGTATGACGAGGCCACCGGTGAGGTTCGCTACAACACGGAATCAGTGAAGCGGCTCAAGTCGATTCCCGGGAATCAGTTCGAGCTGGCGGAGTTTCCGGCTGATCAAGAGGGCTCATGATGGCCCCGGCGGATCACTGGATCCGTTTCTTCCGGGAAAACCTGCCGAGGGTCGATGGATTGGCTGCGAAGAGCGCACTCAGGATGATCGCCAGTGCGATCAGATCCGTCATCAGAATCTGATCCCGGCCGAGTGTGACTCCGAGAATGACACCGACGACCGGAACGAGATAGTTGGACAGAGATGCAAAGGTCGCTCCGGCAATCCGAATCAGCTGAACGTAGAGCAGGAACACGATGCTGCTTCCAAGCGTTCCCAGATAGACGACGGCCCCGATGGACGCCCATTCGAATCGGGTTTCCGATGGGCTGCCCCAGATGAGCCACACCGGCAGCAGGGCGATCATGGCCCAGAACATCAGGTTCCGTGCAACATTTTGCGGTGAATGGCCCTTGACCTGAGCCAGGAGGACAAGGCTGAGTGCAAAGGACAATGCCGCAAGCAGGACCGCAAGACTGGACAGTACATGAATCGACTGGTCGAACTGCATCCGGAAGGCGAACAGAAACACAAGTCCGGCGAATCCCAGAACCACGGCTACGATGATGCCGGTTCGAATACGTTCCAGTCGCAACAGGAAACATGACAGAACGATCGTGAACAGCGGCGTCGTCCCGAGCAGAATGGCGGCCAGGCTGCTCTCCATTCGGACTTCACCCCAGGCGATGAGCAGGGCGGGGATGGCTGCTTCAAGCAGACCGATGATTGCGAACCACCACCATGCGGATGGTGGATCCGAAGAGGAGCGTGGGGTTCTTTCTTTCGGGAGCACCGCGCAGAGAATCGCGATGAAGAGTGTTCCAATGGCGATTCGAAAGAACGTGAGAGCGGGTGGTGAGAGATCGACCAATGCGACCTTGATGAAGATGTACTGGCTGCCCCAGAGTGCTCCAACAAGAAGAAGTAGTGTGAACTTCAGCATCAAAGAGTCGCTTTTTGATGGCCCCAGGGTGATGAGCCAGGGATTCAGCTTCCAGGTGTCGGTTGGCCGCAGTCGAATGTAATCGGTACCAGGCACAGAAATCGGAATGGTTCTGAAGACTCGTTTCTGAATTGATGGAGATCGTTTGCAGGGATGTAGAGCACATCGCCTGCCTTGACGGTATGGGTCGTCCCTTCGCATTCCGCCTGGCCTGTCCCCTCGACGATGAACACCTCGTGCTCGTAGTCATGCTGATGGTGGGGTGTATGGCCTCCCGGCTGCACGACGAAGTGACGAAGTGCGAAGTTGGGAGCATTGTCTGCTCGACCAACCATCACCTGCATGGTCACGTCCTTGACGCCTTCCATGTCAACCGGGGTCGTGGTGTCTGGGTCCGCATGCCTGATCAGCATCGTGAGGTACTCCGAATGGACAAGGTCTGATGTGGTCGCAATGGCCACTTCTGGAGTGTACTCGCATCCCTCGAATGGCCATGGTTCATGATTCGCTACATTGCATGAGGAAACGGTCGAATTCCAGCCGGCGGTGAAGCATTGGAGGTTTGAATCATGATTCTGGGTGTTCTACTGATCGGGTGTGTTCTTGGATTCCAGGATGGAATCACTTGGACAGATGGAAAAGCCTTGCATGTTGAGGGGCAGGCCTGGGAGGCTACTGACAGCCCCTGGGATCGATTGCCGGCACGGGCCGAGGGGATCGTGCGAAAGCCTGTCTGGAGTCTGTCGCGGCAATCTGCTGGGATCATCATCAAGTTCAGGACCAATGCGAGTGAAATCCATGTGAAGTGGGATCTGATTCTTGATCGTCTCGCGCTTCCACACATGCCGGCGACCGGAGCCAGTGGCCTTGATCTCTATGTGCATGACGGCCAGCAATGGAGATGGGCGAGTACGCCGCGACCCACTGCCCAGTCCAATCAGGCACGATTGGTTCATGACCTCGATCCGATCATGCGTGACTGGATGCTCTATCTGCCTCTGTACAACGGAGTGGAGTCGATTTCGATCGGTGTTCCAGTGGGCTCGCTCATCGAGCCCATGTCCAGGCGGCCTGAGGAGGAACTTCCCGTGGTGTTCTACGGGACGTCCATCACCCAGGGGGGATGTGCCTCCCGACCTGGTATGACTCATGTGGCCATCCTCGGACGAGAGCTCGACAGAGAAGTCATCAATCTCGGTTTCTCAGGGAATGGAACCATGGACATCGAAATGGCCGATTTCATCGCCGAGATCGATGCGGTTCTCTACGTGATCGACTGCCTTCCGAACCTAGAAAGCGATGATGTTCTGGCGCGAACGGTGCCTTTCATCAAGCGGCTTCGATCGCTTCGTCCCGATACTCCCATTCTCCTCGTCGAAGACCGGTCCTATTCGGATGCCCATGTGAACCGGAAGCGTGCTGCACGGAACAGGGACAGCAGGCTGGCATTGCAGGAGGCCGCTGAGGTGCTGGCCAGGGATGGCTGTCGCGAGATCTACTATCTCGAGGGCGATCGATTGCTCGATGCGAATGGTGAATCAACCGTCGACGGTTCACATCCGACGGATCTGGGCTTTCGACAGCAAGCGGATGCATTCAAGAAATCGATCAAGCCCATCCTGAATCAATGACAGCCGGTTCGAGATGACTCATGTCAGAGTCTTGACTTCGATTGGTCCAGTCAGATCCAGTGTCTGGGTCGGGAATGCGAAGTCGGCTCCATGCTTGGTCACGATCTCGCCGATCTTCACCATGATGTCCTGTTTGAGCGCAGCGGCGTCACCAAGTGTGGCACCTGGTTGGCTCATGCACATGATGGTGATGTCGAGGCTTGATCCGCCATAATTGCTGAATACGACTCTGAGCAGACCGTTTTCATCGATCTTCGAGTGGTCCTTCAGCATCGTATGGATATCAGAAGCAACCGATTCGACCACATTGAAGTCCTGATATCGCAGGCCAATATCGAATTTGATCCTGCGTTGGGTTGCCTGGCTCAGGTTGCGAATCCCATCCGTGAGGAAAATGGAGTTTGGAATGATGATCGGAATCTTGTCCCAGCCTCTCACGATGGTCTGATAGATGCCGATTTTTTCGACCGTTCCTTCAATGCTCTTTCCGACCATGTTGATGTCTTCTCCAACTCGAAATGGTCTGGAGAACAGGATCATCACGCCACCAAAGAGATTCTTGAAGACATCCTGGAATGCGAATGACAGAGCAAAGGCACTGGCACCACCAAGTGTCAGGATGGCCGTCATGTTCATGCCATAGGACTGGGCAGCAATCAGAATCGCCATCAGCCATGTGAAAACAACCAGGAAATTCGAGATCGCATGAACGGCCGTCAGATCCAGCCGATCTGAATGTTTGGCAACGGTCGAGAACTTCTCTTCAAACCTGCGAATGGTCCGGCTGAGGAACCAGGCCAGCAACGCGATGATCAGGCCAAGTCGGACCTGGGCGATGCGATCGGCCAGGATGGTGGTCTCCGTATTGTCGGGATCCGGAATGATCAGCATTCTCGCGACCATGGTCAGGGCCATGATCCAGATGACCCATCCGGCAGGTGCCGAGAGACTCGAGGCAATGACTCCTGTCCACTGAAAGCCCTCTCGATTCATCCGCGATGCGTAGCGCCTGAGGATCCATCCGACAACGACATGAAGGACCAGGGCGATTCCCAGAACCACAAGACATGGGATGAAGACGGACTGTCTTGTCTGGATGAACTCCATGAACCAATCGTGCAAGGCGTTCATGGAGTCCGTCAGATTCGCATCATTCGATTCAGGTGTCGCGGTTTCGCTGGATTGGTCTGTGATCATGCCCCATACGGTAGCGAGCACCCGGAATCAACGCTTGCCGTCGGTCCATCCTGGTTGCTGAGCGTCCATGGGGGATTCTGCAGTCAGCTTTCGGACTTTGAATCGCCGTTCATGGCAGCCTTGATGGCATCCTGAATGGTGGGGGACATGGGGTCGACGCTGGAACCGAAGAAAGCCACTGGATGGCCCTCGCTGTCGACCAGATATTTTCCGAAATTCCAGCGAGGCAGGACGCCTGTCGTGGACTGCAGCTGACGGTAGATCGCAGACTGGTCCGAGCCGGCCTTGACCTTGATCTTGGACATCACCGGGAAGGTTGTCTTGTAGTCCACTCGACAGGTCTGGCGAATGTCATCGGCGTTCCCGGGTTCCTGTCCCCCGAAGTCGTTGCATGGGAAGGCGATGACCGTGAAGTTCTTGTCCTTCCATGCTTCTTGCAGCTTCTGAAGCTTGGAGTATTGGGGGGTGTATCCGCATTTGCTGGCAACATTCACGAGGAGCGTCACCTGGCCCCGGTATTGCTCCAGGTCGACCGGCTTGCCGTCCAGGCTCTTGGTCTTCAGGGCGTAGATGTCGGCGGCTTGCTGGTCTGCCGGTGCGGCGGATGGGTCCACATCGACGACCCTGCGATCGCATGCGGCAAGGAGAACCGGGAGGAGAACTGCAGTGAAGAATCGTTTCATAGGTGCATCCTAGCCCACTCATGCAACTCGGGCTCGGGAATCCCATCGATTCAGCGGACTGGTAGGGTATCTCATACGGCAGCTGATCAGGAAGCTGCCAATTGGCATGTCCAGAGTCTGGTTTTCGAACGTTCTGAATGAGTACTGGCATGAAACGGTCCGGAGTCGGCAACACCAACGACCTCATCATCGATCTGGCTTCTCCGAAGCAGTGGAATGCGATCAAGCTTCCCCTTCGAATGGCCATGCTCGAGGTGATCACGGCATCGGGCGGGACGACTGCACGAGCATTGGCAGAGGTCATGTCGAGGCCGCAATCATTGGTTCACTATCACCTCAAGATCCTCTGTGCAGCGGGCATTCTGAGGTCTACGAATTCAGATGGTGGACGTGGACGTGTCTTTGAAACGATCGGTCGTCGATTGGTCATCGTGCATGACGGAAGTTCAAAGGTCCAGGCCCAACGGGCACGAAGCCTGATGTCATCGAGGCTGGACTACAGCATGTCTCTCCTGCACTCGAGGTTCGGAGAGCGATCGCTGAGTGTCATGTCCCATCTTGAATCACTGACTCCAGCCGAGCACAAGGACATCGTCAGGCATTTCGAGCAGGTCGATCGGATTCTGGCCAGGGCTCGGCGGCGCAGGAGGCGCCAGGGGCTGTCTGATCAGCGTGCCACCAGTCATGTCGTCTTTGCGGTGGATACGATCGATGATGTTCTGCCTCCCATGCCAAGAATCGAGGTTCGCTCACCCAGCTAGTGTTCGCGTTCCTCGGATCCATCCGGCATCACAGGTTCTTCAGAGGCATGTGCGAGATCGAAGGACACGAGTGAGGCATCTTTCCGAAGCAGTTCCGTCACCTGGATGATCTCCTCGATGGCGAATATGAAGGCCTGTGGACTCATCGTAGGTTTCGAGGCGCCGTGCGTAGCGCTCTTCATGGCGACCTTCAGGGATGAGTGGGCGATACCCAGTTCAGCATCCAGTTGTGGCGATACGGCCGTACGGATGCATGCAGCGATCTCCTGGAGCTGTCCTTCGATTCGAGTGCGAACTTCCTGCAGGCCTTCCAGGGCGGAGATGGTGGCCTCGCCGAACTGGGTATGTCCGTAGGAACGCCTGATTGTTCTGGACAGTCCAAGAATGGCTCGTTGGCATCGAAGCATGTGCTGCAGGCTCGCTTTGCGTCTTCGAACCTGCTGGTGTTCGAGCATTGCCAGCGGCAGCGCTTCTCTCTGAGCCATGAAGCCGCTTGCAATGGAATCTTCGATGTTTTCGTACTCGCTTTCCGGCGTTTCCTCCTCCGCGGCAGCCATGCCGAAGAGATGTGCCAGCTGTTCGATGGTGTCGGCCATATGAAAACGAA
>MDSW01084617.1_pt1 | contig 11347 bp, 12 predicted proteins | sample 811171 | NCBI WGS metagenome assembly MDSW01 (sample SAMN05326641, study PRJNA326480) | marine metagenome | isolation source: seawater | place: Atlantic Ocean: North West | collected 2012
GAAGAAGCCACTGATGCAGCTCTAACTAATTATCATGTTTTTCGCGGACAGGCTTTTGCAAGTCAGTTTTTACATGAGTATAAATTCCTTAACATAGAAAAAATAAATAAATTAATAGCTGGAACTACATTTCCAATCCCAGAAAATTTTTCTCCTGATGAATTTGCTCATTTGGTTCAAGCGGCAGACCTAATTGGGCAAATGGGGGACCTCTATTACACTTCCAAAATTTCAGCTTTGTATGACGAATTTAAAGAAAATAATACTACTGACAAGCTTAAACTCACGTCACCTGCTGATCTCCTCTCAACCTACCCCAGTTTTTTTTGGCATGTGGTGCATCCTAACGTAAAAGATATTTTTAAATATTTAGAAGCACATGAGGCTGGAAGACTCTGGATGACAAGCTTAGTTAACCAAGTATTTGCCCAAGAAAATGTGTCTATCTTAGGAAGTAAATCAAAAAGATTATTTCAAGAACTTGTGAGAGCTAAACAGTTTGCTGTAAACCATGATGAGCGCTTAGGGTTAATTACCGAAATATTAATGAAATACTTTAATTGCCAAATTGGTCATGTTTATTCCACGAATAAGAGTGGTGATATGATGGAGTCATCAGGAATTTGGAAGCTAACTTCTGAAGAATTTGATAATTTTAAAGAAGTTTCAAATTCTATAAAGTTTTCTAAGGGTATGGGCATGCCCGGACATGCATGGGAGACAGAAGAAGTACAGTGGATATCTGACCTTGGGCAACGTGACCCAAAAGAATTTCCGAGGGCAACCATGTGTAAAGAGTTAGGAATTAAATTTGCATTTGGTATACCAATATCCTCTAGTGGAAGATGTCGTGATGTTCTGGAAATTTTTTCCCAACAATCAATTAGCCCCACTAAAAGTGATCAAATGTTTATTAAGATGATTGCAAACGCAATAAACGATTAATTATAGAATTTAGTGGTGTAATAATGAAAGATCTAAGACAGATATATGCTTCAGAAAGTATAGATAAAGTTAATATTAGATTGATTGAAGCAGGTTATGACAAAACCATGTCTGAAAAACTGGGCTCTCTGTGGAATATTCTTTCTAAAGATATTCTTGAGCAAAACAGTCTTTTTTTTAACTATCAATACTCTCTATTTACAAATGAGATACTCACAAATCTTTTGATAGGTCATAATTCCTTTAAATCTGCTATTAGTGAAAGAAATGCCGGGATGCTTTTTGCTGCACTCATGTCAATAAATGCATCCAGGAGAGTTGGAAGCAACTTAATTCCAGATGATTTGGATATAATGATATCAGGCTCAAATAGAGATACAAAATTTATTTATGACGCCGAAAATCTTGGAAAATTTGAAACGCGTGTTGACCATATTATAGAAAAACTGAGAGATACCGCATTAGTAACAAATAAACAATTTTGTCAGGATTTAGCAAGAGGATGCAACTTATTTAATATACGTGTTACTGCAAACGAAGAATTCACAGGTCTTGTACGTGCGAGCTTGGTTCTTGGAGTTTATGCTTTTCCCGGACTTACCTCACGTATTAATGTTCTACGTAAAGATATTTGTCATGGCTGGCCAGATATTTTTCAGGATTCTTTAAAAAATAAAGATTTTTGCCAATATCTTATAGACCATTTTTGGCTTAAATTATATCCATATATATCTGATGGTGTTATTTTATTGGATCAGGTAAAAAATGACTTTCTTGGTCAACAGTTGACGTATAACCTTCATAGTTTGGATTTAATGACTAAAAAAGTTAAATAGCATACGCTAATTCTATACAAATTATTTTATAAAATTCTTTGGGTAAGTTATTAAATAATATGTTCATGAGGGTTACCGTTAAGTATAACTTCCAAAACAAAATTTATTTCTATAGCCTTTTAATGATTAATTACTTCTATACTTAAAAATATGGATTCATCGGGATAGTTATATGGCGATTATAACAACTTTGCCCAAAGCAATTAATTGTGGGGTAAAAGATGGGCAGAAGATAGCTCTAGAAGGGTTTACACACCTTATACCCTTTGCAGCAGGTCATGAGATAATTCGGCAGAATAAAAAAAACTTAACTCTAATTCGTATGACTCCAGATATTATATATGATCAAATGATTGGGATGGGTTGTGCACAAAAAGTAGTGTTTAGTTGGGCTGGAAATCCAGGTGTTGGTTCGTTGCATAGACTTCGTGATGCTATAGAGCTTGGATGGCCAAATCCTATTGAAATTGAGGAATATAGCCATGCGGCAATGGCAAATGCATTCGTAGCTGGAGCTGAAGGTCTTTCATTAGCAATTTTCAAAGGTTATCTGGGCGATGATTTAGGAAAACTTTCTCCGACTGTAAAAGAAATAAATTGTCCATTTTCTGGCAATAAACTAGCTGCAGTTCCTGCAATAAACCCAGATGTAGGGATTATTCATGCTCAAAAAGCAGACCTTAACGGTAATGTATTAATTGAGGGAATTGTTGGAGTGCAAAAAGAAGTGGTTTTATCTTCAGATTGCTCAATAGTAACAGTAGAAGAAATAGTTAATAACCTTGAAACCCATGTAAACGCAGTTGTAATTCCTGGGTGGGCAATCGACTATATAGCAAAAGTTCCTTTTGGGGCTCAACCATCATATACCTTTGGTTATTATAAAAGAGATAATCAATTCTATACTGCTTGGGATAAAATTTCACGTGATAGAGAAACTTTCCTATCTTGGTCAAAAGAAAATATTGTTAATCGAACAATACCCGTGAAATTGGAATCGTAATATGTACAAAGTTGAATATTCAACAGATGAAATGATGACTATTGCAGCTTCTAGAACTCTTAAGAATGAGCAGGTTTGTTTTGTAGGCATCGGTCTGCCCAGTGCTGCAGCTAATCTTGCTCGTGTAACCCGCGCTCCTGATTTAGTATTAATATATGAATCAGGGACATTACAAACTGAACCAGATATTTTACCATTGTCTATAGGAGACAGCGAACTTAGTGAGAATGCTCTCACAAATATTTCAGTTCCTGAGATGTTTCGATACTGGCTACAGGGCGGTCATATAAACCTAGGTTTTTTGGGTGCTGCACAAATTGATCGCTTTGCTAATATTAATTCTACAGTCATTGGTAATTATGAAAATCCAAATGTTAGATTGCCTGGTGCTGGTGGGGCAACAGAAATAGCTACTCATTGTGGGGAAATACTAATTATAATTAGACAGTCAAAAAGAAGCTTTGTAGAAAAAGTAGATTTTATTACATCATTTGGACATGGTAATGGTGGTAGTGATAGAAAAAACTTAGGTATCAATACCAAAGGACCTACTAAGGTAATTACTGATCTATGTATTTTAGAACCCCACAAACCCTCATTTGAACTCGTTGTCACAGCTATGCACCCGGGTGTTAGTCGTGAGCAAGTATTAGATTCTACAGGATGGCCAATTCGTTTTGCAGATAAAGTTGATGTAACAAATCCTCCAACCGACCCAGAACTTTCTGCTCTAAGGAAACTTCAAAATAAATCTTTAGAAGCTCAAACTTCAAAAGGAATTGAAAAATGACTTTTTAAGGTTTTTATTTTTAAGTTATTGAGATGCTAAGATGTTAAGTTCATGTAAAACTGAATATGAAAAATATTTTCATAATACTGTGTTAGAATTTACAGCAGAGCCTGAGGAAAAAATATGACAGATTTAGGGACAATCCAAAAAATATTACGCTATGCTGTTAAATCAATGGGAGGAGAGCTTCTTAATGAAGCAAAAATAATAGAAGGTGGTATTCTTGGTGATCGAGGATATGCACTCATAGACCAGTCAAATGGTAAAGTAGTTAGTGCAAAAATGCCGAAACTTTGGGGCAGCCTATTAGAATTACAGGCAGAATTTGAGACTCAACCTCTTACTAGCGAAACTTTACCTGCTGTGGTGATTAGATGGTCAGACGGAACATTGGTCTCTAGCAATGACGAAACAGTAAATGATAGATTATCACAAATGGTGGGTCGCAAAGTAAAACTTACTAATATCCGCCCAGAAAATATTAGCCTTGAACGCCTAGATCCATTGGAGGAAGAAGAAACTATTTTAGATATTGGTGATATTATGATGGAAGGTCGTTTTTCTGATTATGCGGCCATTCATTTGGTAACAACTTCTTCAATTAATAAGCTCCATTCAATAGACCCTGAACGCTCATACGCTCCGGGTAGGTTCAGACCAAACCTTATTATTGATACTGAAAAGTTCGGTGAAGGATTTATTGAAAATGATTGGGTTGGAAAAATCATTCGTTTAGGATCAGATGTAAGGCTAAAAATTACAGATCCAACACCACGTTGTGCAATCCCAACCTTAGCACAGCAAGGTGGAATAGGAAAAGACCCTAAAGTCCTTAAAACAATAGTAAAACATAACAGTCAACCAGTACCAGTTCTTGATAATGAGGTGCTACCTTGTGTCGGTGTGTATGGATTTGTTTTAAAATCAGGGCAAATTAAAACAAACGATACTATCTCGATTGAGTATTAACATCACTTAAACATAGCTAAGAAATAAATATGACAAAAATAAATTCAGCTGCCACCGCCATCAAGTCTAATTGGCCAGAAGAGGTACATGATGTCTTTAAGAAACTTGATATAGATCAAGTATGTCATGTCCCAGATGCCGGACACGCCAAGCTTATAAAGCTCTGCCAGTCAGACAAAAATATAATTTGCACTACCCTAACTTCAGAGGAAGAAGGCGTGGCTATGCTTCTTGGGTCATGGCTTGGGGGAAAAAGGGGAGCTTTATTGATGCAATCAAGCGGAGTTGGTAATGTTATCAATATGCTAGGTCTTTCTCGCACCTGCCGTTATCCAGTTCTAATGCTAATAACGATGAGAGGCGAATGGGGTGAGTTTAACCCCTGGCAAAACCCTATGGGACAAGCTTGTCGTCCAGTTCTTGAAGCTATTGGAGCTAAGGTTTTTGATATTAATACTTCATCCGAAGTAGCTGATACTGTCACAGCTGCTTCGGCACTAGCTTTTAATGCTCAACAAGCAGTTGCGGTTATTTTCTCCCAAAAATTTTTAGGTGCAAAAACTTTTACAGAGGAAACAGCAAAGTAATGGCTGAGAATAAAAAACTGAGTCGGCGTGATGTAGTGGCAAACTTATTAAAAAATAGGCAAGATGCACTTATTGTAACTGGATTAGGTGGAACTTGTTGGGATGTAACCGCTGCTGGGGACTCACCATTAAACTTCCCAATGTGGGGAGGAATGGGAGGGTCATCAATGGTTGGTCTAGGGCTTAGTCTTGCTCAGCCAAGTAGAACTACTCTCGTAATCACTGGTGATGGTGAAATGCTTATGGGACTAGGAAGTCTTGCAACTATAAGTGCAATGAAGCCTAAAAATCTCAGTATAGTTGTAATTGATAATGAACATTACGGTGAAACAGGAATGCAGAAAACTCATACTGGAATGGGCACAGATATAGCTGAAATTGGTAGGGCAGCAGGATTTCCTTATGCTGAGATTATATATAATAATATCGATTTAAATAAGTTTTCTGCTCGCATTCATTTATCAGAAGGACCAATTCTAGGTGTAATAAAGGTTTCGATAGCTGAAGACCCACTAGTTATGCCCCCAAAAGACGGTGCTTATCTAAAAGATAGGTTTCGAGATGCCTTATTAGTAGACCCAAACCAATAATAATTTTATCTCCTTAAATACTCGTATATTAAGAATATTTTTAGGCGAAATTAATACCTGACCTACCAGTTTTTAAATGCCTCAATCATATCTAAATGATTTTGTCTAGACTCCTCAGGCGTAACGCCAAATGTTGGGCAATAAAGTATTAGGTTGTCAATTAGACCCTCAAAAGCCTTGGCTTGCTCTAAAACTTCATCCTGAGTACCAGCCAATGCTAATTTATCAACCATATCCTCACTAACTGCGCCTAACATTCCGTTAAAATCATTTTTAGAAAACATTGTACGGATTATATTTTTTTGTTCTGTAAAACCGGCTGGGTCAAGCACTATATCAAAATATGGTAAAGTAGAATAAAAAGCGATTGAATGTTTTGCTAGTGCACGTGCAACTGAACGTTTTTTATTAACTGCACAAACCTTAAGTGTTGCAATTTCAAATTCTTTCGCATCTCGACCTGATTTTTTTAGACCAGCCTCTAAATTAGGTAAAACAATATTTTCAAAATACTGTGGGGTATTTAGGAGGTTTCCAATTATACCTTCTGCTACTTCTCCTGCGAGACTAACCATATTCTCCCTCACAGCTGCCAAATAAATTGGCACTGAAGGATAAGGAGCGGGGATAAAACGAGTATATTCAATTACCTTAACCATTTCCCCTTCGAAGGTTATGGGACTATCAATTGTTGCAGTCCACATTTTCCGAATACATTCAATATATTCTCGCATTCTTTTTACGGGTCTTTCGAACTTTAGACCATGCCAATTCTCATTCCATAAAGGTGGTGCTGTACCCAGACCTAAAACAAAATTATTGTCAGTTAATTCAGCCATTGTCATAGCTGCAGTTTCAGTATGCATAGGAGGTCTGGCAAATGTCGCTACACCAGTACCAAGTGAGATCCCATTTGTTACATTTGAAATTGCTGCTAAAGGCACAAATGCATCCCTTCCTAACTCAGTTGACCATATACTTTTAGCACCTGCTTCCTCTGCTTTTTGGGAAAATTTTAATATTTCTGCAAGACTGAGGTTATCACCAGTAAAAACTAGACTCCAAACTAAATTACCTCGAGAAATCATTACTAAATCCTAACAAAATTATAATACTTTATAATTTCTTATCCTGGTGAAGCACCATTTATACGTCCAGCTAAGACACTTTGATGCCATGATACGAGCTTCCATCTTTCACCATCATGATGAAAAGTTATAGTAAAACCCATAAATCTTTGTCTAAACCCACTGTCTTTAGGCTTTCCGCGGAATGTTGAAAAACCGCTGATGTGTCCTGTGGAACCCCAAACCTTATAATTAACCTCTCTTGGAATCCATTCAAAAAATTCCCACATTCCAATACCTCCACCCATTGCATGAAAGTTAATATGGTCAACGAAGTCTGCTTTATTCATTCTCCATGGATAGTCTTCATCTAATGTCTCAGACTCATCATCAAAATATCCAAAAAACTTATCTAAATCTCCTTGGTTTAATGCATTTGACCAACTATTGAATGTATCTTTTAGACCATCTATATTTACTGAGTTTGTCACCCTAATACTCCCATATGTTATAGTAGAATGAAGCCTTTATCTAATTTTTAGCAAAATAGGGCATAATTTCTTCTGCAAAGGCTTCAATTTTATCAACTGTTGCTTCACAACTATCTTGTAAAAAATTAAATAAAATAGATTTTACTCCAATTTTTTCATATGCCTTGATATCTTCTATAATATCATCCGCATTACCTGTAAAAGCTTTCCTAGAACCGTCATCAAGCTTAATTACCTCACAAACTCCACAACTACTGATTGCCCAAAAAGCAAGATTTATTGACTCAGTTAACCGCCCTTCTTTTTCTGCAATTTCATATAGTTTGTTTACCCCATTTTGAAATCGTTTTGCAGTATCAAAAGGTGTTTTTGGATTAGCATCGGATGGAAACCAAGCCTGTCCACGCCGAACAACCCTTCGCATAGCAGGAACTGACTCACCGCCTATCCATATTGGTATATGTGGTTTCTGTATAGGCTTTGGAGCAAACATTAAATCATTAAATGACCTATATTGACCGTTAAATTCTGGGTTATCTTTTGTCCATAATTCAGTATATATATCAATATATTCATCCGTTACCTTACCACGCTCTTCAAATGGAGGACTACCAACTGCTTTAAACTCCTCCGGCATCCAGCCAACTCCGCATCCAAGTATAACTCGCCCGCCAGACAAATCATCAATTGTAGAAGCAAGTTTTGCTGTCAACATCGGCTCTCGATAAGGAACAACAATTACTGAAGTCATTAATTTAATTTTTTCTGTACGAGCGGCAACGTATGACATCAAGGCAAATGGTTCGAGAAAAGTCCCATCAGAAATTGTAGCAAAAGTAGCATCTCCAGATTTAGAATAGGGATAGTTTGGAGCTATGGTTCTGGGCATAACCACATGATCAGGAATGGCTAAAATATCAAAGCCTGCTTGTTCTCCAGCTGCAGAAATTTTTAATATGTCTTCAACTCTTGCCATTGCTCCACCATTGGGAATAGGAAAACCAAATTGCATTTTTTAAACCTTTCTTTAACTTAGAGTCTAAATATTTTGATATTTTTATATAGGACTAATTATTCACAGAAGTTTTAACAATAGTATTATTTAAAGAGGCCAAACAACTAAAATTAGGGGTGTGGCTACAGCAACTATTATAATCTCTAGCGGCAAACCCATTCTCCAATAATCTAAAAAGCGGTATGCACCAGGTCCCATAACTAGGGTATTATTTTGATGTCCAATTGGTGTAAGGAAGGCACAGCTAGCTCCGATAGCTACTGCCATTAAAAATGCATCCGGATTTACACCTAAATTCTGTGCAAGATTCATTGCAATTGGAGCCATTATTACAGCTGTAGCTGCGTTATTTACTATATCTGATAGAGTCATTGTGACTACTAGTACAATAATTAATACAACTACGGGTGATAGACCTGATCCAATATCTAAAATAACGTCAGCAATCAACTCTGTGGTTCCAGAAGTCTGTAAAGCACCTCCAACTGGAATCATAGACCCAAGCAAAACAATTACAGGCCAGTTTACTGACTCATAGGCCTCTTTTAGTGATATTGAACGGAGAGCTAACATTGAAACAGCAGCTAAACCTAAAGAAATGGGTGCACTAATCAGTCCAGTCGAGGTTGCTATTATAGCAGCTATAAAAATAGCAATTGAAGCCCATGCTCGTTCCGGAAAATTTATGCGAACTCCTCTCTGTGCAAGTGGCAAACAACCAATCTGCGACAAAGTTGCTAACATCCGCTCCTCAGAGCCATGCAACAGAAGAACATCTCCTGCACGCAGTCTTGCTCGACCAAGGCGTGCACGAGAAGATGAGCCCTCACGTGACAAAGCCAAGAGATTTACTCCAAATCTACTCCTTAATTTGACACCCAAAGCTGTTCTATTTTCAATCATACCTCCTGGGCTAACTACAGCTTCTATTAATGTCTGCTCACCCAAATTTAAATCATCCGTAACTTTGGATCCTGTACCAACTAAATCCAAATCAAGTTTTGAAATTAATTTGTCTATATCCTCACCTGAAACCTCTATGATTAAAATATCTTCTATTCCTAAGCGACCCTGCCAACTCATGACAGGTTCACGATTTTCTCCTCTGATTATACCTATAAATTTAGCTCCATACTTTTCAAATGAATCTGTCACTACACGACGCCCCTTACCAAGAACAGGAGAATTTTCCTTGGCACGGAATTCTGTCATATAGGCGGCAACCTCAAATAAATCTGAACTATTAGAATTATATCTCTGTTTTTTTGGTAATAATCGCCATCCAAAAAAAACAACAAACAAAAAACCAACTAATGCTACCGGCCCTCCAACTGGGGCAAAATCAAACATTCTGAATGGCTCACCCGAAATAGAAGAACGGAATGTCGCAATGATAATATTTGGTGGCGTACCAATCAAAGTTACCAGACCACCCAGAATTGAAGCAAAGGCAATTGGCATGAGTATTAAAGATGGGGAACGCTTAGCTTGTTTTGCAGTTTTTATTGCAACAGGCATCAACATCGCTAAGGCGCCTACATTATTCATAAATGCCGACAGAATTGATGCTAAGCCTCCCAATATGCCGATATGATTTCCAGGAGTATGATTAGATAAAGAAGCTAAACGGCTGGTTAAAACGTCAATAAAGCCAGAGCTAGAAAGTGTCCTACTAATTATTAAAACAGCTCCAACAGTAATAACTGCCGGATGCCCGAATCCTAAAAAAGCTTCATCAGGTGGAATTAGTCCTAAAACTACCGAAACCATTAGCACAGCAAATGCAACTAGGTCGTAGCGCCATCGGCCCCATACAAAAAATACTAGAGCACCACCTAAAACTGAGCATATGGCCAGTTGTTCGTAATTCATGAGTCCATATAAAGTAACTTAAGATACTTCAACAATAGACTCCTAAAGAGATACTTAAAACTCTAAAATGTTTTTGATTAATATCATCTTTATTATCAAAATTTAATTAAGGTTGATTCTGACCTCGACGTATAATGAAGGTGAAAACCCCTCTATCTTCACTTTGTTCAATCAACTCATGTCCTGCTTGCTCACAAAATACGCCAAAATCCATCACTGAAGCAGCGTCTGTTGCTACAACTTTTAAAGTTGATAGAGGTGGGAGAGCTTTTAACACTTTCCTAGCTCGGAGCACGGGCAAAGGGCACATAAGCCCTTTAGTATCAAGAAATGTTTCTACCATCCTAAGCAACCACAAACATTGGGATTTAATTTCTAAGCTTTTATACCTATACAGTCTAAAATTATTCTTGCTAGACCTTATTTTTCTCAACTAATTATAAACCAATAATCAACCATATTCTCCGCAAATTATTTTTTAGATTAATATGGCGGAGGGACGGGGATTCGAACCCCGGTTACCTTGCGGTAAACACGCTTTCCAAGCGTGCGCCTTAAGCCACTCGGCCACCCCTCCGCTTCAAGTTCAATACATAGCAGGTTAAAGAGCTAGTACAAAATCGAAAATAGTTTTAATTACTATATAAACAGTAACCCAACACTAGATAATTAAAACACAGGCATAAAATATTATTTTTGTTATTCAGAGGTATTTGTGATGTTTATTCGCTGGGTTATTAGAGCAATTCTTCTCATTACATTGTGTGTATGGGCCTATGAAGGATTTCATGCGGTAATTGAATGGCAATATAAAATTATCTCAGCAGGAGAACTTTGGGCACAAATAAATACCAATAGCTTAGTTGGCTTCCAGTCCTTTATTGAAAAAAGCATATCTCCATGGATTTGGTGGAATATTATTTTTATAATCCTAAGTGGCCCTGCTTGGGCCATTCCTTTAGCTCTAACTAGCTGTCTAATATTACAAAAGTTATGGAGTAAGCATAGATAATCTCATTAGGTTAGAATTATCTTACTCTTTATCCATCTTTAATGCAGCTAAAAATGCCTCTTGTGGAATTTCTACATTACCTATTTGACGCATTCTCTTTTTTCCACGTTTCTGTCTATCTAATAATTTGCGTTTTCGGCTCACGTCCCCTCCATAGCACTTTGCAGTAA
>MDSW01165520.1_pt1 | contig 11347 bp, 16 predicted proteins | sample 811171 | NCBI WGS metagenome assembly MDSW01 (sample SAMN05326641, study PRJNA326480) | marine metagenome | isolation source: seawater | place: Atlantic Ocean: North West | collected 2012
AAAAAAAAATTAAAAAAAAAAAAATTAAAAAAAAAAAAATTTAAAAAAAAAAAAAATTTATATAAAAAAGTTAAAAAAGTAATCCTCCGTCCTAAATATTTTAAAATTGCTACTAAATGCTGATAAAATGCTACTATGACCGAAAGGATATAAAATCCTAACATTTAGGATTTAGAATTATAATAAATTAATTTCATTTTTCTTATTCCTCATTATCGCTATTTAATAACGAACTATCCCAAAATTTTCTACAACTCATAGATTTATAATGAGTTTGAATATTTTTTTTTAATATTAGATTATTACAATATTTACAATTAATTTTTTCTTTTAACTTTTCTTTATTTTTTTCTCTATAATTTCTACTATATTCTTTTAATTTTTCTTTATTTTCTTCTCTATATTTTCTATCATATTCTTTTTTTTTATCAATATCTTCTTTTTCTTTTAATTTATTTTCTATGATAGTTAATCTTGACATAATAATTTTTAATTGTTTTTCCATTCTTAATTTACATAAAAAAAAAATCAATTTTAAAAAATATTTATAAAATTTTGAAAATACAACAACAAGACTTTTCTAAACAACATAATAAGCGGTCGCATAATGAAGGTCTATATGTATCACCCATTTTATAAATTATAAATATACTTTTTTATTTACAATAAATCTACTTTTAAAACCATTAAATATATCACCATTTCTACAATCCATAAAAATAAAATTGTAAGGTTTTGAATATACTTTTGATAGGATACTATTGAATATGTCTTTTTCACATGAAAAAAATTCTTCATATAAAGTCATTAATTCACTTTTGGTATTCCTACAATCAAACAGCGCCAAGTGGGTAAGTTGGTGGCGGAGGTATGGTGGTAGTTGTGTAAGTTTTTGTGCTGAAATCATAACTGAAATTGCCCCACTTTCTAATTGTTCGCCTGTTTCATCATCTATAATAGGTCGTCCAATATGACGCCCATTATTAAATAATTTTTTGAGAATAATGGTTTCGTCCCCGCCCTTTTTTAATTCACTTCCTAAATCGTCTAAAATGATTAGGGTTCGTCCTTCCATTCCTTCTTCATTTTGTATTCTATCAAATATCTCATCTAAATCTTTTACCGATGTATAAAATCTATCACTCGGTAATTTAGGTCTATTTGCTTGTGAAGCAACAGAAGGACTAACTATGAATACATTACTAAATCTTCTATTATAAATTCTTTTTTTTCCTGTTGATTGGGTTAATGCTTGAATTAAATTTGATTTACCGCTTCCAGACCGTCCTATACACGCCATTCTAAATATAGTATCTGGTAATGGATAGGGTATATCTTCTATTTTATCATCACATTTATATTTAAATACTTGTGGCTCAACAGCATTTTTAATTTCTACTTCTTCAAGATCTTTAAAGTTTTCCATATATATTTATATGGGATATAATTATTACTTATATAATTACTGAAATAAAAAAAAAATTTAATTAAAACTAATTATTTTCCATATTTATCCATAGCTAATTTATGAGCTTGTTGAAAGCAAAATCCTTTTAACATTTGTTTTTCCATATAATCTAAATGTTTTTTAGTATGATGTTTTTTATGTGTTTTCATTAAATCTTTTTGTTCTTTGGATAAACTTTTTCTTGGTTTAAAAAGTGGTTTCATATATTTTATTATAATATTTTTTTTTATTTAAGAGTTGGCTGAAATTACACCATTCATTCCGTCTAATACATACATAACATCGTGGATTACATATAAATCTACTAATACAGCACCAGTTCCAGTAATACCACCAGCACTATCTATTTGACTGTGTAATACAAGAGGTAATCCTTGTGAAGCAAGGTTTTTACCAGCATAGGCAGCGTCATAGCTTTCTAAATCAAGAGCAAAAGCACATTTAGAAGCGTTTTTGGAGGTTTGTTCTGCGTCAATTAAATAAGTATTGGTAGGGCCTGCGTTATGGTGTTCATCTCTAAAACATCCACCACGAAGGTTAGAGTTGAAATATCCAAGAGCACATTGAGTATTAGCAAGTAATTCACCAGCATCACGTCCATTAGTATCAGTTTTTACTTTGATACGCTGGCTGGGTATGCGTTTTCCACCAACAGAGTAGTTAAACTCGGATGTGTCAAGGTTCATAAATCCAGTAATACTATTAGCAAGAGCAGAAGTAATAGCAGCATTAAGACGATTAACAGCAATTAAAGATTTAACAGAGCGTTTGCGTGTTGAGAAAGTAATAGTCTGTTCGCCAGTTGAACCATTAGAAATATTCTGTTGGGTGTTTTGGGCGGATACAGAATGGACTTGAATAGGGACACCGCTATTCATAGCAGCTCTAAACATTTGGGCGAATTCTGGACCAGGACGGAGAATAGGTATATGTAATTCCCATTCACTACATTCGTAATCAACACCAGCAGTTTCACCAGAGTTGGTTAATACAGCAGTTTCTTTGGCTGCTAATGTGATAGAAACGTATGAAGTTCCTTGTGTGTATCCTAACGGCATATAACGGTCGGCATTGAAAAAGCCAGAAGCGGGACGGTGAGTAATAACTTGTGAAGCATTTTGAGCTATGGCTACTTGACCTCTACCAGTTAAATCGGCTTCACCAGTAGCAACTTTAAGTGTGATTGAAGGACGTAATGAAGCACCTTCTTCGTTGTGTGAAACAGTTGATACAACGTCTTCATTACGATTAGCTTGGTTAATACCAAACCAACTATTATAGTGGATTACTTCTTCAAGTAAAGCACCAGTGCCTCCAATAACTCTCCAATTATCAATAACACCAGCACCTCCAACAAGAGGGTCTAAAAATACTGATGTAGCGTTGGATTGTTTGTTAGTTAATTTAAATTTAAGGTAAGCACGTTTTAAATCAACGAAACATTCATTAGGGACATTGAGAGGTAAGCGGACTTCCTGGTGTTCTTTGAAAGTTCCACCATTAGAAGGGATACAGACTACATAGTCTAAATCCATCTGTGGTTGCGGAGCCTGTGGGACTTCGCTTAATCTCATTTCGTAAGGGGTTTGGGATGCGTCTTCCATATTCTTTATACATTATAGAAATAAAAAAAAAAATTTAATTATCATTTAATTCAAATTTAATTAAAATTTAATTAAAAAAAAAAGTAAATTAAATTATTTATTTTTTTACTAAATGTATTTTATCTATTTTATATGCTTTGGATTTTGGATTTACAGCAGCATAAACTCTTGCTTGCGCCCATTCTTCGTCGCTCTTAATATGTTTCCTTACTGATTGTGGTGAAGAATAAAAAGCACCTTGTCCTTTTGAATAAATAGTTTTTAATCCAGATAATTTATATCCAGTTAAATCACTAATTTCTTTTAATGAATGTGCTTTATCTTTTTCAAAACCATATTTTTTATTAAATTGTTGTTTATAGGTTAAAGGCATTATAATTTATAAAATATTTTTTTTATTGAAAATTTTGTATGTGTGCTAAATTAACAGAATTGTTTGGTTGATCTTTACCACGAGGATAATAAATTTGAATTACCATATTCCAATTATCACCAGCTTCATTTAAAGCCCCAGTAATAGGTGTAGCATCTTGGTCTGTTAAAGTAATTGTAATTTCTCCTCTTAAAGGATTACCACACGAAACCCAATGATTATCGTAATACTGATTAGAATATGTAAATGTAGAATTACCTACTGGGACAACACCAATAATATCACTACTTATAACAGAACGAGAATTAGCAGCAGTAATAGGGTTAGTTTCAATATTATTAGGATAAGCATTATTCAATCTAATTTGAATTGTTGATACTCCTTGTGCGTCCCAACCGTAAGTGGCTGTTGATGCTATTTGTGAAATAGTAAAATATAATACTTTAATCATACAAACACTTTCTTTTGCGAAATCTTGTGCTGCTGGTGCTTGGTCTAAAACAGATTGTAAATTAAAACTACATACAGTTCCATTACCAGTTTTTCTAACAGCGTCAGCAGAATTTAAATAAACTTGAAATAAATTTTCTGGATTATCGTAAGCCATTATATATTATTATATATTATTTTTTTTATTATAATTTTTAGAAACTTGATAAATTAACATTAATGGTTTTATATATATTTCAAAATATTCTTTTCTTGTTCTATTTAAAGCAATATGTTTAAATATATCGTTGTCTAATTGGTTAATATTTTCTAACATAGTATTTAATTCTAATAATTCTTTTTTTATTAATTTATATAAACTCTTTTTTTTTCTTTTTTTTGTTTCCATAAAAGTATTTATTATTCTATTTTTATATTTTTTAATTTATCATCTAAATATTTTTTAATTTCTTCTTCTCTTTGTTTAGCTTCAATTCTATTACTATTAAATTGGTCTATTCTATTAAACATCTCTTGTTGTAATGAATGTGAAAATTCACGAGCTCTTTTTTCTGTTTTAGAAATTCTAAAAAATGAAATAATTAAATTACATTCCCAATCAGCTCTTTCAAAATTTACTGGGTTTGTTTCTTCTTGATAAGTAATATTTATATCAATACTATTAATTTGTTTTTGGACTAATTCACATACAAATTTAGTTGGTGGGTCATATACAAAAAAATTATTTCTTGATAATTCAACTGGTATTTGTGCTACTACATTAGAATATTTACCAGAATTACTTTCTATTACTTTTGAATTAGATAAATTTGGTAATCTAATATAAATACTATTTCTTGTATCTGTAATATCAACAGCTCGGTCGCTTGTAATTCCGTCAGCACTATTAATAGTTTGTATAGAACTTGTAAATCCAAGAAATCTTCTACAAGTTGTATTTGTTGTGAAATCAAATACACCGTCATTACCAGAATTAGTTATAGTTAATAGATTATTAATTTTATCATAACTAAAAGTATATGTATATGAATTACCCCAAGTTGTAGATTGAGCTTCTAATAATGTTTTTAATTTATCACTTAATTCTAAAATATCATAACTACCACTTGGGATTGTTATTGTAGTATAAGCATTTGCTCCTTCTTTAAAAGTAATTGTATTATTAGAATTATTATTTGATAAATTATAAAAACTATTTGGTATAGTAGCAGAAACTAATTCAACACCCAATATTTCGTCATCGTCTGCGATTATATCTTCAAATAAATTAAATCGTCCAGAGTTATTATTATCTCCTATTGCTGTTGAAATTAAATCCCTACTACGAATGGTAATAAATACATCTCCACGAGTTTTTAACATTCTTATATAATTATGATATATTATTTTCTTTACTTTTTTTTTCTTCTCTTTTTCTTTTATGATATTCTTTCATATATAATCTTTTTTGTTCTCTCCGTTGGTCTTTTGTTTGAAAACATTTTATTACATTCATAGTAGCTTTTAATTCTATTCTTGCCTGTTCTTCATAAAATCTCAATTGTTTTTTACTATGATAAATTACTTTTTTATATTCAATTAATTTTAATGGTAAAGATCTTTCTAATAAAGTTTTATATAATTTTCTATTAGGATATTGTTTCATTTTAGAACGGTGTTTATTTGCTCTAATTCTTAATCCTATTGTAGTTGAACCAACATAATAATCTTTATTTCCACAATCTATATAATATATTATACCTTCCATATATATATTATATGTCCCCATTTTTTTATATAGTAGAATTTTGAAATACTAAAAAAAAATTAAAATAAAAGTATTTTATATTCCATAAGCATATTTAATACATTTAATACTAATTTCTAATTTAGAAATTTTTTCTTTTTTTGTTTTTTCGTCTAAATCTGTTTTACCATTTATTTCACTAATTTTATCATTTAAAAACCCAACTAAATTTTCAGCATTATCATATTCTTCTTTATTATACCAATTATAAAGTGTTTGAAACATATACTTTAATAAAATAAAAAAAAAATACTTTATAAATTTAATTATCTTCGTCTTGTTCTAATAAAACTAATTCTTTATCAACATTATCTAATTGAATATTCCACATTTCTAATAATTTATATATATCAAATACACAAATTATATCACCAGATTTTTTTTCTTTTTTAAAACCGTCATATTCTAAATTACTTAATTCCAAACTAAATTTTCTTTTAGTATATGAAATTTTTTCATTATTAGAACATAACCAATAATTAAAATCTTTATATAATTTAGAAAAAGAATATTCTTGAATTTTTTTATTTGAATTATGATAAAAATAGCATACTTTTTTCTTTAAAAAAGTTTGAACTGGACTTTCATAATATTTTTGTAATTCTTCTTGATATGCCGTAAGTGGTATTGGTTTAGAAATAAAATTTTCTACATCTCTATTCATACAAAATTCATAAAAACTTTTCATAGTAGCAGGATCTTCACAAAAGAAATGTAATTTTTTCATGTATTCTACATCTCCTTTTTTTTCATTAGAACATTTAATCATACATTTACGTCTATCTCCTTCTTCTGTTGGTATATTAATATTTATATTATTTGTATTTCCACAAGCTCTATGAACTGATTTAGTCATAAAACCTTTGCTTCCTTTTGGGTTAATATATATTTCGTCATTAGTAATTAAAGTTTTAAAACTACCCATACAACCTCTCGTATTTAAAAATTCCATTTCTTCAAAAACAATTAGAAAAGAATTTATTAAAGCTTCATTAAATTCTCCAAGAATATTATTTTGTGGATTAGTAGTAGAAAAAAATTTAGATACACCAATCATAGATTTTAATAATTTAGAAAATATAGTAGATTTACCAATACCTTCTTGTGAAACAAATAATAAAAATGTAGATTTTTCATAGGGTCTTTGAAATAAATGACTTATCCAATCTATAACATATTCAGCAACTTCTTTATCATTATTACATAAAATTAAAATATGATTTAAAATAAATTTAAGTCCTTCCTCATTCCTATCATCACATTTCATATTTTCAATAGCAAAAGGCAACCATAGATTAAAATGATTATCAGGACATAATTTAGGATTAGCATAAATATTCATATCTTCATATACTCTACTTGATTTACTTTTCATATATTTACTAATAAAATTAGCGTCAATAGGATTACCAAATTTATCTATACTTTCATAAGTCATGTGATTATATGAAACTTCAAAATTTCCTTTTTTAAAAGTTTGTAATTCAAAATTTTCATAAGAACAATATAAAGATTGTTTGATTACTTTAAAATGTTTTTTATTAAATTCAGCTTCAACTTCTAAATAATTATTATCAGTATCATTTTTATATTTAATTAAAGTTTTTTGTTTATTTAATTTCTCCATTTCTTTTTCTAATCTTTTTTCTTCTTGTTCTAATTTTTTTTCTTGTTCTTTTTCTTTTTTAATTCTTTCTTTTTCTTCTTTAATTTTTTCTTTTTTAATATCTTTTAATTGTTTAATTTTATTATCAATATTTATTTCATTTTTTAATAAATTATTTTCTTGTATATTTTCTTTATATTTTTTATTTAGTTTATTTTTACTATCTGTTTGTGATAATTCATATTCGTCTTTATTAATATAAGAAACTTCTTTATCTTCATTTACTTCTATATAAAGTTCTTTTGGGTTTATTGAATGAACTAATGATTGTATCCAACTTTGATTATGATTATTTAATTCTGGGGGCATATATAATATTGTAGATTTTTATTTTTAAATACTTTAAATTGTATTTAGTAGATTAATTTTTAAATCGTAATTAAAGTATTTAGAATTATAATATTATATATAAATATAGTATGAGAAAATATATTTATAATTATAAAAGTAATTTAGTAGAATTAAAAAATTCTAATTTAATTGAAATGATAAATAATATTAATATGATTGAAAAATTAGACGAGAAAAAAAAATTAAATCATTTTAAAGTATCAAATTATTTTCAAAATAAATTAAAGAACCCACCAGAAATTTTATTAAGGTTGAGTAGAATACAACTCTAATAATTCTTTAATTTCGTCATATTTTTTTTCAGCTAATTTTGTAAAATGAACGCCTGTATAAATATGTCTATTGAAACTATCACTAAATACTTTTCTACCACATTCACATAATATTTTATGTTGTTTTTCTTTTATTAAAATTGGTGCGGTCTGTCTTTCTATTATAAGTTTAATCTTTAAAATTAATTCTTTATCCGTCATATATTATATAGTAGAATTTAGTTTTTAAATCTTGGATTTAAAGTAAAAGTAGGATAAAAAAAAAGTTAATTTATTATTTTTTTTATATCCGTAATCCTTTTCAAATCCTTTTTATATCCTATCAGTAGTAGTAGTATTTTTATCTTATTATAGTAGTAATATATATTATTTTAGGATATAAAATAAAAAAAAGTAAAAAAAATAAAATTTATAAAAAAAAAATAAAAAAAAATATTTTAAAAAAAAAAAGTATTTTTTATAAAATGTAAAATAAATAATCCTATATCCTAAATCCTAAAATATTTATTTTTTTTTTTTTAACCATAAATCCTCATTAGGGATATTCATTTTATATGCTAAATAACACGCATAAAAAGCTGGGTCTTTACATTTCGTCATACAATCTTTTTCTTTATCATAAATTTCAAATTTAATTTTACTCTCCGGGATAATTTGTTGTAAATACTTTAATTTATCTCCAAATATATTTCTCATATATTTAGAATAAATATTCATACAATTTAGAATAATAATAAAAGGTTTATCTATTTGAACTAATTTTTTTAAAATCTTTTGTTTTAATTTTGTTTCAAATGGAGGATTAGTAATAATCATATCATATTCAATAGGTTTAAATGATAAACAATCCCAAGTATTATCACCAATAATATCATAACCCATTTCTCTCCAATATTCTAAACTTTTACTTTTAGAATTTAATAAACACATTTCATAAATCTTTTTATCTTTTGGGACTAAATGAGAAATATTTTCCCACATTTCTTTTTTAGTATAATAATCATTTTTCTTTGGGTCAAATTTGGGACAATCATTTAGTTTCGCCATAATACTTTTTTAATATATTTTTTTTGATAATTTAACATTTTAGAAAAATCAGTTTTGAAAAAAACATTTTTTTTTTATTTTTAACAAAATTTTTTTTTTATTCAGTAATAGGATAAAATTTAAAATATTTTTTTTTTATGTAAATCTAATGTGGTTTTTATGGTTTATTCATTATCACTATCTACTTGACCTACAAAATTATCCATTTTATCTTGAAAATATTTCATACAATCCTTACCCATTTCATAAGTTAATTTATTATCATAATAACGAGAGTAATTATTCCATAATTTAGTTTTGATAATACAACCCTTAACTATTTCATTTTTTTTTCTCTCATAATCTTCAAACTTATTTTCCAATTCTGCTACTCTTACATTATTTTCATTTTTACCATTCCAAAACTTATCATTAATATCTCTCATTTCATTTAAATCTAAATCTGTAATTTTATTATATTGTAAATTTCTATTTTCATTAATAATACCATTAAGATAAAATTTAGTAAATAGTTTATGATAAGAACCATTTTTACCATTCCACTCACTCCAAGTAATTACTCTTGGGACACAATATATTTGTTCCAATTCACCAATAGTATCTTCACTATATCTATTAACTAAATTATATAATTGAGTTTGATAATATTTCATAATATCTCTACCCATAATTTTATAATTAGTTTTATTAGACATTTTCCCATTTTTATTAAATACTGGTATTTTTTTCTTACTGATAAAAGTATTTACATATTTTTTTACTTGTTCTTCCTTATTATTATCTACAAAACCATTCCATTTAGAACTATTACCATACCAAATATCTTCAAATAATTCTTTTTCTACATATTCTCCTTGATATGATTGTATCCAATATTTAGTATTATCTTGAATAGACATAGTTTTACCTAAATGTTTTGTTTGTCTATTAACAATTTCTAAAATTTGAACTTCACAATCAATAGAATATTTAATAAGTTTATCTACATTTTTTTTTAGATAAATAAGTAGATTACATTTATTCCAATATATAAAATGTTTTTCTAACTTATATGGACTAAAATTATTAATATGTTTTCTCATATAATTTTCGTCCCCAAATATATTTTTTTGTAATTTACAAAATTTAAAACTCTCCTTAAACATATTAAGTAGTTTCGTAATAAACTCATTTCTAATATCGTCAGTTATTTCAAGATTTTTCATATTTCTAATATTTTCACCTTCCCATTTCCATTCATATTGAGCTTGAATAAATTGTAATTTTGTAGTAATATTTATCCATAATTTATATTTTTGACTAATATTAATATCAGTATCAAACTCAAAATCTCCAATATTATTAAGTAAATAATCACCAATATTATCAATTAAAAACGCTTGATAAGTATAATAAGACATTCCACACAACATATCTTTACACATTTTATCATAAATATCATTCATACTCTCATAGTTAAAATCTATACATTTATTTCTAATAATATTATTTACTTCCTTCGGTAGAAATGGTAGAAATTTAATATCAATATCTTCTTGAAGTTTTTTTTGTTTTAGAATTTTTAGATTAATAGAATTATTTTTTTTCATATTTTTAATAAAATCTTGTTGTTGAAGTAGTTGTTGAATTTGTAGTTCAATCTCATTCAAATTTTTTTCTCCAAGTTCATTTGAAAATTCCAAGTCGGTAATTTGTTTGTTATAAGTGATACTCATTTTTTTTTTTCTTGTTTCCAATAGGTTATATATAAAAATAAAAATATCAATTTTAAAAAAATGTTATTTTTATTATTTTGATAAAATTATTTTTTAATTCGGTAATGGGATAAAATTTAAAATATTTTTTTTTTTTATTTTTAACAAAATTTTTTTTTTATTTGGTAATGGGGATAAATCTAAAATATTTATTTTTTTATTTTTTTAACATTCTGTTAGTATGACTTCTATTTTTAAAATAACCAAAATCTCCAAAATCTCCATTATCGGCAATATTATTTTTCAAATATCTAACATTTAATAAATGTTCTTTATTCAATATTGTTTCAACATATTCTTCTTTACTAATAAATAATGTATAACTATACCTTTTGTCTTTAATTAATTTAATACACTTGAAATTTTTTGAAAATGAAATAGGTTTTTCTTTTCCCTCTGGTGGGTCATTTTCCCAATATTTATTAATATCCTTAATTGTTGGATAGTTTGTTTTAGTAGAACTCATAATACTTTTGGTTAAAGTCTTTTTTGATATTTTGAAATAATAGAAATATCAATTTTAAAAAAATGTTATTTTTATTATTTTGATAAAATTATTTTTTTATTCGGTAATGG
>MDSW01003350.1_pt1 | contig 11345 bp, 17 predicted proteins | sample 811171 | NCBI WGS metagenome assembly MDSW01 (sample SAMN05326641, study PRJNA326480) | marine metagenome | isolation source: seawater | place: Atlantic Ocean: North West | collected 2012
ACAGATTTACCATATAATATTTTACCAAAATATTTAAACCGAGTAAAGAATTCTGTTAATTCTTTAAATTGATTCCCATAATCTTTATTAAAAATAGTACTTCTATCATCTAAAATACCAACAATATAATTTTTACTAATTCCCATAGGACGCATAACTTTTTTCTACCAATTCTTTATATTCTTTCGTAGGTTTTCCATGAACAATAATATGTATTCTATCTTCTTTTGACTTATTAATGTACGCATGTTTATTACTAACGTCTAATAACATTACTAGTCCAGGTTTCATTGGGACAACTCCCGGTTTCTCCATTTTAAATATACAACCTTTTGGGTGGTTTAGTGCTATATTAACAGGACTTAATGACGATTTTTCTGTGTCGACATGTGGACTAATAAACCCCCCTGGTTCAAGAAGCATAAATCGTACTCTAAAGTAGTTTGAAATTGGATATCTTTCTTTAAAGAAATTAGTTGTAACAGGGCAAAGTTTAGTAATTTCTGTCCAAACATACGGAGTTTCGTCATTTGATTTGTACCCATATTCTGTAAAATGATTTGTTTTTTCTGCTGAAATTCCGTGAATACATAAACTTTTCCATCCTTTGTGCCTATATCCTCCCTGTCTATCTTTGTCTCTATGCGGGACAAATAAATGTTTTATAGCAGTTGCTTCTTTTAGCATTTCTTGGTGTGGTATATTTATATTTAAAGGTAACCAAGGAAGTTTACTTTCTTTAACTATTTGTTGGTAATTCAAAGTCATACATAAAACTTGAGCCGCATCCACAGCCCATTTTTGCTCCTGGGTTATTAACTACCATTTGTCCACTAAAAGCTTCTTTTTGCCATTCAATTTCTGCGCCTCTTAAATATTTAATACTTTCAGAATCTACTACTGCTTTGGGGTTTTCATTAAAAATAATATCATCCTCATTTAGTTCATCTTCTAAACTAAAATTATATTGAAAACCACTACAACCCCCTCCAACTACTGCAACTCTAAAAAAATCTTCTGCTTTTTCTAAAATAGTAGAAATGTAAATTTGTGCAGTTTTAGTTAGTTGTGGTAAGTTGTTAGCATATGTTTCATCAATTATAGGAGCATTACCGTGAAAGTCTCGCAATATTTTTTCATCGAGAGACTTAGGGTTATTTTGCTCCACCCAACCCCAAATATCAAAATCTTTCTGGTTTTCTTCCATTTTTAGATATCTCCTCAAATACATCAATATAAGCTTTTGTAACATTTTCCCATGTATTTTGATTATCGTAATTATTTACTTTTTCTTGTAATATCTTTTTATCGTGATGATGATATAAAACTTGTAGTCCTTCTCTTAAACCTTCCATATGTGGCTCCAATACCCATCCGTGAGTATTCATTAAAGTTAGGCTATCTCCCGGTCTTCCTGCAAATATCTCTTGACTCATAAGATCAACTACCCGTTGTTCACTATTAATTTTCATAGAAGCATTGTCTGGTATAAATTCGTCTGTAGGTCCTCCTCGTGTAATAACAGGAACCGCTCCACAAGCCATTGCTTCTTGAATATGCATTCCGAAACCTTCTCCTCTATAGGGATGCACTATGCAAAATGCATTTTTATATATGTTTGCCATATCAAGATCAGATAAAGAATCATCATTGTAGGTAATTTTACCACAATCTTCATAGTATTGCAACCTCATTATTTGATGAAAAATTGAGTTTTCACCATAAACGTCAGTGTTATCTTTTATGAAAAGATGAACATTATCAGCTTTTACAAAAGCGTCTTTCCAAGCATTAAGTAAAATATCTGCCCCTTTTCTAAATTGACCACAACCTACATAAACAAAATTAAAAACAGAGGTATCAAGAAACTTACTTTCTTCTTCATTCTTATTAAATATTTCTGGATTATATCCATTTGGGATAACAGTTAGCTTTTTAGGATTGATTCCTCCTTTGGCGTATACATCTGCTGTCCAAGCACTGGGGGTAATAATTGCATCCGCAAAAGTTTCCCATTTATACTGCCATTCAAAAGGTACTCTACACCATTCCCAAGGTTGTATATAAACTACTTTTGTTTTATCAGACACAGGCCATTGCCAGATAGGAGGATAAGAATGTCTTAGTTGAACGTCTGGTTCTTCTTTTTCTAACGCTTCATATTTTTTTATTACTCTTACTACTTCTTTATCTAAATTATACTTTGGGTCAAAAGAATCAATAGGTGTAATAAATACATCTGTTCCTTTTTTATCCATTTCTACTAGTAAATTTCTATTAATGATGGATAAAGATTGATTATCGTAAAATTTACCAATTATTTCTAGTTTCATAATTTCCTCAATATGCCAACTGTAATTGGCTTTCTGCAACGTGCCTAAGTGATTGTGTTTCCACACATACTAATTTAGGCCACTGGTTATTTCCAAAACCTGATGTTTTAAAGTTTTTTAGTTGATCCCAATTTTTTAAATCTGTATGTTTCCAATTTTGAAAGAATGGGTCTTCTTTTGCAATATCACTGTGACCAATATTATTAATCTTTTGTTTTAGGTTTTTTTCTGTTCGACAAAGACTCCAATGCAAAACTACAAGAGGAGTTAACATTTGCCTAGTGTTATTAGTCCATCGTGCGTACCTAAAAGTATTCTTTTTGTGAGTAACAAATCCTTGTGGAGCCTCTCTATGTAAAGTATTGTCTTCGTTAGCTATAACTAAAGTTTTATCTTCTATCTCTTTCCAAGGAGTTAACCACGTAAACATCCAGTCAACCTTATCATAATAGGTTTCCATTAGGGGAACAAAATTATTAAAGAAATGTTTAGCATTAACTAACTCTTCGTCTGCATCAATACTAAAAATCCAATCGTGAGTGCATTTATCTTTTAGAAAATTACGCTCATAATTATCATTTTCAATAGCTACTTTAGAAGGGTGAAAGTTTTCTTCAATAACTTCAATTTTATTTTTAACATCTAAAGTTTTTAAATCTTTCCAAAGTTTATTTTCATCAAACTTAAAAGAGTTGTTGCTCCAACTAATTCTATCTTTATCTAGACCTAGAATGATTTCATCTACAAAATCATAGTATTTAGCAATGCTATCAGGTAAATACTCTGAGTCATAACTAATTAAAGATATTACTGACTTTTTAATCATGCCTTTGCCTTTTGTGGTACAATTTTGTTTTCAACATAATATAAACCAACTGCAGACCTGCCATCAAGCCCTATGTCTGTGTCAGGAATAACGTGTTCTGCGATAATATTGAAGTTATTAGCTTTTAGTGAGTTTTCAATTTTTCCTTGAATACCCACATCTTGTAGTTTAGTAAATGCTAAAACACAATATTTGTCTAAAACTTCTTTATATTTTGTGATAAAGTTTTCAATATCTTTATCTTTTTTATCTGCGTCATGAAATACTACGTCAATCTTTTTATCAATTTCTTTTAAATCTACATCATGTAAATCTGATTCAATTACTTTAATAGGATTTTCTCCATTCCAAGCTCTTTTATATGTATCAATAGTATTTTCAAGAGCAGTTCTCACATTTGGATGTCCGTCTTCCATAAATCTATTAGGTGAGGTAGCATCATATTTAAAATGTTCTACTGCATAAGCATTAACATCATTTTTCCATAAAGCTGCAATTAGTGTTGCCCCTCTATAGGCTCCTAATTCTAGATAGTTAACTTTGTATCCTAAGTCACATAAAGAGTTAACTAAATGTTTCATAGGCACTCCTGCCAAAGAATACATTTCTTCTTGTCTTTCTCCTAGTTGTGATCTGCCTTTTGTTACTTGATCAAACACTTTTTGAAAGTGTTCAACCATTTTATCCTTTTGTAAAGTTCTCATACTTTAACTCCTTTGAATAATTTATTTAAATTTAAAATTAATTTTTTTGGATTTTTACTCATCTTATTTATATCCACATTTTGTAAACTAGTATAATGTTTAATAGGTAACCCGTAGCACATAATATTAACTATTTCTTTTTTTTGTTTCCAGTACTGATCATATCTATACGGGGACCAATTATTAAATTTAACATCTGGTTCTCTAGAATTATCTATTTGATAAATGTGATCAAACCAAATTCCCCCTACTAACCCATCTACACACCCAAATATTGTTTGTGCTACCGTATGTCCTTCAATTTCTGTAGCCAATACCGGATAACTAAAATATTTTAAACATATACTTGCTGTTATACTAGAAGCTAAATTACATCTAGGTCCTAATACCCAATAGTCTTCATACTTAAACTTCGGATTTAGGTCATTAAAGTTATCAAAACAATTTTCTAGCTCTGCTACACAATCAAATAATGTTTTACTATTGTCCATCTTTTCTAAGATATTTTTCTATGAAAATCGCTGGAGCGAACAAAACATATACTGGAACAAAGATTGCAATTACTGCCATTAGTCCTACTCCGCCTACCACAAGTAAAGCGCAAATGAATAACAACGTATATATTGTCATAGACCAATTTGTTTGATTAGCACTAAACCTATGTTTATTTTTATTTACAAACTCAGTGATAGATTCTTCTGAAACATACCATCTTTTTTCTTCTTTATCTTCTTCCATTTTTATACTCCTTTAATTTCTCCATGAGAGATTAATATGTTAAAAGGCATAACCCATCTTTCCCCCTCACATTTATAAGGGTATACAAAATGTTGTAACCATGAGGGCCATAAATACATATCTCCTACTTTTGGAACTACCTGATATTGATTTTCGTAATAGTCTGCCGGATTACCGTGTAAAAAATGAATATTACCTCCTGCATCTTTTTCAAAACCTTCTGGTATTTTTAAATAGATAAGACCTGATAAATGACAATTTGTGTGAAAATGTGCAGGGTTAAAGTCCCCTGGGTTCATTCTTACAACCCACTCGGATGTTATACTAACTTCTGGTTCTTGTGAAAAATATGCTTTTTGATATTTATTATATTCAGATTCATTTTTCTTAAAATTTCTATTCACATATTTTTTAGCTTGTTCTTTAATCCAGCCGTTAATTCCTTCAATTCCTGGAAGTTGTGGTATATGAACTTCATTAGTTACGTTCCCTACTAATCCATCTGATGCATCTAACTCTTCACAAAGAATTTCATTATCTAATAAAAGAGTTACAGCCTCTATCATAAAGTTTACGTGTTCTTTAGGACACTTAGACTTCATAATAGTTACATCAAAAGGAGTTATCCAATTTATACTATTGGATTTTTTCATTTAGAGTTTTCCAATATTCTGTGTCTTGCCACGTTTCTTTTACTCTGTGTAAATTTCTGACTTCAGCTTCTCTGTTTTGAGGACTAGCTACTCTTTTATTATCTGCACTTTGTATATGCATAATTCTAGTTGGGACTTGATAAATTTTCCAACCTTTTTCTCTAGCGTGCATACAATAGTTTACATCTCTATTATAAGTCCACTCAAAAGAACGATCAAAATCTCCTACTTGATTAAGCACTTCTCTACGGATGTAAACTCCTCCAAAAGTAGTCCAAGCTACTTCTCTTACGTGATCATATTGTCCCGTATCTTCTTCGGGTTCTTTAAAAAACTTCCCAGAAGCCATATCTAAACCACTACCAAAATGAGTAGGATTACCTTCTTCGTCAAATTTTCCTCCCGCAGACTCAATCCAGTAGTTTTCTGCATCATTCTTTGCAGGATATAGTAATTTTGCTCCTATCATTCCAGCTTCGGGATATTGCTCTGCGTATTCACAAAGTTCTTCAAACCAGAGTGTTGGAGTATCTTCTTCGTGATGATTCATGTCTGCATGAAAAATAATAATATCTCCTTCACACTGTTTCCACATCTTTTCAAACATTAAGTCTGACCCAATTCTTGAGTCGTCTCTTTCAAACATAAAAGGTAATTCCCAATACGCTTGTTTAACTCTATCAATTTCGTTTTCAAAAACATATGGACAAATAACTGTAGTCATTAAATTAACCTTTCTACCCAAGTTTTAGGTGTATCATCTGTGACAAATTCTAAGTCTATAGAATAATCAAACTCTTCAACCCCTCTTCTATCAATCCACATGCACATTTCTTTAATAGTTTGTTCTAACGGAACCGCTGCGTTATAGTTAAAATCTTTTCTTATCTTTTTACTAGAACACCAAGCGTTTTTAACTTCGGTAGGTCGGTCAGGAAAATGTTTAAAATTTGGGTATTTTTCACATATTTGACCTATTTTAAATGCTATTTCTTTAATTTCAATCTCATTATCATCGGGTCCGATATTATAAACTTCTCCACATAAGTCACGATCTGTGTTTACAATTTTTTCCACAGCATCTACACAATCCATAATATTACTAAAACTTCTTTTTTGAGTCCCATCTCCATAAATTACGATTGGTTTACCTTGTTTCATACGATTAATCATAATTGCAACTACATTTCTATAGGGGTCCATATATCTTTGTCCTATACCAATTACGTTATGAGGCACTACTGTCATATATCTTAGTCCATGAAGTTTATTTAAGAAAGCTAACTGTTCTTCTGCTTGCACTTTCGCAAAACCATAAGGGTCTACAGGAGCTGTAGGCATATCTTCTGTAAATGGTGCTTTTTGATCTCCGTATCTAGCCATAGAGCTAAAATTAATAAATATATCAACACCATTTGCAATAGCAGCACTTGCTACACTTACCGTGCCTCCTACAATATTTTGAGTTACAATTGCAGGACTAAAAACAGATAATCCTTCGTAAGGTAAAGCTGCCGTATGTAAAACCATTTCGCATCCGTCCATAGCTTTAATTACTGCTTTTGTATCTAACATATCAATTTTATGAAAATCACATGTTGGGATATTATCTTCAAGTCCACCAATTAAATTGTCGCACCCAACAATTTCGTGATCTTTAGTGAGTCTTCGTGCAATATTACTACCTAGTAATCCTGCAATTCCTGTTACAAATATCTTCATTAAAAGTTATCCATTAAACTTTCTAATTTATCTTCTGCTTCAGCTAATTTAGCCATTTCAAAGTCAACCGCTGCTACAAGATCAGGATGTTCTCCAATTCCTACAGGATTATCTATGTATACTTGAATGTTTGCTCTTGCAGCAGCAATTTCTGCCTCATACTTTTTTTGTAGTGCTTCTATAATCATACTCTTATTTCCTTCCAAATTTCTGCCCAATTTATTAGTGGTGTCATGTGTCCTTCTTTTAGGTGTGTAGCAACCCCGGGTAGTGGGCAAATACTTGGAGTTTGCCTAAATATATTATTAAAAATCTCGTAATTGTTTGTTTTAGCGTTTTCTTTTAATAAATTAATAAAATTTTTCCAAACCATAGAATTACCAAAAACACTCCAACCAGAAGCATTTATAGACCTCCAGTGTCTATCATTACCAACATAAACAAAAGATTCTTGTATGTTATCTAAATATTTTTGTGGATTATCGTCAGGAGAGCCAAAACTATGCCAATGTTGCAAGCATTCTTTAATAACAGGTAAGGCGTCATAAACAAATAAATAATCATCTTCAACTATAAAATGATTTTTATCATTAATATTTTCTTCTAGCGTATCTAAAGCAGTTAATAAAAATTGATACGATTCTTTAGTTTTTGGAACTTGTATTTGTGTCACTAATCCTTGAGAAGTATCATACATCCAATTTAATAATTCTGAGGGTAAACTAGAATCAATGATAAATATTCTATCATCTTCAGAAATACTTTGTTGTAAACTAATCCAACATTTTTTTAATACAGTTTCTTTATTAGTTTTTTCCCATAAATGTCTTTTTGTCCCACTTATAGTATTTTCTTTTACACTAGCTAAATAATAAATATTCATTTTTAATACGGGGTCATTCCTGACTTGTCTGCTATGTTTGTTTTATTTTTTTCGTGTATCTCTTCAATTAATTCATGTCGTTCTGGGCTAAATTTAAATTGACAACTATTAGGAATCTCAAATCTTTCGTTTAATCTATTGTAGAACCATCTTTGTTGAATTTCTTCTACAATTCCGTCTTCTCTAATATTTTTTAACTTTTTCCAGAACCATTGATTGGGTAATTTATATTTTACTGTGTATGTTATCATAAGTCCTCCAATTATTAATATTATAAAGTTTTTTTAACCACTAAGCAAGCATTTTTATAATTTTATGTTTTCGTACCATTCTGCCAGTTGAGGAACTACTTCTGTAAACTTTTCATTTCGAGATTTATCTAGCACCCTGGTTCTTATTTTAAACTCTTTTTCTAGTTGTTCTCTATCTTCTGACTCGTGCATTAACCAAGTTAGTAGTTCCAAAAATTTTTTAATTTCCCATTCTTCAAAGTTTAATTTATTTTTTGTTAAAAAATTTTTATAATACTTCACTACTTTTTTCTTTTCATGTTTAGGAAGTATTTGTGCAGAAAAATCCGTAGGCATAGTTAGTAGACTAGGATATACAAATACTCCATGTTTTTTAGCGTAAGCATATAAATCTATAAAACTATACACGTTATAAACTTGATAAGTACATGATATAGATTTTACATAAGGAAGAACTTTTTTAAAATTTTTATCAAACAGTTTCCAATCTGATTCTTTTCTAATATATTCTGATACTTTTCCTACTCCGTCTTGACTAACCCAGATACCAACATTTTTAAATTTATTCCATAAATCAATTAAGTTTTCGTTTTTATACTGTAACACGGATAAGTTTGTGTTATAGTTTATTTCTAAATTTAACTTGTTATTATCAATTAAAAAATGTAAAAGTTTATAATGTCCCTCTTGCATTAAAGGTTCTCCTCCTGCAAAATAAATTTCTTCTATATGCGGAAGGAGAGTTTTCAAATCTTTCCAAAAAATATCATTATCAGTCCAATTATCTATGATTGGATGTATTTTTCGGTAACCTGGAGTCCCAAAAGCGTTGTCTATTAAAGATTCTTCTTTTTCTTTAGCCCACTTACTGCTTGCAAAAGAACCACACATTCTGCATCTAAAATTACAAATGTTTCCAAATCTAATATCTAAATATATGGGGGGTCGTGTAAGATGCCCAGTTTCTTTGGTGAAATCTGGTTTTTGTAAGTAGTGGTATTCTTCCCACTTAAAGTTCATTTCTTGTCTATGACTGTAACCTCCTTGAGTTTCTCTATCATAACAAGGTTTTTGACATTGTACAGGAACTTTACCTTCTAAAAAATCTTTTCTAATTTTTTTATAATTATCATTGTTCCATACTTCGTTTATAGGTTCTTTATGAGTTCCTAAAGTGTGATCTTCTGAATTTGGTCCTGCAGCTCCCGCACTAAAACAACAAACTTTATAATCTCCAGTAATGTTTCCGTGAAGATGAATCCACGGTAAAATACAGCCTTTTATACTCATTTACACATATACTACGATAACATCTTCTAACTCTACTAAATGTCCTTGAAGAGTTATTCGTAGTTCCCCTTCCATAAAATCTTCTTCTGTAGCAATCTGATGATATACTTCTCCTGTATGTTCATAGATATATCCTATTTTATAAGGTATGTATAAAGCTGTTTCTCTTAATAAATCTTTCATCTCAGAAGTACATTCATCATAGTAAATAGGTGACTCATATTCATCTTCCCACGATTCTGTATCTTCCCAAAATCTTAGACCTGATTTTCTTATTGGAGACTTTATAGATATGGTAAAAGTAAATACATCTAATACTTCTGATTCCCAGGCGTGTTTAAGCTCTGGGCTATCTGTATGAATAGATGCGTTCCATTTATTCTGATTTAAAATTTTTGCGTTTTGAAAAATATGAAAGCCGGGAAAGGCTTTTGTGTGAAGTCTATTTGTTCCATATGTAATAGGTTTTTCAATGTTTTTTTGAAAATACTCCCAAATTTTATCATATGCCCACATAAATTTATTTGATAAAATTGAATTATATCGGTTAATATTATCTAAATAATCATAACCTTCATCTAAATAAGATAATGCTCCTACAGAAAAAAATACAGTCCCATAACGATGTTGCCATAAATTTTTTATTTCAAGTAAAGAATTTGTAATTTGTTCACACTCTTCTTCAGAAAATAAGTAAGACTCTGACATCGGATTACAATTTAAACTATTTTTATATTCTGTTAAATTTTTCATCTTTCAAAATCCATCAAAAGAACTACCCTATCTTGATTAGTTTTATTCCATGCTTCGTGTAATAAATTATCATCAAAATAAAATGCTTTCCCTTTTTCCCATTTTAATAAACCATGAGAAGCAGTTAATATGCCTAAATCTCCTTCTGGCACCTCTAACCCTAAATGCATTCTAAAATATTTACTTTTAATTCCTTCATGTGGTTTTATTGTGCTATTAGCTTTTAACACAGAAAACCCTGCTGTTCCGTGATTAGAAACATTCTGTGATATTAAATTTTTTGTGAAAGTACATTCCGTAAAACTAGGGAGATTTGTATTTATTAGTGTTGAAACATCTTTTGATAGAAAGAGTCCAAATACTTCCCATCCTTTATCATAAAGTTCTAGTTCCGGCCAAGGAATAATTTTATTTTTTACTGATAAATAGTCTTGATAGATTTTTTCGTAGTTTTGTTCAAATATTTTTAAAAAGTGATAATCCATTTTTATTCCTTTGGATAGCCCCACTTCTGTTGCCGGGCAGGGGCCTCCCCGAGTAACTACGCTGCTAGAGCGTACTCCTCATGTGCAAAATTATCGTTTGCGTTTAGTTGTTTTCTTGCGGTTAAGGTCGCTTGCGCACCTGTCTCTCGGCTTTCCTATTGTCTGCCAGTCGATCCTATTTCGCCCCCGCTGTGAATCTGGTTATGGTGGAGGCGGTGGGTATTGCACCCACGTCCTGTTCAGTTTTCAGTCTGCGTCATCAAGACACTCAATAGTGTAATTTTCCATTACTTCATTAACTTGTGATTTTGCAATTTGTTCTATGTCATTTTCATTACAAATTATAGTTATCATTTTACCTATTTTTACGTCTTTAACATTTTCAAAACCTAAAGTATGTAATGCTTTAGTAGTTGCTTTGCCTGCATTATCTAATATTCCAGGTCTTAACATTGTTTTAATTAAATATTGTTTCTTCAACTTCTGATTCTTCTACAGGAGAGGTTACAGTATTCCAATTAAATACTCTAAAGTTATCAGCTTCTAAATCCCAAACAAGTTCCATACCTTCTGGATACTTCGTTTCAGACCCCGCTCCTTGAACATTTTTTTCTAAAAAATCACTAGGCAAATCTGTAAGACGACTAAAAACCATCATACGAGATTCCCCAGATTTTTTCTTAAAAGATGCTTTGTAAATTTTCATA
>MDSW01058311.1_pt1 | contig 11345 bp, 8 predicted proteins | sample 811171 | NCBI WGS metagenome assembly MDSW01 (sample SAMN05326641, study PRJNA326480) | marine metagenome | isolation source: seawater | place: Atlantic Ocean: North West | collected 2012
CACAGCCGTGGTCATGGTCTCGAGGTTGTAGAGCGCCAGTTCCGGCAGGCTGTATTTGGAGGCCAGAACCTCCCCCTGCTCGGTGATCTTGATGCGGCCCTGAAGTGTTCCACTCGGTTGGGCGAGGATGGCTTGATAGGCCGGACCACCCCCTCGGCTAACGGAACCGCCGCGCCCGTGGAAGAGCCGCAGAGCCACGCCATGGCGGCTTGCAAGTTCCTGAAGAGCCATCTGGGCCTGATGGATTTCCCAGTTGCTGGATAAGAAGCCGGAGTCTTTGTTGCTGTCGGAGTAGCCGAGCATCAGCTCCTGTAACGGCTGACGCTGACGACCCACCACAGGAAGCAGTTGTCGGTAGAGCGTCGACTGGAACAGCTCCTCCATCACTGCAGGGGCCCGCTGCAGATCCTCAACCGTTTCGAACAGAGGCACCACCAGCAGAGAGGCCCGATGGGCCGTTGGATCCACCAAACCGGTTTCCTTGGCGAGTAGCAGCACCTCCAGCAGATCGGACTCTGTGTGACTCATCGAGATCACGTAGGAGTTGCAGATGCGCTGTCCGAACTCCTGCTGCAGCCGCTGCACCATCCGGAACACCGCCATCGTTTCCGCTGTGGCATCCGACCAGGACATGCTGGGAGGAATCAGCGGACGACGGGTCTGCAGTTCCCGATGCAGCCAGTCCACGCGTTCGGATTCATCCATGTCGCCATAGGGCTTCGGGATCTCCAGATATCGGCTCAGTTCGTCGATGGCATCGCTGTGCCGGGTGCTCTCCTGACGGATGTCGAGGCTTGCCAGAGAAAACCCGAAAATGTGAACCTGGTTCAGAAGCGTGTCCAGTTGTTCACAGCTGAGCTCAGTGCTGACCAGGCTGTTGCGGATCAGCTCGAGATCACTCCGCAGTTCATCGACACTGGCGTAATGGAGTGATTCACCGACCTGGAGGCCATCGAGTCCCTGCGGGAGCGCTTCCTGTGGCGTCTGCCAGCCGGCTTCCGCGAGCTGGTTGTTGCGGAGCAGTGTGAGCTGCAATCGCTCCAGCACGTAGCTCAGCTTGAGGCGATAGGGCTCGAGCCGATAGCGGGCTGCACGGTCTTCATAGATCTCGGGGAACCGCAGCCGGTCCATCTCGAGGGATTCCAGCAGTGCAGGGGCGACCTGACTCCACTGCATCGAGATGCTGAGCTGGTTGCGCAGATCCTGCACCGAGCGGACATAGCGCTCCAGCATCAGCTGGCGCTGATAGCAGGCTGTTTGCCAGGTGATCTCCGGTGTGACGGAGGGATTGCCATCCCGGTCGGAGCCGACCCAGGACCCGAAGGTGCAGAAGGCGGCCTGGGGGAACCTCACATCGGGGTAATGGCGACTCAGGGCTGAGGTGAGACGCCGCCGCATCTGCGGCATCGCATCAAAGAGCACCTGCTGGAAGTGGTGCAGCGTGGAATCCACCTCGTCCAACACCGTTGGTTTGAACTGGTGCAGTTCATCGGTGCGCCACCACAGCCGGATTTCCTCCTCCAGCTGGTGGCGCAACACCTCCTGTTCCTGACTGTGCAGCAGTGAATCGGACTGGAGCCGTTGCAGCAGATTCGCCACGCGACGCTGCTTGCGACGCACGGTGTGACGCACGATCTCGGTGGGGTGGGCTGTAAACACCAGGCGGATGTCCAGTTCCTGCAGCAGGCTCTCGATCTGAGCCGGCGGAACATTGAGGCGCCGCAGTCGTTCAAACAGTTCCCCGAAGGTGGCAGGGTCGGTCTGGCTGGCGAGCGGTGGGGCGAAGGGATCGAAGGGATGCCCCTGGTTCTGTGGTTGGTTCCGGGATGGCACCAAGCTGTCGAGATAGCCGTCCTCTTCGATGCGCTGTTCAACGATGTTGATCAGCTGGAAATACAGCGAGAAGGCCCGGGCGGCAGCAATCGCTTCAGCCAGATCCATGGCCCGGATCAGATCGACGATCGCCTCGCTGCTGCTGTCGCCGTCGCGCCCATCGAGAGCCACTGGATCGCTGAGCTGTTTCAGGCGAAGAACGCGTTCGCACTGTTCAGCTGGACATTCACTGCGAAGGACCGCCTGCCACAGGTCTTCAATCAATTCGAGACGCTGTTGCAGCAGCCTCCCCTTGCCGGTGACCACACCGCCAGTCCCCAGCAGTTCGCCTTCAGGAGCGTGGACGGTGGGCTGTTGCATCGACGCTCCGCTGATCTCCTCTTTGGACATGATCATCCCAAAGTGGCGCTTTCGCCGTGAGCCACCAGTTCCTGCTGCTCCATCGCAATGGCGCCATCCCGCAGCAGGGCACTGATGGAGTGCCCTTGGGAATGCACATCCAGCCATCGCATGGCCTGGTTGCCGTGTTTCAGGAGAGTCCTGATCGGCTGCAGCCGCGCCGTTAAACCATGGCGTTCGGCCAGGGGGGCCATGCTCTCCAGCAGCTCCAGGATCCAGTCCCGGCTGCGGATCGAACGCCCGTCTTGCCAATGATTGAGATCGGCCTCAAGGCTGGTGTGCGCGGCGGCGGCGTCGTTCCGGTCCGCCAGTTGGGCCAGCTCCGCGAGGGACAGGTCGCTGGCGCACTGAGGATCCAGCTGGTCCCGCTGCTCGATCAGAGCCAGTACGCGCAGCTCGAGGAAAACCGTGATTGCAATCAGGTCGGCCGGATCGGTGATCAGGTCGCAGATGCGCAGCTCGAGACGGTTCAGGGAATAGGGGCGTTCGGGTCCGTTTGGGCGGACTGATGTCCAGAGATGGCGCTCATTCCTCATGGCACCGCTGGTCAGCTGCGCTTCCACCCAATCGATGTAGTGAGCATGGTCTCGAAACAAAGGGACGTGCTCAGGGGTCAGGGGAAACTGCTGCCAGCGCTGGGAATGTTGGCCGCTCACTCGACCTCCGATGAACGGGGAACTGGCGCTCAGAGCGAGGAGCAGAGCGGCCTCGCAGCGGATCAGCCTCACCGCTGCAAACAACAGTTCCGGATCGGTGAGGCCGAGGTTGATATGAACGCTGGCCGTCACCACACGGGTGCCGTAGGTCGCTTCGATGAGGGCGTGATAGGGGTTGTCCGGATCCGAACGCTCAAACCGCTCGCTGTCTCCGAGGCTCAGGGTGCTGCCTGGAAGCAGTGTCAGTCCCTGGGGGGCCAGCCATTGACGCAGCGTTCGGCGAGGCTGGAGCAGGGCCTCCTCGAGCTGGTCGTAGGACGCTTCGGGTTGGGTGATGTACTCCAGGTTGCGACGGTCCGGTTCCGTGACAAAACCGGGAAGTTCCTTGGCGACCTGCGAGGCCACGCCGACGTTCTCGCCGGAAGGCGTGCCGGTGAACAGCTCCACCTCAAAGCCTTTGAGCAGCAAGGCAGGGCTCATGAAGCCTGGGGATTGAGGCAGGCCAGGGCCGTGAGCATGCCGCGGGCTTTGTTGAGGGTCTCTTCGAATTCGGCGGAGGGGGTTGAATCCGCAACAATCCCGGCGCCGGCCTGAACCTTGACGCGGGAGCCACCGTCCGGACTCGGCTGAACCACCATCGTTCTGATGGTGATCGCCGTATTGAGAGCACCGCAGAGATCGACGGAGCCATACACCCCGGAATAGGGCCCGCGGGCGTCGGGCTCCAGGGCATGAATCAGCTGCATCGCTCGGATCTTGGGAGCTCCGCTCACCGTTCCGGCTGGGAAAGCAGCCTTCAACAGATCCCAGACGTTGTTGTTGGCTGTCAGCTGTCCTTCCACCTCGCTCACGATGTGCATCACGTGGGAGTAACGCTCGATCACCATCAGGTCACTGACCTTGACGCTGCCGGGGCGGCAGACCCGGCCGAGGTCATTGCGTCCAAGGTCCACCAGCATGACGTGCTCGGCGCGTTCCTTGGGATCAGCAAGGAGATCGATCTCCAGTTCTCTGTCCTCTGACGCCGTGCGACCACGGGGACGGGTGCCGGCGATGGGTCGGAGGCTGGCGCGGATGCCATCGGCTGCCGGTTCCGCGTGAACCATCACCTCGGGGCTGGAGCCGATCAACTGCCAGTCTCCGAAATCAAAGAACGCCATGTAAGGCGATGGATTCACCATCCGCAGGCTTCGGTACAGCTCCAGGGGCTGCTGCGGCACGGTGGTTTCGAGTCGCTGACTGATCACAAGCTGGAACACATCGCCGGCTGCGATGTGCTCGCGTGCCGTGCGCACGGACGCTTCGAAGTCCTGCCGGCTGCAATTGCTGTTGACGTTGTCCACCTCTGTCGTCGCCGGCGTCCACGGCAGCGGGGCCACCGACGGCAAGGGGGCGTTCATGCGTCGACGCAGGTCCTGGATTCTCTCGATGGCGGTTGACCAGGCCTGGTCTTCGCTTTCGGCCCTGGTGAGGTCGGCGTAGGCCACGGCTGTGATCAGACGCTTCACCTGATCGAAAATCAGGACGGCATCCATCAACATCCAGATGCCATCAGGGGGATCTGCCGCAGCGCGGGGATGCACGGGAACGGTTGGCTCGATCCACTGGATCAGCTCATAGCCCCAGATGCCGTAAATCTGTCCAAGCGGTGGCAGGCCAGGCAGGTTGGCGCACTGATAGCTGCTCAGGCATTGCTGCAGGGCCTCGAGGGGATTTCCCGCAAACGTGTCCTCTTCGCCATCACGCCAGCGCCTCGTCAGGCAGTCACCCCGCGCCGTCGCGGTCCAGAGCGGATCGCAGGCCACCACACTCCACCGGCCCAGGGTTTCGCCTCCTTCAACCGATTCGAGAAGGACCCCTGGAGGTTGATCCGCACCCACCTTGATCCAGGTGGTGAGCGGAGTCTCCAAATCGGCCGGCCAGCTTTCCGCCAGCGGAATCAGATTGGCGCCGGTGGCAGCTGCCTCACGAAAAGCGCTGCGATCAGGATTGAACATGCGCGCATCCTGCCAGCTTCACCAGCGTTCATTCCGAACGCTGGTGCTTTTGAGCGCTGGTGCTTTTGAACCTCAGGCGTCGTAGGTGTTGCGACCGCTGAATTTGATGTTGGCGGGATTCACGTTCTGGCCGATGCGGCGGGGATTGTGGCCCACCATGGCGCGACCTTCGTTCACCTTCTCAGGGAAGACGCCGTCGGCTGGATGCAGGAATTCCGTGTCTCCACCGGGGAAAATCCGGTAGATCTTGTAGTTCTCGATCCGGGGCTTGAACTTGGTTCTCAGTTGCGTGCCAAGGGCAAGGCACTGCTCCTTGCGAGCGAAATACATGATGTTGTCGCCCTCGTTCATCATCGCCGCCCCACCCGTGGGCAGTTCAAACGCCTGCGCGCTGGCGCTGTTCCAGGTGATGGCGTATTTCTCTTCGGTTTCAGCGGAATTCAACAGGCCGCCAGTGCTGCCGATGTACTGAGGAAGTTGACCGTTCAACGCCGATGCTGTCATGGGCTGCAGGACTCCAGACGGGCCATTACGGCTGGAAAGTAGCACCGTGATCAGGCCATAGTCCGCGCTCTGATCACAACCGTCACACCCCTTCATCCAGGCTCGGAGGCAACGGGAAAAAACACGGTGAGATTGCGGTCTTCGCGCTGGCGGTAGCGACCACCAAGACTTTCCAAAAGCTGGCGGGTGGCCTGCTGGCTTAGCTGCAGGCTGCCGGTGCTGGGATCCCAGCTCAAAACAGCACCGACCTTGGCGGTTTGCGAAGTCTCTTGGCCGGATCGGTCGGTTGGCGAGCCGTCCCGGTGGGGCGCCTGCACCAGGATCTGCAATTTGAGGCGTGCCCCTGCAGCGCCAAGTCGCAGCGTTAGTCCACTTCCGGACGGAAGTCCGCGACTGGCACGATCGATCAAGCCGCCGAGCATCGGTTCTAGCCGCCGCGGATCACTCAGAACCACAGGAAGCCCGGACTCCAGTTCAAGGGTGAGCTGAAGCCCGCGCCGGTCCAGCTGCTCAGTCCAAACAGGTTCCAGTGATTCGAGGATCTGAGCCAGATCGGTTCGGGCCAGATTGGACTGCGCCGGTTGCCTCTGCAATTCGGCGGCATGGAAGATCAAACCGAAGCGGTCGATCTGTTCGCTGCATTCCACATCGATCTGGCGGAGTCGTTTCATCACCACAGCCGGTAGATCCCGCCGTCGGATCAGGGAACGAATCAGGGTGCGAATCGTGGCGAGTGGCGTGCGGACTTCATGGCTGAGGGCCTCCAGCAGCCCCAAATCGTCGTGAGGATCGGCATCACGCTCACGGGTGTTCACAGGTGTCTGGAGCGTGATGCTGGGGGCCATCGTGGTCAGCCGCTCCGCCAGCCTTGGCCAGAAGCGCTGGGGAAGGTCGTCATCGGTGTGCAGGGGGCCCAGCTGGCGGAGGTCCTCCTGCAATTGCTCCGCCATGGCTGGGTCCTGGTCCTGCAGCTGTCGTCCGATCAGCGCCAGGCTGTCGCCGAGGGTGGCTGGATCACTGCGCATCAGCAGCTGGCGTTGGCCTTCCGCTCCCTGCAGTGACAGGGCCAATTGAAGCTGGGGGGTGATCAGGATCAGCAGGGGATCCCTGCAATCGTCCGGATGCAGCGCCAGGCGGCGGTAGTTGCTCGCGTTGGCAGGGGGGACGGCAGAGCCGGTTCCAGGCAAGGCCGCTGAGACCGGAATGAGGCGCTCCAGGTCCTCCGGAGCCCAGACCCATCCGTGCAGGCATCCCAGCAGCTCGGGTTCATAGAGGGCTGGCAGCGGGGCCGCCAGCCACAGACCGTTTTGAACGTCGTCATGAATCAGCAGGTCCTGCTGAAGGGTTTCCAGGGCCGCCCACCACAGCCTCCTCACCGACGCTTCGTCGCAGCGGCCGGATGGCCGTCCTGCAGCCAGGCGCTGGCGCAGCTCCTCGAAATGCAGGCCCGGCCCGCTCACCGTCGTCCTGAGCTCAATCCTCGGCTCTGTCGCACAACGGACAGGCAGAGACCAAGGGAAATGAAATTCACCACCATCGCCGAACGTCCATAGCTGAGGAAGGGGAGGGGAATGCCCGTCACCGGTCCAAGGCCGATGGTCATGAAGATGTTCACCACCACCTGGAACATGATCATCGTGCCGATCCCGATCACCACGAGGGCTTCAAAATCGGAGCGCGCATGACGAGCCACCTGGAGGAGACGGGCCATCAGCAGCGTGAAACCGACAACCACAAGGATGCACCCAATGAATCCGGTTTCTTCGCCGAGAGCACTGAAGATGAAGTCCGTGTGCTGTTCAGGGATGAAGCGCAGTTTGGTGAGTTGACCCTGAAGCAGGCCGGTGCCGAACAAGCCGCCGGACCCGATTCCCACCGTGCTCTGAAGCAGGTGATAACCGCCTCCGAGGGGATCCTGTGATGGGTCGAGGAACAGCACCAGACGATCCCTCTGGTAGTCCTTCAGGCCATGCATCCAGAGCCAGGGTGTGACCACGGCCATGGCTCCGTGCACCATCACGGTGATGGCCGCGGCCAGGCGCTTCCAGGGCAATGAGCGGTAGGCCACCAGCGCCATCATCGGGATCCAGATGGCCATGGCCCAGGGCACTTGGCCCGACAGCAAGGCCGTGAGCAGAGGTGACAACAGCAGAACGACCCATTCGATGGGCATCCCGGACCAATACAGCATCGTGAGCATCAGGGCTCCGAACACCAGTGACGTGCCGAGATCGGGCTGAATGAACACCAGGAGCCATGGGATGGAGATCACCCCAAGTGGTCGCATCAGGTCCACCGGTCGTTCCACCGGATGCCGTGACAGAACGGCAGCGACCAGCAAAATCGCGGCGATTTTGGCGAATTCAGAGGGCTGGACGTTGACGCCGCCGATGCTGATCCAACGCTGGGCCCCCAGCGCCGTGGTGCCGATCACCTTCACCGCCACAAGGCTGATCAACGTGAATCCGTAGATCGGGATCAGCAGGGGTTGGAGCCGTTGCAGCGGCAACCGTTCCAGGAGCAACGCGATCACGACCCCCGCAGCGGCTGTGATCCAGTGGTGATACCAGTCGGCGTAGTCGGCCTGCCGCTGGGTGCTGGCGATCAGCACTCCAGCAACCAAAACCATGGCGAGTGGGACACCCCACAGAACCCATTCCCGCTGACGCCTCCGACCCTTGCGGCTGGCGTACATCAGACCCTGAGCGCCACCTGATTCAGCACAGCGTCTGCCAGGGAGCGGAAGGACGCTGCGCTCGCGGAGTCGCTGCGGCTCAGAACGATGGGGCGACCGGAATCCCCTCCTTCTTGAACCGGCATTTCCATGGGGATTTGAGTCAGCAAAGGAACGTCGTATTCGCTGGCCAGGCGCTCGCCGCCGCCGCTGCCGAACAGGGCATAGCGCTTCTCCGGTTGATCGGGGGGGATGAAGGCGCTCATGTTTTCCACCACACCCAGAACGGGGATGCCCAGCTGACGGAACATGGCCAGCCCGCGCCTTGCGTCCTGAAGGGACACCTGTTGTGGCGTTGTCACGATCACGACTCCGGCCATCGGCACGGCCTGGGCTAAGGACAACTGGGCATCCCCAGTGCCTGGGGGAAGATCCACCACCAGAACGTCCCGTTCACCCCATTCCGCCTGGTAGAGGAACTGACGGATGATGCCGTTGAGCATCGGGCCGCGCCAGATCACCGGCTGGTGCTCGTCGATCAACAGACCCATGGACACCATGGCTATCCCGCAGCTGTTGATCGGGATGATGCGCTGCTGATCCCCGCTGCCAATGACCTCGGGGGTTTGATCAGCGACGCCGAGCATGGTCGGGGCATTGGGGCCATAAATATCGGCATCGAGGAGGCCAACCGACTGGCCCTGCTGGGCCAGGGCACAGGCCAGATTCACGGCCACCGTGCTCTTGCCCACGCCGCCCTTGCCGCTGCTCACAGCGATCACCTGACGAACCCCGGGAATGCTCTGGCGTTCCGCTGGCTGCCCATGCCCGGCCTGGCCAATGCCGCCTTGGCTGGCGGGCTGCCCGAGTTCGATCTGAATGTCGCTGATCCCCTCCAGCGCCGTCAGGAGCTGTTTTGCCTCGGCGGCAATCCGCTCGCGCTGACTCTGGGCGAAGCCTGGAAGCGAGAGCCGGAACACCACCCTGGGAGGTGACACGCGCACCTCCTCGATCCAGCCGAGCTCGATGGCCGAGCGTCCGCTGCCGGCATCCTTCACCTGTTCGAGGCAGCTCTGCGCCTGCTCTGCCGTGACCATCTCGAGGGGTGTTGTGAGATGGATCCTAGGGGTGGCCTCCCATGACAGTCCCTGACGGGTCCTTGTCGTGGTCTCGCTCGACCTGTTTAGGTGCTCAGATCCCCACACAGACCTCCCATGGTTCGCAGCCTGCTTCGACGCGTCCTCGGCCCTGCCGGGAAGCAGGCTGATGCTGCGACTCAGCCAGCACCAGAACGCCCGCCCCACGACTCAAGGGAGCGGGCGCGGAGCATGGTGATGGGTCTGCAGGACGAGATCTGTTCCGGCCTCGAGGCGCTTGATGGGGAAGGGCGCTTTCAGGAAGAGAGCTGGGAGCGGCCCGAAGGTGGCGGTGGGCGCTCCCGGGTGATGCGGGACGGCCGTGTGTTCGAGCAGGGAGGGGTGAACTTCTCGGAGGTGCAGGGGCAGGAACTTCCCCCATCCATCCTCAAGCAGCGTCCGGAGGCCAAGGGGCACCCATGGTTCGCCACGGGGACCTCGATGGTGCTGCATCCCCGCAGTCCCTACATCCCCACCGTTCACCTCAACTACCGCTACTTCGAGGCCGGTCCGGTGTGGTGGTTCGGAGGGGGCGCTGATCTCACGCCGTACTACCCATTCCTTGAGGATGCTCGTCACTTCCATCGAACGCACCAGGCCGCCTGCGATTCGGTGCATCCAGATCTCCACCGGGTGTTCAAGCCCTGGTGCGATGAATACTTTTTCCTCAAGCACCGCGGAGAAACCCGTGGTGTTGGAGGCATCTTCTACGACTACCAGGACTCCAACGGGGTCCTCTACAAAGGGCAGGACAGCAGCGGTCCGGCGGCTCAGGTCGCATCGCAGCTCGGGCCTTGTCCCCTGAGTTGGGAGCAGTTGTTCTCCCTCGGTCAGGCCTGTGGGCGCGCCTTTCTTCCCTCCTACAGCCCGATCGTTGAGAAACGGCATGGGCTCCCTTACGGCGAGAGGGAGCGCAACTTTCAGCTCTACCGACGCGGTCGCTACGTGGAATTCAACCTGGTGTGGGACCGGGGCACGATCTTTGGACTTCAAACCAACGGCCGCACCGAATCGATCCTGATGTCCCTGCCACCACTGGTGCGCTGGGAGTACGGCTATCAGGCTGAGCCTGGTTCACGGGAGGCGTTGCTCACAGAGCTGTTCACCAAGCCACAGGACTGGCTTGGTGATCATTCCCTCGAGGATCGTTGCCGCCCGCACCACGCGGTGTACTGACCGGCGGTGTACAGACGGGCGGTGTATTAACGGGCGCTGGTCCCTGCGGAAGGCCTTAACGGCCAACACCCCTCGCCAGAGCATTCACAACGCGCGATGCCAGGCAGGTGACGGTCGCGTCGCGTTGAGCCGGGTCCCTGAGACGGGTCTCCAGTTCCCCCTGGAGCATCCCGATTTCCAGGATGCCAATCCCCCGCCGCGGTCCGCCTAGGCCTCCTCGGAAGGTTCTGGGAAAACGCCCGAAGGCGTTGGCGAGGCTTTCGTCCACCACATTCAGCTGGCGGTTGATCGCAGGGATCAGGCCGGAGCCGAAGCCGTAAGGGCTGTAGGCGTCGAAGTGGATCTCAAGGATGTATTCCCCGCGTGCCGAACGCACCTTGGCCTGTGCCCAGTTCGTTGCAGGGTCCCTGTGGTTACGGATGGTGAGTGCCGGAGGTGTGTAACCGCTGATCCTGAGGCCCTGTTGCTGGCCCAGCTCCACCACCTTCTGCTGCACCTTGAAGTTCCAGTACAGCTCATCCCGCATGCGGGCATCCATGGGGTTCTGCTTCAACACATCAACGGCATATCCCGGGGTGCCGGAGCCGTCCATGTTCTGGGAATCGGCGTGTCCCGCCATCACCACGATCGGCAGATCCCTGCGCACCGGGGCAAGCCCTCTCCAGGAGCCGGGCAGTCGGGTTCGCGGGCCCATCAAGGGATCCGGGTTGGCGATGGCAGGACAGCTGGCGACGACGGGTTTTGGTTGTTTGGGGGCTTCGGGCAACCAGTTGCGGGGTGGCTCGGCGGCCTTGGCCAGCACCAGCAGGGAAACCGCTGTGAGGGAAACCGTGAGGGAGATCCGACGACGTCGGATCCAACCAGGCAAGGGCATGGATCAGATCGGTGAGGAAAGCAGCGAGCCATCGCTGGCGAGCTCAAGAGACTCCGCCAGTTCGAGCTCGATCGCGATCAGTTCATCGCGATGAGC
>MDSW01121777.1_pt1 | contig 11345 bp, 12 predicted proteins | sample 811171 | NCBI WGS metagenome assembly MDSW01 (sample SAMN05326641, study PRJNA326480) | marine metagenome | isolation source: seawater | place: Atlantic Ocean: North West | collected 2012
GCACGCTTGCGCAGAATGACTGCGCGGCGCGCGCTACGCCTCGTCTTGCCGCAAAACAGCGCTTGGCGCGGACTCGTATGAAACATCAACAGGCCCTAGAGTGGCATACGGCGGCGGACGACCAGTTTGACCGGTCGCCGCCGTCCCGGCTACTCCTCCGGCGCTATCGTTTCTAGATCGCGTATGCGCTCGCGCACGGTCTCGGGCACCCGCATGCTCGTCTGCGCGCCATAGTCAAACCAGACCACCACGTTGGCGTAGACGGCGATCACGTCGTCGGTACCGGCCAAGAACAGACACTGTTCGATATCCAGGCTCGAACGGCCGATGCGCTTGACTCGAGTGCCGATCTCGACATCGGCCGGAAACCGCAGCTGTGCGCGAAAGCTGCACTGCAGGTCGGCCAAAATCGGCCCGTCGCTAGTCTGATGATCGGCGCCGTCGCTGATGCCGTGGATATAATCGATGCGCCCGTCCTCGGAATATCGAAAATAGACCGTGTTATTGACGTGGCCCAGCGAGTCCATCTCGCCCCATTTGACCTTGATTGGCGTTAGGTGCGCGTAATCCGCGCGGCTTGGTTCGTGCATCAGCGCTTTATCTCCCTGCATCCGTTGTCCATACGCCGGCGTATTGACACACCGACATGGCGCAAAGATTATACGTCGACAGCTCGATTTCGAAGACTTCATGCCGCGCGAGACCAAAAACGTTCTATCTGCCAACGACTGGGCCGAAGCTGCGCTATCGGCGATTGCAGCACGTGGCATCGAGGGCGTGGCGATCGAGCCGCTGGCGCGCGAGCTGGGGGTCACCAAGGGCAGCTTTTATTGGCATTTCGCCAATCGCAACGCGCTTTTGACGGCCGCCCTGGACTGCTGGGAAGCCCGCGAAACCGACGATGTGCTGGCCCGAGTTGCCCAGGAAACCGATCCGAAGATCCGTATCCAGCGCTTGATTATCGAAGTGAATACGTCCAAGCGCGCGAGCCGAATCTATACCGCCCTGTCCAGCGCCACCAAACCCGCGCTGGTGCGTGAGTACGTCGAACGCGTCTCTCGTCGACGCCTGGACTTCATCATCGATTGTTACGCCGGGCTCGGCATGGGACGCGAGGCGGCCCGGCGCTGGGCGCTTCAAACCTATTCCGTGTTTCTGGGCTCGTTGCAGATACGGCGTGACCTGCCGGACGAATGGCCGGCCTCGGATGACCCGGCGTTTGCGGAATACATGCGGTTCTTGATGGTCAATCTGTTGCCACCCGATGCCCGCCCTGCCGCGACCGATCAGGTGCCCGCCGCTGCCGGGGCCCGACAGGCGGCACGTTTGGGCAACTCGTGACCGTTTTTCTACGGAGGATGACGCTATGAGTGTCTTGTTGAGTGTCGTGATCGCCCTCGCGGCGATCTGGTTCATGGCCTACAAGGGCTACTCCCGAGTGAGCTGGAGTATCGCCACGGTGGTCTATTTCCTGGGCCTTGCGGTGTTCGGCGTCATCGGGCCACTGGGGCTTTTCATCGCCGCCATCGTATTCGGCGCGCCAATCGTGATCTTCAACGTCGAGTCGCTGCGTAAGTCGCTGGTAACCAAAAAAGTGTTTGCCGGCTTCAAGGCCGTGCTGCCGCCCATGTCGGACACCGAGCGCGAGGCGCTGGAAGCCGGTGCGACCTGGTGGGAAACCGAGATGTTCCGCGGCAAGCCGGACTGGTCGTACCTGCTGAACTTCAAGCGCACGCAGCTGACCGAGGAAGAGCGCTCGTTTCTGGATAACGAGACCGACACGCTGTGCTCGATGCTCGACGAGTGGGAAATCCTCAACGAGCGCCACGATATTCCGCCGGAAGGCTGGGACTATATCCGCGAGCACAAGTTCTTTGCCATGCTCATTCCCAAGGAGCACGGCGGCCTCGGATTTTCAGCGCTGGCGCAATCGACGATTGTGGCCAAGATCGCCTCGCGCAGCTTGACCACCGCGGTGACCGTGATGGTGCCGAACTCGCTAGGCCCGGGCGAGCTGCTGGTCCACTACGGCACCAAGGCGCAGCAAGACAAATGGCTGCCTGGCCTGGCCGACGGCAGTGAGATCCCCTGCTTTGGCCTGACCGGCCCCGAAGTAGGCTCGGACGCGGGCGCCCTGCCCGACTACGGCATCGTCACCCGCGGCATGTACAACGGCGAAGAGACCGTGGGCATTAAGCTCACCTTCTCCAAGCGCTGGATCACACTGGCGCCGGTGGCCACGGTCATCGGTCTGGCGTTCAAGCTGCAGGATCCGGATCATCTGCTGGGCGACGATAACAAGACCGATTACGGCATCACCTGTGCCCTAATCTCGGCCGACGAGCCGGGCGTGGAAATCGGCAAACGCCACTTCCCGGGCGCGTTCATGAACGGTCCCATCCACGGCACCGACGTGTTCGTACCGCTGGATGCCATCATCGGCGGCCCCGAGCGCGCCGGAGGCGGCTGGCGGATGCTGGTCGAGTGCTTGTCGGCCGGCCGCGGCATCTCGCTGCCGGCGCTGTCCTCGGCGGCCTCGAAGATGTCGTACCGCATGACCGGCGCCTGGGGCCGTATCCGCCGCCAGTTCAAGATGCCCATCGGCAAGTTCGAAGGCGTACAGGAAGCCACTGCCCGTATCTCCGGGCTCAACTACAAGATGGAGGCCGCGCGTATTCTCACGGCTTCCGGCGTGGACGAGTGCACGCCGTCAGTGGTCACGGCCATGGCCAAGTACCACATGACCGAGTGGATGCGTACCGTGGTCAACGACGCCATGGACGTACACGGCGGCCGGGGCATCCAGCAGGGCCCGCGCAACTATCTGTCCAGCTCGTATGTGTCGATCCCGATCGCGATCACGGTCGAGGGCGCCAACATCCTGACGCGTAGCCTTATGATCTTCGGCCAGGGGGCGATTCGCTGTCATCCCTACGTCTTTCCGGAGATGGAAGCCGCTAGAGACGACAATCTGGATGAGTTCGACGATCTGCTCTGGTCGCACGTCGGCTACTCGGTCAACCGCGGGGCTCGCTCGTTCACCTTCGGCCTGTTCGGCTCGTATCTGGCCAAGGCCCCGGTCGACGGCGTAGCGGCCCAGTATTACGGCAAACTGGAGCGTTTTTCTGCCGCACTCGCCATCGTTTCCGATGTCACGATGGGCATGATGGGCGGCGAGCTGAAGCGAAAAGAGCTGCTCTCGGCCCGTCTGGGCGACGTGCTCTCCGAACTATACTTCGCCTCGGCCACGCTGAAGTATTTCCACGATGAAGGCCAGCCGGCCGAGGACGTGGACCATCTGCACTACGTCATGGCGGAATCGCTGGCCAATATCGAAAAAGCCTTCGACGCCTTCCTGCGCAACTTCCCCAACCGTTTCGCGGCCGGTTTCATGCGCGTGCTGGTCTTCCCGGCAGGGCGCCGCCATAAAGGCGCGACCGACCAACTCGTCAACGCCTTGGGCGATTTCATCATGGAGCCCTCGGCGTTTCGTGATCGCCTGTCGGCCGATATCTATCTCGGCAAGTCCAAGGATTCGGCCACCGGACGCATGGAGCATGCCTTCAACACGCTCATCCAGGTCGAGCCGCTCTATGACACGTTCTTCAAGGCCGTGGCCAAGGGTCAGCTCGACGGCTTGACCGTGGACGAGCGCCTGGCCAGTGCGGTTAAGAAAGAGCTGTTGACCGAGGCCGAGGCCAAGCAGGTCAAGGAATACGACGATCTGCGCTATGACGCGATCCTGACCGATGCTTTCAGTAAAGAATATCTGGAGGATATGAAGAACCACGAGCACGTCGACGATCGCGTGGCCACCCGCGTGGCCTGATCGAGCGCTTGCGCGTTTAAGCCCGGGCCGGCATCGGCCCGGGCTTTTTTATGTCCGCAAGAGCGCTCACGATAGACGCCGTGAACGCGCCCAAATATCTCCACGCCGCATTTTCGGCCACCTGCTATCGCGCCTGGCTGGGCGAACGTGCGTTCGACTGTTTTATCGATCACACGCCACCGCCGGCCGTGCTCGACTGGATTCGGCGAGTGAGCGGCCAGCCATCGGGCTGGATCATCACCGCAGATAACCCGAGCGGGCGGCCGGCCCACGACGCTCACAACCGGTCACAGCGCACGCGGCTCGACGCAGCGCTGGCAGCACATCAGCTGGCAAAACGGGCGACCGAACATATCGATCCGGCCGGGCGGTGGCCGGTCGAGATCGGTCGCCTGATCGCCAGCGATGACCGCCGCACGATTCATGCCCTGGCCCGTCGATTCGAGCAGGCGGCCTATGTCCGCGTCGCGCCCAACACCTGCGCGCTGTGCTGGCTGTGAATCGCGGCCGGCTTATCGATCAGAGTGGCCCAGATCACGCGTCGGGGCGATACGATCACGAATCATCTGCTTGAGAATCTTGGGCTCGGGAAAACTGCCGACCTCGCGACGATCGTGGAGACATTCGTCGTCCAGCCAGACCTGAAATACACCGGATTCGGCCGGCGCGATCGCGACCTCGGTTAGCGTGGCTTCAAACGTCTGTAGCAGCTCCTGGGCCACCCAGGCCGCGCGCGCCAGCCAGCGACATCCCGGGCAATACCGAATAACCACGCGCCCGCCACCGACGCGCGTTTCAGCCGTCGTGTACACGATAGGCCTCTGCGAATCGGGTGGGCATGCGACACGGTCGACCGCTGGATAGCGTAACGGTCACGTACTGGGTGGCCGCGCGAAAGATCGTGGCCCCGTCCTGATCGCGGCGGATCTGGAAGCGACGCCACATGGCCAACCGCCCGTCGTTGGATTCGATCCATGTCGCAATCCGCAGGGTTTGTCCCAGATGCGCGGCCGCCAGATAATCGACCTCATGCCGGCGTACGACACAGGCCGCATCCAATGCCTGGTAAGTCGCCCAGTCCAGCCCAAGAGCCTCGGTATGCGCCCAGGCCGCACGCTCCATGAACCCTAGATAGGCCGCGTTATTAACGTGATTCAAACGATCGATATCGGCGGGCTCAACCGTGATGTCGATATAGAACGGCGCGAGCACGTCCCAGCGATGTTTGGCGGGCATAGGCAAGTCTGTATCGATAGACATAAAAAAGCCGGCGCTCAGGCGAGCAGCCGGCTTTTATCAGAACAACGAGTCGCGACTAGCTTTGGGCTACGCGAGACGTCTCGCGCATGTCGCTGGGCGTGCCCATGACGCTATACAGACGCGTCAAGAACGCATCCGCTGTCGGCTGGCCGTCAAACAACGCCGCATAGTTCTGCTGGATGCGAGCGGCGAAGGCCTGCTTGTCGTCGGCACGCATCATGTATGCCAGAGCGTTCAGGTCTTCCCCGTGGCCGCGTGCGGCTTCGTTCTTGAGCATGTCGTACTGCGAGTCGACGAACTTGCGACGTGCATCGTGGTTCTGGGCAAACGCACTACGTGACGCGTTGGTCGTGCCGTTGCTGGTCTGCTGCACGGCGTTCGTCGTGGCGTCGGCGATCTGGGCCGTGCCGTTGACGATGGTGTCCGAGGTGACGGTGATCTGCGAACAGCCGGTCATGGCCAGGCCAGCGCCGAGCACCACACCAAGGCCTAGAAGATTACGCATCAGGTTCTCCCTGAAATATTATTGTGAGCATCTATTAAAGCGCGACGGCGCGTATAAACGCAAGAATATTAGTGGTTATCTATTCCTTGAAACGCGGACATAGAGACCCACTATCAGGCGCATCGAAAGTCGTCGATGTCGGGGTGCCGACCATTCGCGTTATACTTTCGCTTGCATCAACGATTTCAACGAACGATTCGAGTTGCTATGGCCGCACACGAAGAAGATGTCGAACAACTGGTAGCCGAACGCGAGTACGAGGCTGGCTTCGTCACCGATCTCGAATCGGATACGGTAGCGCCGGGCCTCGATGAAGACGTTATCCGATTCATCTCTGGCAAGAAAGAAGAGCCGCAGTGGATGCTGGATTGGCGCCTCGAGGCGTTTCGTCAGTGGAAACAGCTGAAGATGCCCAAATGGCCGCATCTGCACTACCCGCCGATCGATTTTCAGAAAATCTCCTACTACTCGGCGCCGAAGTCCGCGAAGGATAAGCCGAAGAGCCTGGACGATGTTGATCCCAAGCTGCTCGAGACGTACGAAAAACTCGGTATTCCGCTGCGCGAGCAGGAGATGCTAGCCGGCGTGGAAGGCGCCGAGTATCCGGCCGCTTCGAGTAACGTCGCCGTGGATGCTGTCTTCGACAGCGTGTCGGTGGCAACGACCTTCAAGCAGAAGCTGGCCGATGCCGGTGTGATCTTCTGCTCGATTTCCGAGGCTATTCATGAGTACCCGGAACTGGTGAAGAAGCATCTCGGCACGGTGGTGCCGCGCGGTGACAACTTCTTTGCCTGCCTGAACTCGGCCGTATTCACCGACGGGTCGTTCGTGTACATCCCGGAAGGCGTGACCTGCCCGATGGAGCTGTCCACGTATTTCCGTATCAACGCGGAAAACACCGGTCAGTTTGAGCGCACGCTGATCGTGGCTGAGAAAGGCAGCCACGTGTCTTACCTAGAAGGCTGCACCGCGCCGCAGCGTGACGAGAACCAGCTGCACGCCGCGGTGGTCGAGCTGGTGGCTGAAGACGACGCCGAGATCAAGTACTCGACGGTGCAAAACTGGTACCCGGGCGATGAAAACGGTCGCGGCGGTATTTATAACTTCGTGACCAAGCGCGGCGACTGCCGCGGCGATCGCTCGAAGATCTCCTGGACACAGGTCGAGACCGGCTCCGCGATCACCTGGAAGTATCCCAGCTGTGTATTGAACGGCGACGACTCGGTCGGTGAGTTCTATTCCGTGGCGGTTACGCGCGGCATGCAACAGGCCGACACGGGTACCAAAATGATTCACGTGGGCAAAAACACCAAGTCCACAATCATCGCCAAGGGTATTTCTGCCGCACGCGGCGAGCAGGCTTATCGTGGCCTGGTAAAAATCGCGCCCAGTGCTACGAACGCGCGCAACTTCACGCAGTGCGACTCCTTGCTCATCGGCGATAAGTGCGGCGCCCACACGTTCCCCTATGTCGAGTCGAAGAACAGCACCGCCAAACTTGAACACGAGGCAACGACCTCCAAGATTGGTGAAGACCAGATGTTCTACTGCCAGCAGCGCGGGCTGTCGGAAGAGGACGCGGTGAGCCTGATCGTCAACGGCTTCTGCAAGGACGTGTTCAAGGAACTCCCCATGGAGTTCGCGGTAGAGGCACAGAAGCTGCTGAACGTCACGCTGGAAAACGCCGTCGGCTGATCAGCCGCCATTCATGCTCTTTTCGTCGGGCCCGTATCGCGTGATGCGGGCCTGTCTTAATTCAAACAGTCGATAACGAATATGATTTCAATCAAGAATCTGCACGCCGAGGTCGAAGGCAAACCCATCCTTCGCGGCGTCGATCTCGAGATTCCGGATGGCGAGGTTCACGCCATCATGGGCCCCAACGGCTCGGGCAAGTCGACGCTGGCCAGCATCTTGGCCGGCCGCGAAGAGTATGAAGTCACCCAGGGCAGCGTGACCTACAAGGGCCAAGAACTGCTCGAGATGGATGCCGAAGAGCGCGCCTGCGAAGGCGTGTTCCTGGGCTTCCAGTACCCCGTCGAGATCCCGGGCGTGTCCAATCTCTACCTGCTGCGCGCTGCTCTTAACGCGCGTCGCAAGTATCGCGGCGAGCCGGAAATCGATGCCGTCGAGTTCATGCAGATGGCCCAAGAAAAGATCGGGCACGTCGGCATGAGCATGGAAATGGCCAAGCGCGGCGTAAACGAAGACTTCTCGGGCGGCGAAAAGAAACGCAACGAGATCTTCCAGATGCTGATGCTCGAGCCGAGCCTCGCGGTGCTGGACGAAACCGACTCCGGTCTGGATATCGACGCGCTGAAGGTCGTCTCCGACGGCATCAATCGCCTGCGCTCGCCCGAGCGCTCGGTGGTGTTGGTGACGCACTACAAGCGCCTGCTCGAGCACTGCGTGCCGGATCGTATTCACGTGCTCTACCAGGGCCAGATCGTGCGGTCCGGTGGGCCGGAGCTGGCCGACACGCTGGAAGCCGAAGGCTATGCCAATCTCGAAACCGATGAGGCCGCCGCAACGTCATGAGTGCTGCCGAACAAATCGATCCGAGCATCGATCACTACTTGGCCGAGTTTTCGCGCGTCGAGCGCGACCTGCCGGGCAGTGACGATTCCAAGCGAACCCGTTCGACCGAACTCAAGCGATTCGCCGACGCCGGGTTTCCGACAACGCGCGACGAGCAGTGGAAGTACACCAGTCTCCAGGCCGTAGAAAAGCGTCGTTTCGAGATCAGCGACGAACCGGCCGCGATCGACAAGAGCGCACTCGATGCGTTCATGCCCGCGGATTTCGAAGCACACAGGCTGGTACTCGTTGACGGCCATTTCAGTCAGGCGCTGTCGGACCTATCCGGCCTGCCGGACGGCGTGACCGTGCGCTCGTTCGCGGCCCATCTGCGCGAGAACGACGGCGTAGACGTGCGAGCCCGCGAGATCGACGATGAACCCGGCAGCATCGCTGCCATGAACGCGGCGTTCTTTACCGACGGTGCTTACGTGGAAACCGCCTCGGGTGCGGTTCTGGACAAACCGCTGCACGTGATCTGTGTGTCATCCGGTGCGCATGACGATCGCATGACCCAGGTCCGGCATCGTTATGTCTTTGGCGACAACAGCCAGGCGACGATCGTCGAGCACGCCATCGGTCTCGGCGACAAAGCCTATTTCGCTAACGTGGTGACCGAAGCGCTGATGGGCCGTAACGCACAGATGACGCGCGTTCGCCTGCAGCAGGAGTCCGAGCGTGGCTATCACGTATCGGCCTTCTTCGGCCAGCAGCGTCGCGATTCGCGTATTTATAACCACGCCTTTGATCTGGGTGGCCGTCTGGCGCGTATAGACACCAACAGCCGGCTTGTCGATCAGAACGCCGAAGTCCATCTCAACGGCGTGTTCGTGCCGACCGGCCGACAGCACATGGACAACCACACGACCATCGACCACGACACCGAGCACAGCGTGTCGCGTGAGCATTACAAGGGCGTGGCTGCCGGCCACGGCCGCGGCGTGTTCAATGGCCGTATCCTGATCCGCAAGGACGCCCAGAAGACCGATTCGGATCTGTCCTGCGATGCCCTGCTGCTGTCGGACAAGGCCGAAGTCGATGCCAAGCCCGAGCTGGAAATCTATGCCGACGACGTGACCGCCGGTCACGGCTCGACCGTTGGGCAGCTGGACGAAGACGCGGGGTTCTATCTCAAGAGCCGTGGGGTCAGCGAAGAAGGCGCACGCGCCATTCTGACCTACAGCTTCGCCAACGCCCTTGTCGAGCAGCTCGGCATTGCCTCGATTGAGCGCTATGTCGAGGCCGCCATGCTGAAGAAACTGCCGGGCGGTGAAGCCTTCGCCGACCTGGCGTAACACGCGCCATTCGGAGAGCGACCATGTCAGACGCCACGACGCTAGACCGCGAAACAAACAGCCCGCGCGCCGCCTTCCATGCGACGCGCGCGGCCGCTGACTTTCCGATTCTGGCCGAGGCCTTGCCCTCGGGTAAGCGACTGGTCTATCTGGATAATGCGGCTACCACGCAGAAGCCGACAAGCGTGCTCGAGGCCAGCGATGCCTATTATCGGCACGCAAACGCCAACGTACACCGCGCGATCCATACGCTATCCCAACGGGCGACCGCGCAATACGAAGGCGCGCGTGACAAGCTGGCGGCGTTTTTGAACGCCTCCTCGCGTGACGAGATTGTGTTCACCCGCGGGACCACCGATGGCATCAATCTCGTGGCCAACTGCTATGGCCGTCCGCGGCTAAGCAAGGGCGACGAGATTCTGCTGACCGAGCTGGAGCATCACTCGAACATCGTGCCGTGGCAGATGGTGGCCGAGGCCACGGGGGCGAGCATTGTCGTCGTGCCGATTCAGGACGACGGCAGTGTGGCGCTGGAGGATTTCCGCGCCAAACTGTCCGATCGCACCAAGATCGCGGCGTTCTCGCATATCTCCAACGCCCTGGGCACGGTGCTGCCGGTCAAGGAGATGATTGCTGCCGCGCACGAAGCGGGCGCGACGACGTTGGTCGACGGCGCCCAGGCGGTGGCTCACGCTCGCGTCGACGTACAGGCGTTAGACGCCGATTTTTATGTCATGTCCTCGCACAAGCTGTTCGGGCCCACCGGATTCGGCGCGCTTTACGGCAAGCGTGCCTTGCTCGAGGCCATGCCGCCCTATCAAGGCGGCGGCGACATGATCGAGCGGGTGTCGTTCTCGGGGACGACGTACAACGAAATCCCCTACAAGTTCGAGGCTGGCACACCCAATATCGCCGGGGCAGCAGCCCTGGGCGCGGGTATCGAGTACGTCGAACAGTTCGACATGGCCGAGGTCTTTGCCTACGAGCACGATCTGGTCGCGCGCGCCACCGAGGCCATGGAGGCTATCGACGGGCTGCGCATCATCGGCACCGCGCCGGGCAAGGCGGGCATCATTTCGTTCGTGATGAAAGGCGTCCACGCCCACGACATCGGCACACTGCTCGACGAGTCGGGCATCGCGATCCGGACCGGTCACCACTGTGCGATGCCGGTGATGGAGCGCTTCGACGTGCCGGCTACGGCGCGTGTGTCGTTTGCGCTCTATAACACGCAGGCCGACGTCGACGCGCTGATTGACGGGCTGGGCAGTATCCAGCGCATCTTCGGTTAAAAGTCGTCTCATCCCGATACAGCGCCAACGCAAAGGATTAACGTCATGACCGACTGGACCCACGTATGCAAGGACGGCGAGCTCTCCGACGGGCAGTGCCGTATCGTTGATGTAGACGACACCATGATCGCCGTGTTCTACAAAGACGGTGAATATCACGCGATTCAAGATATGTGCACCCACGACGGCGGCGAGCTGGCCAGCGGTGACGTCGAGGGCGATGAAGTCATTTGCCCGCGTCATGGTGCGCGCTTTTGTATCAAAAACGGCCGTGCCCTGTCCGCGCCCGCCTATGAAGACGTCGAGACCTTTCCGGTACGCGTTGAGGACGGCGCGGTACAGGTTCGAGACGATCGGTTCGACTGATCGCAGCGCCGCCAAGTCCGAGTGAACGAGCGACGCTTCATCGGCGTCGCTTTTTTATGCGTCACTGTCTCACATCAACATTGCCGCGGCCGCGGATGCCTAGGGCCTGTTGAGGTTTCGTGCGAGTCCGCGCCAAGCGCTGTTTTGCGGCAAGACGAGGCGTAGCGCGCGCCGCGCAGTCATTCTGCGCAAGCGTGCTAGAACGCTGGATTGCCGCAAAA
>MDSW01020425.1_pt1 | contig 11344 bp, 7 predicted proteins | sample 811171 | NCBI WGS metagenome assembly MDSW01 (sample SAMN05326641, study PRJNA326480) | marine metagenome | isolation source: seawater | place: Atlantic Ocean: North West | collected 2012
ATCCGCTTCCGTTAACAGGGCTGAGATTCGTTCCGTCAGGTCTGCCTTCCGCATAATGGGCGTCAGGCTCACAAGCGGCAGACTTGCGTTCGGCACTGGTGGAACAATTCCTCGAATCCGTGAAGCATGCTCAGCCACACGATTGCCTGGCTCCGGCTGCCGAATCGTAAACCGCCGCGCGACCTGCTCGCGAGCAAGCTCCAGAGTCTGCCCTCCCATCAGAACACACTGCAGGCTGGCAAGGTGATCCCGCGTCGATCCAACACGAAATGCATGAGAGCCCGCGGCATCAACTCCAATCATTCCTCCGATGGTCGTCGTTTGAGCGTTGGATGGATCGGGAGGAAAGTAACGTCCCGTCGGTCTCAGCCGGCGATTCAACTCGGCCAGCGTAATCCCAGGCTGCACCCGAACTGTCTCGTCACCAATACTGATGACCTCATTCATGTATCGGGAGAAATCGACCACGATTCCGTTCCCGAGGCAGCCTCCTGCAATGCCGGTCCCGGAGCCTCGAGGGATCACAGGAATTGCGTTGCGGGAAGCGAACGCAGCCAGCGTGGAAACGTCCGCCGTATCTGCAGGAAAAGCGACAGCCGCCGGTTTGATTTCGTAGAGGCTTCCGTCCGTGGCATAGAGCGCAGTCGTAACGTCGTCCAAACGCACTTCGCCGCTCAGCGAGTCCGTAAGCTCCTCGGTAATCTGTCGACGAATCTCATCCAAATGTCGACTCCGAACTCAAGCGGAAAACCAAACGCTGCTTATGACATGGTCTCGTTCGGTGGCGACTCAACTCCTGTCCGAGCCGCTTGCTGTCGTTCCGCCTCCTCCTGACGTTTTCGAGTTTGCACATACCGCTCGTTTACTTCCAGGTTAAATCCTGCATGCTGTTGGTCCAGTGGCGTCTGCCGATGCCGTGACGCACAGCGATAACAAACGAGCCGGTCCTTCATGAAAATGTAAAGGACCATGTCCACGAAGCCAAACGCCAGCAGAATTCCCAGCGCCCATTCTTTTTCGTACTGATACCATGCAATTGTGCTGAGCAACGCCCCCATTGCCACCATTGCCAGTCCCAGCCCCGGCGGAAAGTCCTTTTGACGCCACAGATCCTCGCAGCCGCAAACCCGACAGCGGCGCAGATACTCGTCCTGATAGTCCGTCTGGCCCTCATCACGGGACCAGTCACACGAAGAGCACTTCACCGCAGCCTGAGGATTCTCCGGTTCGCACAGCACGCGGGATTCGCAGACCGGGCACTGAAAAATGATATGCATGATGTCATGCCTCAGAAAGGAATCATCGTATCACGTTCGAGAAGCGACGCAGTCATTTCACCCATGAAGACCAGAATGAGACCCGCAAAGAGCACGCCGGTTGCGGACTGAGTATTTCGGTGCTTCAAAATCCTCCAGACCAGAAGGCAACTGAAGGCAGGTGCCAACACACCTCCCAGCCAACGCAGGCTCAACCAGATCTGCTCGGTCGTGGACTCCACCAACCCTGATCCGGCCAACGCCCAGCAACTCGCACCGAGACGCAGTCCAGCGGCGATGAGAATCGTGCGATTGAACCACCACAGAGGATCGATGCTCATCGTTGGCGTCGTCAGATACCAGTGCCCAAGCAGCATTCCGGTCAGAACGCCTCCCAGCACCGCGGCTGACGAGAAGTCCGACAGCAGCTGCTGAATGGTTCCTGCAGAATTGGGAACGTTGACGGAATGCAGAATGAGCAACGAGCAACACATCAGATTCAGAAGGTGAATACAGATATTTCCCGGGGTACGACGCCCCAGAGCCCAGAACACGGACCCCAGATAACTGATGACAGCCGCTGCGATGCAGAGTCCACGCGTGATGGTCACAAGCCGATCAACCAGAGTCGCCTGTTCCGCTGACACCTCCACCGGCTGCGGCCACGTGCCATCCTCCGTGATAGAGAGTGGAATGAGAACAAGCAGCCCCAGCAGCAACCGCATCTGAATCCTGAAGAAGCCGTCCGTGACGTGGCGGCGCGGCATCAGCCACCACATCAGTGTGACTCCGGTGGCCAGTTTCAGGATAAAGAGTGCCATCATGGGACCGGATGTCCGATTGGCCGAAGACAGGTTGACGTTACTTCTTGTTGATGAGCGCCATTGCTTCTGCGCGGCTGGATGGATCCTTCTTCAGCAATCCTCGAACGGCGCTGGTGATCGTCAGGGCACCTGGTTTACGCACGCCTCGAATCGTCATGCAGGTGTGCTCGGCTTCCAGAACAACGATCACCCCTTTGGCCTGGAGCTCCGATTCAATCAGGTCGGCGACCGTATGAGTCATCCGTTCCTGAACCTGAGGTCGTCGAGACACTTCATCGACTACCCGAGCCAGCTTGCTGAGGCCGGTGACCCGTCCCCGCGGGATGTACCCGACATGGGCTTTCCCGATAAACGGCAGCAGGTGATGCTCACACATACTGTGGAAGGTGATATCACGAACAAGCACCATTTCGTCGTACTGTTCTTCAAACACCTTGTGCAGATGACGACCAGGCTCAACGTGCAGCCCGCCAAACATCTCCGCGTACATACGGGCAACGCGTGAGGGTGTTTCCAGCAACCCATCGCGGTCCGGGTTTTCGCCGACTGCAGAGAGGATCTCACGGACAGCCCGCTCAATGCGTTCCTTGTCAACTGCGCGAGGAACACCGGATGAATCGTTTGAGGTCATTTCGGTCATTGGTCTGAATTCTGGATTCGCTTGCGAAGTCCGTATTGTGGCATTCGGAAATGCGTCTCGAAGTGGATTCGTTCGAATTCAGACCATTTCCCCGGGATCGGAGCAGAATTCCGAGAACCGACTACCAACGCCCGGCATTTCAACCTTCACACAACATCTGCAGCCCGCAGAAATCGGTTCAATACGTTCAATGTGATCCTGGCAACATGTTCGTCCACAAGAATGCAGGCGGGCCACGTGATTGAGCCGACAGAAAATACGGCCGCACCATTTCCCGGGTGATGAATCACCATCTCTGCTCCGCCGTTGTCCGGATTCTGACCTCGAGCGAGCAAATGCGTATTCTGTGGAGATTGAGCTGTCCGCTTGTCCGTCTCATGGCCGGATGCACCTCCCGGAATCCGCTGGTGCAGACTGCGATGCCCGAATGTGTCTCCATTCTTCAACCCAGTCCCCTCAAAGCACCAGTGCGAAGCATCTTTCACCTCGTACGGAGCCCCCGTCATGATGCCGTCATTTGTGAATGCAACTCCCAGCAGATTCGCTTCAGATTCAACCGTCTTATCAAAGCGACTCTCGTACTGCGTTCCGTCCTCGGCATACTGAGGCTCCGAATGACTCCAGCATGTGTTGCGGTAGACGATCCGATGATCGTCCAGGAACTCCACTTCGCAATTGAGTCCATTGCCTCCCAGATACAACAGACGCCCACCACGTTCAAAGACCCATGCCTTGAGAGTCGAATACATGTGTGCCGACCAGTACTCCGGATGAGTGCTGATGATCAGCACGCGGTATTGATCGAGATCGAGCTCCCCGCCATGGAACTGGGTTTCGCCGTAAAGGTCATAGTCGAATCCGTTCTGTTCCAGCCAGCCAAGCAGCCTCCACTCCGCAGCCGCCATGTGACAACCCTGCCGGCCTGCAATGGGATCCAGCAGACCTTCATCAGGTTCAATGTGGTTGTAAGGGTCCGGCCGCTGAAGCGACAACGGAAGATAGTCATTCGTGTCGTAGGTCCGGTGCTCGAGTTCGGTGTATCGTTTCAACTGCAGCCGAGAGTTCACAATCGGTGTGTCGGGAAGGCAGTCTGCGTTGATGTAATTACTGCGGCCTCCAAAACTGTTATAGGCATTCCAGTTGATGTCGCTGGCGAGCACAGCGAGTTGAGCCGTCGGCGTCTCAGGTGCGACCACCCACGGAAAACTGAAGAACTCCCCCGACTTGCTGTGGGCATGCAGGAAATACAGGCCGGACTCGCTCGGTGCCTCCAGCAGCTGTCGGAACGCCTTGTGGTGATAACCGTTTCGATTCCAGTCAACGCCCGACTGAGAGTAGTCGCCATCAGGCGTAACCTGCATGACGGCGCGTGGAGCGTGTTCATCGAACGTACCAACACGACGAACAAGTCGCTTTTCAGCCCCATACCGCCACAACTCAAGGCCGTACTCCTCGACAGAGTGCACCATAAACTCGGATGACTCTCCCCCTTTGACACACCGAGGACTCATGAACCCGAGCAGACGATCCGAAAGGAGGCGAAACTGCCATGGACGTTCGAGACTGATCTCCGCCGTGACGATCTTGGAACCGAATCCGTCACGCCCCAGTGCAACTTCCCACGTGCCTGGCGAGATGTCAGCGTAGACTGCTCCGGTGACCCCTGAGCGTGCTGTGTGAACTTCGTCACCCCGACGGAATTCAAACAGGACTCCGATGAGCGCCGAATATCGTTCGTCGCTGACGTACCCGGCAAGCATTACTCCACCACCGGATCCAGCTGCACGGGATCAGTCTTTTCCCACTTGGCAGTCTTCTCTTTGTCGGACGGCACTTTGAGTGGCCTGACAATTCGGAAACCAACTCCCTGTGCATCCGTGTGGTACCAAATGCTCTGAGGAATCTGGGGATCCTGCTGCTTCCAGTCTTCATTGGAAGACACGCGACCCGCACTCCGCAGTTTGTCGGGCGTATCCTCCCAGCTACCGCCACGAACCACGCGCGGATACAGCTTCGTCGGAATCAGCAGAGGATTGCTCACGCCATCCTTCAGTCCCTTGTACGCTTTCGGGTCGTACTGATCGAGGACCCATTCCGCGACGTTTCCATGGATGTCGTGGAGCCCCCAGGGATTCGGCTTCTTCTGCCCAACCTTGTGATATGCCATCTTGCTGTTGCCGGCATGCCAGGCATACTCGTCCAGTTGAGCCGGATCATCTCCAAATGAATAACGTGTGGATGTGCCGGCGCGGCAGGCGTATTCCCACTCTGCCTCAGTAGGCAGTCTGTAATATCGCCCGGTCTTGGCGGACAGCCATTTGCAATACGTTCGGGCCGCATGCTGAGTCATGCTGATCGCTGGATGAGTTCGTTTACCCATTCCGAAACTCATGTCTGTATACGGAGGTGTCGGGCGCGTGACGACATCGGCAACTTTGTCCAGATCGGATGCCGGTGTTCCAAAGATCTTCCGGCGTTGAATGTCGATGTTCTCACCCCAGATCTCGTACTGGTTCCAGGTGATCTCAAACTTCCCGATCCAGAATGGTTCGACAGTCACCTTTCGCTGCGGACCTTCATCCGGATTCCTGCCCGCCTCCCCTGCAGGACTCCCCATGAGGAAGGTTCCCCCCTGAATTGGCACCATCTCGATCTTTGCGTCAGTCTGCTCAATCTGCTGAGCATACGCCTGCATCCCCGCGGCAGTCTCGGCGTCACCGCTGTCGGCAGCAGGACAAGGTGCGAATCCAGCGATTGGAAGTAAGCAAATCAGGGATCTCAGTCTCATCACTCTATCCAGTAATCGGGCCAGTGCAGGGCCCAAATATACACCTGATGTCATGCCATGTCACTCGCGGAGCGGGCATACAATCGTTGCAGTCGGTACGGACTCAGCAAACCCTGCCCAAAAACATACGTCTGGACGATCGTGGTCAAGAACCATGACCCCCTTCCCGAACTCGACAATGCGGGACCCCACCGGCAAATCCTGCCGCAAGTCATTCAGGCGTAGCTGATGCACCCAGACAGGAAAATCGGAATCGCAATGGGCATCCTCCTTGTGGGAGTGGTGGGTGCGCTCTTCTTCCGCAATGAGTCTGTTGACCCTGCGTACGCAATGGATGCCGAACGGGAAGCAAGACTGGACGAGCAGCTGCGGGATCGTGATGTCAATCTATACTCTGAAGACGCTGAATCCGAGGACGAACAGCTGAGTGCTCAGGACCAGCTCGACGCAATCATGCGGCGTCACTCCGGCGGCGACGGGCACGTGCCCGTACCCGTGCAACACCCGGATCAGCGTCGCGTAGAGCCCGCTGACCGTGTGATTGAGGAACCTCTGCGGTTTGCTCCTCCCGAGCCTGAGCACGAAGAGGTCACGCAGGACATTCCGGAACCCACCAACCGGGAAGAAGTCACCGGCCGAATTGAGGCGCCGCCGGCAAATCAGAACAACGGCAGTTTCACCGAATACGTCGTTCAGCCGGGAGACACACTTTCAGAAATCGCCCAGCAGCAACTCGGATCGCAGGCGCGCTACAAAGAAATCTTTGAAGCGAATCGAGACACCATGGCCAGCCCGGATCAGCTCCGGGTCGGTAAGGCCATCAGAATCCCGCGGCTGTAGAGATCCCTTCCGGCTACTCTGAGGCGCAGTCGCCTCGTTGGCACGAAAGGAATTGCCGGTTACCAACCCAAATCGGGAGCGGCAACCTCTGCCCTGCGAGAGGTTCCTTCGCACATACTTCGGGCTTCCATTCGATCAATCGCCCGACTTGATTCAGATCCCCGGAAGTCAGCGTGCCACCTTCAACAGGCGATCGACATCGTCCACCTCAAGGTCGGTCGTTTCACCATCCGGCCATGTCACGCTCGCAGACTTAATACTGTCTGCCGCACCGAGTCCAAAGGTCAGCACAAACTCACGCTGTGATTGATAACTGCAGGTCGGAGCAACAGCGCGAGTCAGCACTGTGTCGTCGGGGAGTGTGAGCCGCACGACAGCACCAATGGCGTCTCGATTGCCTTTTGAATCCTCCAGGTGCAGTCGCAACCAGTGATGCCCGATCTGCTGATCGTTTCTCAGAAGATGCGGCCGTCCTCCGGACGCAAACAGAAGCAGATCAAGATCCCCATCACCGTCCATGTCGGCGATCGACGCCCCTCGACCGACCATTCGCCGGGCAAAGTCTGCCCCGGTCTTCTCAGCCGGAGCGACCGTAAACTCGTTGTCATACTCCATGCCGCAGTTCCACAGGAGCTGTGCCGGCTGCTCATACTGCTGACTCTCCTGTACGACAGAAATGTCTTCTTCAAGGTGTCCGTTGCAGCCAACAATGTCGAGTCGACCGTCGTTGTCCATGTCTGCGAAGAGAACCCCAAAGGTCAGCTGCACGCGAGTCACCGGTCCAACACCGTTGCTGACGGCTTCGTCACGAAACAGAGGAGTGTCCGAACCTGGAGTCTGGCACACATAGAGCGCCGTCATTTCATTCGCAAAGTTGCCAATTGTGATTCCGATCGCGTCTGAGTTCCGGAAGTAAGCCGCATCAATGCCCATCGCCCCTCGGGCTTTGCCCTTGTTGTTAAATGCCACTCCGCACGCAACTCCCATTTCCATGAAGGTGCCGTCCTTCTGATTGATCAGCATCAGGTTCTGCACGGTGTCGTTTGCGATCACCACGTCGAGCCAGCCGTCACCATTAATGTCCGGAAAGATCACTCCCAGCGACTTACTCAATGGCTCGGCGGTATCTCTGTTCAGAATCCGAACCCCTGCGTCAGCAGAGACATCAGTGAACTTCCCTGCGCCGTCGTTGCGATAGAGCCGGGGGGAGGCACCACGGAAGTCTGTCGGCCGACCATAGGCACGCAGAGTTCCATCCAGCGTGAACTCCATGGACAGGTCCTTCTCAGGCGTCCATTCGATATAGTTGCAGACAAACAGGTCGAGATCACCATCTCGATCAAAATCGAACCATCCGCAACTTGTACCCCATTCCTGTTCTTCACCAGCAACTCCGGCCTGCTCCGTGACATCCGCAAACTTCCCGCCGCCCTGATTCCGGAACAAGCGGTTCTCACCGACCGCCGTGAAATACAGGTCAATCAAGCCATCATTATCGAAGTCACCGCAGGCAACCCCCGCACCATAAAACGTAACATCAAGGCCGGACCCTGCCGTAACATTCGTGAAGTTCCCGTTTCCGTCGTTCTCATAGAGTGCTGACACAGGGGCTGCACCGTCTGCCTTTCCATCCGGCCACGCACAGGAATTCACACAGACGATGTCCGGATCCCCATCATTGTCGAAGTCAACAAAAGCACCGCCCCCGCCCATTGTTTCCGGGAGCAGTTTCAGCCCGGCTGCTCCATTCTGATGGACGAAATCCACGCCCGCTGACTCAGTCACGTCAGTAAACGGCATCTCCGGGATCTCCAGATCTGCAACCTCCCGAACGTCAGGCAGCTCCGTTTCCACATCATTGTTGACCTGCTGTTCCTCCTCCTTCGGGCGAAAGATCAACCACCCACCAATGATCAGAGCAACCACAACAAACAGTGCGATTGATCCTTTCACGGCCACGCCGACGATGTCATCGTTATCCGGAACTTCCGGTTCAAAATCTTCACTCATATCACTCTCCCCGGATCAGTTGTCCGTGATTGATTGAGGTTCGAAAACGTGCAGAAAACAGGCAGTTATTCCGGATCGGGATCGTCACGGTTCAGCTTGTAGATCGCGACTTTCTCCATCGCCTCATTGGCAGCCGGGTATTTCGCCCGAGCGGCCCCAAACGCCTGCCCCCTGGCCGTATCGTCGGGCTTGTACTTCCCATGCAGCTCACGGTGCTTCTGCGCAAGATCGTCCCTGTCGAGCATCTGGTACAGCTGAGCGAGATTGCTGTGAGCGTCAACGTTCTCTGAATCAAGCTCGAGCGTCCGTTGAAACACGCCCACCGCTTCCTGAAGCCTGCTCAGTCGGCGTGGGTCTTTCGGGTTACGAATTCTGGTTGCAAGGTCAAAGACCGTCTGTCCGAGCAGGTTATTCACCACGTAATCGCGACTGAAATCAAACTTCCTGCGACGTGTCTCAGAAGTATCCCAGGTCAGGACCTGGCGGAAGTTTTCCTCCGCTTCCGTCAGGCGACCCTGCTGGCGATTCAGCACACCACTAATCCATGCCATCGTCCATGGAGGCGCCGGCGGATCTGTATGTTTCGCGGCACGTGCAACGGCGTCGACCGCTTCGTCCAGCTGCCCCTCTCCCGCTTCCTCGATCAGTGCGCGAGCAAGATTGAGCGGCCCGTCGTAGCGCCCCAGTTCTTCAACCTTTCGAAACGCTTCCATGGTTGGTTTCAGCTCTGCCTTCCCTTTGAGAAGCATCCCGATTCCGTAGTCGTTCCAGCGCTGCCATTCGGGGATCTCTCGTTCCGGATTCGTCACGTCGTGGTTCATCCCGGCCAGCGGAAATGTGACTTCATCCTCGGCCAGCACAGTGATCGGAAGCTTGTTTTCCCAGACCTTCCCGTCACGATGCCCCCGAATCTTCTGACCCATCGCTGCCAGCTTCTCATCAACGTACTTCATATAGGTCGAATCGAATTTTCGATAGAGGAGCCTGACTTTCACATTGACAGGGGCATCAAGATATTCCGGCAACAGCATCCGGTAGTGAACCGTCTGCCCTGCCCCCGGAGGAATCTGATGAGAATACAGCGGGACAAAGATGTCCTGCGCGTTTCGTCGATCGATCCGGTTACCGAAACGATCGATCATGAAGTTGTTCACAAAGTGCGAGTATGGATCTACGTGCCGATCCTCTCCCTGAATGCTGCCACTGACACCGATCGTCCGATCCCCGGAAGTCGCACTGACCTCCAGCCAGATCTCATTGGAGTCCGTTGTCCCCTGTGTGAAGTGGTGTCCCATCTTCACTGTTCGAATAACCGTCTCCAGAAGATAGAACTGGCCCGGAGTCAGTTCCGGCACAGACGGACGCAGCGGTGCGGTGAGCTCATCATCCAGACGACCTCCCTCTCGTACGCCGAACAGGTCAACACGCATCACGCCGTCCAGATAGTCCTGGTGCGCCTTGATGACTTCATCCTGATCCCTCAACCACGCAATACCTGTGTTTGCCGACGGGAACATGTGGTTGTGCGTTTTCAGCTCACCACTGTCGTCAAAGATCCGGGCACCAAAATCCGACGATGCGTGCGTTGGCATATGGCATTCGTTGCAGTTTGTCTGCGCTTTCGGCGGGTAGTAGAAACTCCGCGCGCCATGGCCCGACACGCCGCTTAAGAGCCAGCTGTCATAGTGGTTCTGTCCCCGCAGCCACTCTCGATAGTGATTTAGTTCGAACGGCAGGTTAACTTTGTGACACGTTGAACAGAACTCAGAGGTCTTATGCAGGGGCTTCAGGAATGTCTTCTTGTGAAAGGACGGCTTCGCTTTCACCAGCTGATTATTAACCCATTGCAGAAGCGCATGATCACTGTGAGCAAAAGGATAGTGCTGGGGTTCCTCAATCGTGAAGTCAGAGTTTCCGATGTTGCTGTTCACATGCGTAATTGCATGGCAGACCGTGCATGTGATTCCTGACTTTGCAGTTGGGTGGTCCAGCATGTCGAATTCCGGATCATCAAAGGCTCCGCTGAAGAACGGCACAGGATCATGGCAACCGGCACAGAAACGCGAACCCTTCACGTTGCCGTCGCGCTTCATCCCGACATCTCGTGTCTCGGCGACACTGGCCAGATACGTTTCATTGTTGAATGAACTAAACCGGTGAACACTGTTAGCCCACTCTTTGTGCGAGTCCTGATGACACTTCAGGCAATACTCATTCATGTCGAGTGTTTTGGCGGGAATGAAGTTTCCACTGCCCGTGCGAGCCATCGACGGTTCGAAATACTTCGTTCCTTCTTTCGGGCCTACCGCATTCCAGTTTCGGGGGTCCTGCGACTGCAGAAAGATCAACACCAGCGCGGTGACACCAGCCAGGCCCCCGAAGACCATACCCTGCTTAATCTTCATCCTGGGGCCAACGAGGCGATGCAGCCAATACAGCCAGAGGCCAAGGACCGGACAGGCGACGTGGGCCCAATACACGGCGGCTCGCGCCGTGGGGTGTTTCAGGTCAAGGACACCCTCGATCCGCACCAAAGCCAGCCCGGTCAGCAGGATGACAATACAAACGGCGAACAATGCGTACCCAATTCTGACCGTGCGGCGGACCTTGCGATCTTTGGTGTTCCGCATATGAATGATGCCAAACACCAGAAACGGACCGACGATCAGCAGTCCCACAATGATGTGCATCAGGAACATGCAGATATAGAAGTAGTCCTGATACGTCTGACCGGAAGACCACTCCAGAACTTTCACACCGATCAGGTAGGCGCTGTTCGCTGCAATCAATGACAGCAACACCAGCATCACAAAGAACACGATTCTCAGGCGTGGCCCAATTGCCTTGCGGACTGTTTTCTTATTGGGGGTAGCAGAACTATCGCCACCTGGTGTCACAGCAGCAGAATTGCTGTCGCCGCCACCGGACTGGTTGGCGTCCATGGATTCTCTTTCAACAGAAGGCAAAGATGCGCGCAGATGAAAAC
>MDSW01050941.1_pt1 | contig 11344 bp, 7 predicted proteins | sample 811171 | NCBI WGS metagenome assembly MDSW01 (sample SAMN05326641, study PRJNA326480) | marine metagenome | isolation source: seawater | place: Atlantic Ocean: North West | collected 2012
AATGTTATTTATTATACATTTTCTTCGGGATCATGTCAAGCTCTTGTTTCTTAACACACGAAAGTAAATCTTATGAGACATATAAGAAAAACTAATTTAAGTAAATTTTTCCTTCTTGTGAATCTATATCCACATCCTTAGCAGCTTCAATAACAACATTATTCTTTGATTTTATCGTAATATCATCATCAACCAACGAAGGAATAGATAATCCACCTGATGTCATAGCAATACCTGTTTTAGATTTCAAATTAAGGTTAGCACCTGTGCTTATATTTCCAAGACCAACTGTTGATGAAATATTAAATAAAGCATCTGCTTTTAATTGTAAATCAACACCTGCGTTTATTTTTACACTTCCTGTCTTAGATGTAATATTCATACCACCAAAACCTGCACTAGGAGCATTCAATCCTATGTGAAAACCATATAATCTGTTCAATACAAGTGGTACACCCTTCAATGCTTTGTTACCTTGAATTCTAGTTGCTGATATTCCACCTATATCCATATCATAGTCGCCACCAATTCTACGATTGATATGTCCAGAGATAACAATATTATCAGATGATCTAACATCGTTTGATGTCATAAGACGTTCTTGAACTTTATGTTCAAGTTTTTCACCTTCTTCTGTTTTGGTTACATATTCTTCGCTAATATCAGCAGCTACTAATTTTAAAAGAGCCTGAGTATCAATAGTAATTCCACCTGGTCCTTTAATAATAAGAGTGTCTTGTGCATCAATAACAATATTATCTGCTTTTATTGTGTGAGTGCCACCAATAGTTTCCTGTAATACATCACCATAATTAGTTTCTTCAGCTGCGATTATTTTTTCGTCTTCTCCTTCTTGTAAAAAACTTTTCTTAAACCCTGTTCTCTCTATTATAGTAGGACCAGTCTTAATTATCTGTCCTCCTCTAGAGATAGTTACAAGTTTTCCGTTACCATACTGTTTGGGACCTGTTTGTATATTAATGTTTCCATTTTCAAATACATGTATTCCATGACCAAAATTTTTACCACCAAGAAACGCTCCTTTAATATCAGTTCTTATAGTAAAAATTTCATTGTTAATTAGAACTTTATGAAAAGTATCACCAGTTGATGATTGTGTTTCATTCTCTGTAGTAGGTTGTATTTTTGCAGAAGAAGCGTTATATTTTTCAGAACTTGTAGTCATAATACCTCTTATGGACAATCAATATAAGATCCAGTTCCAACCTTAGCAGAACCAACTCTAACACGTTCATCAGGATCTAGACAAACAAACGAAGGTATGAATCTTGCTCCTATTCCACCACCACCAGAAATAATAATTTCTGGATACTCTTCAAATGTGACAGTTCTATCTTTAATTCTAACAGCAATCACTTGTCCATCTGTATTAATTTGTGCTTCGGCAATATCTCTTGATTTACCAACAAAAACTGTTGGAACAGATGTATAACCTCTGCCTGGTGATATCATAGTAAATGAATCAATGATACATTCTTTACTCGCATTAGATGGTGTGTTAATTTTATATCCAAATCCAGGATTAACAATACGAACTTCTTTAGCAAATCCATCATTATCTAATAAAACCTCACCCGTTGCTCCATAACCATTACCCGTAATGAAAACTGCTGGACGTTCTACAAAACGATCACCAGAATTTTGTATAGGTATTTCAAGAACTCCACCATTACCATTTGTTATAATTTCACCTGCTATTGGCAATCTATTATTGCTGTCACCAGTAGTATCAATTTCTGAAAGATCTTCAAGTTTATTTCTATCTTCAGCACTTAAACTACTAAGTTCAGAAGATATTATAACACTTGCTTGTGCTCCTGTACCAGGAATTGCAAATACAAATGTTTCTTCTGTTTCAAGATCAGTATCCTTTTTAATACCTATCACAACTTTAGCACTATATCCTTCAAGATCTTCCACAATAAATGTATCTGTTAATGTATTAGATGTAAAATCACTTGGTGTGATACCAGATCCAACTAAATTATAACTTAATTTAGTTCCTATAGCAACATTAGTTGTGACAATCGTAAATGTAACAAATTCTCCTTCTTTAACTGTTGCTTTATCAGCAGTAACTGAGTAGGTAGCAGTAGTAGATGGTGCTTCTCCTGTTTCATCAGGATTTACAACATCAACCCAGTTATCAGGATTTTCTATATTTACATTAGGAAAATCTATATTTGATACTTCATCATCATCATCATCACTACCATCAACCACACCTTGAGTTGGATCATCAATACCTTTAACAGGACTGATAGTACATCTTGCAATATTATTGAAAAAGAATGATGGAAATTGTGTTCCTGCACTAGGTGTGTCTGGAACTATCTTTAAAAAGAAATCTTCCTTAAGTTCTGATATATTATCTTGGAATGTTTTAACCTCAATTGTTTTAGATGTTTGACCTCCTGTAAATCCTAATACACCGCTAACATCTTCATAATCTACACCTTTGGTAGCAGTACCATCTGATACACTAAATTCAATACTAGAAGATTCACCAAGATATCCACTTCTCTCAACAGTAAATATTGCAGTTTCTCCCTCTTTAACCACAATATCTTTTACGAGATATTTAATTGTTTGATCTGGTTGTTGAATACCACCAACAAATACAATATTAGTATCATCTAATTTAGTTCCTTGATATACATCATCACAAGTATAAGTTGCCCAATCTTGACCAGTTCCCCAGTTATTAAGATCCTTTAATAGTCTATCAAGGAAATTTTCTCCATCATCACCAGAATTATCAGTACAAATTGTTTTTTTAGGATTACATTTTTCAACAGGTCCATTACATTCTATACCAAGAAGATTTAATACTTTATTAATTGCTTCTCCAATTATATTAAGTGGTGCAGCAATTGCACCTAAGATATTTTGTAATGGTCCTAAAATACTTTCAAGAAGATCATTCATCAATGATTGAATTTTATTTAATAGACCTTGAATAAATTCATCAAGTTGACATGCTGCTGATTTGTAGATATTGAAAAGATAACCAAAAATAATCTTCTCCAACCATTCAGCAAGACGAGTTGCAAGATCTTTCATTGTACACCCAACTTTTTTTAGTTGTTTGTTGATATTATCTGTAAGTTTATTCAGTCCTCTTCCATTTTTATCAGGTTTCAGAAGTGATTTTGTAATCCATTTTGACGCTTCTTTAATTTTGTCTAGAACAAATCCTTTTATGTTAGCAATAAATGTTCTCATTATGAGAATTGCTTTATCAACATATTCTCTACCAAGGTCTATCTGATCATATATGCCACTAGACATTTCACCTACAAGATATGTTCCTAACTTACCATCATTTCTTTGAATCTCATATAACATTTCAGAGAACAATCTGGTATACTTAGATTTTACATCAGTTTTACATGTGCTTGGTCTTTCTACACATACTTTTGTACCAGCAGGATTTACATTACTATTTTCTCCATCCTGAGCAACTTGTAAATTAGTTTTGTTACTTTGAATTAATTCATCAGTATCAGTAGTTGTTGTTTCTTTACCAGTTGTTACCTGACCTGCATCAACATTATCATATTTAACAGTTTCTTCTGATGATGCATCAGCAATTTGTGCAGTAACAGGTTTAAAACTAGTAAATGCTTGACATTCTTTTGTTGGATCTTCTCCTTCTAATTCTTGATCCGTTGAATGAGCAACACCACCAATAGATCCAATAATGCATGGATGTTGTTGTTCATTGTCAAGGAAAAATCCTATTACCCAAACTCCCTTATCAAGTTGATTTGAAACTGTTGTGCAAGCACCAGGTATATGTGGTGTTGTCACAGGAAATGTAGAAATTGCCCAAGGCAAATTATCTGTAGTGACAGCATTACAATCTTTCGGATGTAATCCTACAATTCGTACTTTACATCTTCCAGACTCTTTAGGGTCTTCATTAGACTCAACTTGTCCAATCCACCATTTGAATCCATCAGATCCTATTTGGTGAATTGGATAAAGTTCGTTTAGGGCAGAATCAATCGTCATATACTAGGCACTCTGGTTCGTCTGGATGCATTTCACAAAACAATTCTAAAGCATTAGGGTCATGATGATCACCTGCTTCAATCTCATCTTTATGATGTTCTGCATAAGTTTCTAGTTCTTCTAGTTCTACTTTTGCATGTCTACGTGCAGCAGGATTTGATGTTGGATCGTCTATGATATCTTTATCTTTTTTGATATGTTGTTCTATACTTTCCATAAGTTCTCCTTATTTTACGTTACTTTCTTTTTCTTGGATTCCTTGAGAATCTCTTACCAAGTCTAACACAGTATATACATTTCTGCTATCAGTCATGTTGAATTGATGATTTACTTGTTTTATTAAATATGTACCACTATGTTCTGGATCATATGCGGAAGATCCTTTTATAGATTCTCCTACTTGTTCGGGAATCCTAATCTCAATTTTATCACCTGCACATAATTCAAGATGTCCTGTTAAAGATATAGTTAATTGTTGATTAAACAATATACCTGCTCTAGCAAGACCTTGAGATAAATATTGCATTTGTAAATCTTGATAGGAATGACTTCCATCACCACCTTCCTCAACAGATCCTATTTTAGGATCTGGATTCCAAACCTCATTATCAAGAATCGTTGACATTATTCTTGTTGGATATTTTGCTAATTCACTTTGACCTATAGGTAATTTAGTTTGACTACCTAAATGTGCCATTTCACCCCATGTATCAACAAGAGAATATTTTTGTTCTCTGTAGGTTAGTGTATTTATATTGATAGAACAAATGGTTGAAGAGTAATGACCCACTCTCAATTTTTTAATCATGTCAAATTCTTGTCCAAATACAATTTCTTGTATTCTATTCATGGAAGGTTCACTCATCTTTGCAGGTTGCCAATAAAATGGTTCTTTATTAACAACTGGTGTTCCATTAAACTCATCGTTATTAGTTGCGACTAGACTATCAATAGATTTAAAAGTATATCCTCTATTAGTTTGAAAAAACAAATAACCAGCAGTACCAGATCCTGTTGTTATTTCTGGATCTGATATATCACTTTTTGTATCAGAATTTGTTTCTACATTAGTTTCAGTTTTTGGTGCAATTTTTTCTGATATAGTTTTAGGTAATAGTGATTTAATTACTGTAAATGGAGATTTTTTTGTAGGAAGAATGACCATTTGAGATATAGTTGGTTCTACATCCATTTTTGATTTAGGAACACTTAAATAAGTACCTAGTATTTCCTCCACTATCTTCTTTACATTTCCAGATTTTCTTGAATTTACAACAATTCCTTCATTTCTCAATCCCTCATCTGATAATAAATTTAACGTATAAGTTTGGTGACGTGTAGATCCAACTCTATTAGAGATATTCCAAACACGGAATTCATACGTATATCTTCCATTATTTTCACCAGAAGTTCCAGTTAAATCATCAACCTCAACAACAACTTTTTCAAATCCTTGTATAGGCATGGTAGAAATGATATTCTCTGCACTATCTTCTATTACCATAGTAGCAGCATATGAAGGCCAAAAAATATCTTCATAATACTGAAACTGCTTACACATGTCACCAGAAAGATTAACATATGGTTTAGATTCATTGTTAATTGAATACAATGAAATTTCTATAACTTTAAACTCTGTTGCGTATCTCTTTTCACTCATCTAATTATACCGCATATGGTGATAAATAAGTTCCTTCTTTTAAAGGATTTCCTTTTACTGCAATTGCAGAATATTCTATTTGGTTGCCAGCGTTTGTACTAGAAGTCTGATTGTTTAAAACAACCTGACTACTTGGATCTGATATACCATCTACCATAGTATTTACCTCATCTGCCATTGACATATTATATGCTATTTCAGAAGTTTTTAATCCATACTCAGGTGAAGAAAATTTCTTATAGTCAAATGCATTATCATAGGAGACATTTTTAGCAAAGAACTGACTGTCTCCTCCAGAATTGAGAGAACCTAACATATCCAATTGATCATATTGTCTATGTCTTTCAAATATATTGTAAAGAGTAGAACCAGGTGGATGTGGATTAAGTTGATTAGTTCCATCAGGATGATTAGGATCATACTTCATCTTATCAATAATAGTCTTACCATCCTTTTTACCCCCAAACGGCCATCCACCAACTCCATATCCACCAGTTCCACTAGTTCCAGATGTTCTATTATTCATGTAAGTATTACCACCAGTACCTCCTCTGTAAGTCATACTTCCACCACCAGTACCAGCACCACCGCCAAATAAAAATTCTTTAATTTTTCCTAATATTCCCTTCTCTTTTTGTCTTCTACCACGTCTAGCTTCCAGAACTTCTTGTCTTTTTTGATTTTGAGCAAACATGTTTTCTGTTCTTTCTGCTTGATTAGCAGATAGCACATCAGGAATTCCAAAAGCTTGTGCTATAGGAGAAGTCAAAGTTTTTAAATTACCAAGAATACCTGGTGGTAAAAGAGATTGTCTCAATGCATTACCCATTATACCCATAGTTACTAAACCAGCTGCTTTAGCTGGTATCTGTATTGCTTTTGCAAGGTCATCGGCATTGTTGGTTTTTTTGAGAACAGGTGATACATTAACATTCGGTGTAAATGTTGGTTTCATTGATCTTGGATTATCACCCATGATACCTTGCTCTGCCATCATTGGCATGTTTGATATTGGTTCTTTACCAACAGCACTAGGTTGACCTTGTGTATAGTTATTATCAAGAGGAATAACTGCTTCATCACCATGTAAAACTGCAAGATATCCACTGTCAGGACCAGAAACTATGCCACCTCTATCAAGAGAGGGGAGTGAATCAACATCTATTCCATCATCATCATTGGTTGGAGGTTGAGGAGACATTGCAGCATCATCTAAAAAATCATCTTGCATATTTTCTCTTTGCAAGTCACGAACTTCTTGCCTGTCCATGTCTTGCATTAAGATTCTATTGGAATTAGATAAATCTACATCCTCCTTTTGTTCTGCTATTTTAGCGTCTGATTCTTTCTTATCTCTTTTTTCTTTCTCAACCTTATTAGAATGATTCAATGCTTGAATAATATCATCTAACTTGCTCTCAAGACTATCAGAGTGTTGTTCTAATTTTTTGTAAGTATTATCAATACCATCTTTAGCTGCAATTATTCCTTCACTTGAATCATCAAGTTTTTGATTTGCGGTATTTAAACTAGAACTCAAAGAGATTGATACAGCAGCTAAAAAATTACCAAGTTTTTGATCATGTACTACAATACCTGCCTGTCTAGGAGCAGTATTAGTAATTGATGGTTTTTTGACTAATCCATCAAAAGGAGTTGAACTTACAACTTCTGGATTTATAGGATCGCTCCCACCACCACCACGGTTAGGAACCATAGGATCTTTACCAGATACATTTGATTCACCATTTTCTCCTCCAAATTGAAACCCATCTCCATACAAGTCTCTTCCAAGTGCTATAAGTCGTTTAGCAATTGCTACCGATAAATCTCCTGTATATGTTTTAATAAGTGATGCCATTAGACTGTATGCCTTGCTAGGTTATATGCTTCAAAGAAGTTACCACTTTGCTTATTATTACTCATCATTGCAATTTGGGTTTGACTAGTATTAACAACTTGATTATTAAGAATTACAATAGGAAGACTTCTTGAGGACTCTCTTTGCATGAGTAATCTATCACTGCTACCAGTTTCAACCATGTCAGTCATGGTTGTTGCTACATTACTATTCGCTCTAATGTTATTTAATGAACTTGTATCACCGCTAGTTGTAGATGGTTTTAATCTTTCCAAAAGACCATTTGGTGCTGTACCAGAAGCACCTATAACCAAGTTAATCAAAGAGTCTGCATTACGATAACGTGTAGCACTATCAGGTTCAAAGAAATCAACACTAGTATGCCATCCTGACATATTACCTGCATTAAGTGGTTGTAATTGTGGTACGCCAGGTGTATCCACACTTACAAATCCAACAGAACCAAGAAGATCACCAGCAGCTACCTCTTGTCCTGGTTTAACAGCAATACCACCATCAGGAAAATGAGCATATAAAGCATCAAATTGATTTCCATTACTAGGATCTGTGCTTCTAACTACTACTACATTTCCGTACCCTTTACCATATAACAATCCAGTTTCAAGAACATAACCAGGAAACAAGTTGTAATTATTTTTATAATCTTGAAAACTAAAATCAACACCTGGTTCTCCAGATCTATCTCTACCTTGCTGACCATAAAACTCTATAGTTGATCCACCACCTACTCCCATCATAGGAGTTTTTGAATTTATAGCTGTATCTACAGGAGGTTGCATTCTTTTTAATTTAATATAATCACCAGGTTTAGTAGGATCTAGATGTGGATTTGCATCTAATACACTTTGGGGTATTCCACTCTTCTTTTTATCTCTTGATACTCTAGCAAGTAGATTACCTCCACCCTCTCCAGCAGCAGGATTTGCAAATCTATCAAAAATATCCCACCACTGATTTTCACCTTCTGGTTGACCATCTTTTCTACGAGTTTCTACTTTTTCTTCGTTTGATTCTTCTTTATTAATCTCACCTTCAATTTCTTCAATTGTTTTTTGTCTTCTTTCCATAGTAAGTTGCTCTTCTTTCTCCATAGCTGATCTACCAATAGAAACAGAAGAAACACTAGCACCAACATCAAAGGTGTAATTAGATTTAGGTACAGAATAACCAGATAATCCAGATGAAGATATTAATGAATCTATAGGACCGCTAAATCCTGTTGCATCACCAAATGCCTTTGTAACACTAAGTATTTCTGTTATTGAACTTAAATCAGAACCCATACCCATACCACGAAGAGGTCCTAAAACATTACCTCTTTCATATTGTTCAGGTCCTATTCCTAGAGCATCAGAAAAGAAAGCAGCAATATTGGCATCAGATGGCACTGGAAGATTTGGTTCAATATGTTTTGTATACGCATCTCTATCAATATCACGTAAAATATCAATAATCGCAAATCCCCAACCTGCGGCTGGTATACCACTACCAAAACTTAATAACATTCCTTTTGGATCACCTAAAGCAAGACGAACTAAACCTTCAATAACAGCATAACCAGTTCCTACAATAGGGAATCCAGCTTTTGTACCACCAGCAGCTGCTTTGACCCCTATTTTTTCCATTGCTTCTGGACCTAGTTTTTTAATCATCGCCCTTTGAATTGCTGGACTCTTCATTGCTCTCACAAAAACTCCCTCACTAAGATTTTCGGCTAATTTTTTTGGAGTTCTTTTAGCAGCATTTTTAGCAGCTCCTTTTGCTACTGATGATGACATTTTCTTACCAATCTTTTTAGGACCTTTTCTGCCAAGTATTTCACCTCTAGCAATCAATTCTTGTTCTGCCTTAAACTTCTTCACCATTATTTCATTTGCAGAACGATCTCTTAAATAATCAACTAAACCTAATTTATTGAATCTATCTAGATCATTTCCACTAAGTGTTTTACGAAGTTCTTCTGCTATTCTTGCTACACTCCTAAGATCACTTGCTTTTGTAAATCCTTTACCGATAAACTTACCAACTGCAGCTGCTCTGAAAAGATCTTTAGCAGCTGACCTTACAAAAGCTTTACCAGCTAATCCAAGTCCTTTTTTACCTAAAAATATTGAAAATGGTTGTAATAATCTTGTAACAACTTGTCTTCCTGGTCTAGAAAGGTTTCTTGCAAATTTTCTAGCAGGTGTTAAAGATTTTCTCAAAAGTCTAGCTCTTGCTCTAACATTTGTTGGAACAAGACGTTTTATAATTTGTGCTGTAATTCTTCTTGTAAATCCATTTCCTAATATAAATGAGAGTAATTTTCCTAATACTCCAAATGATCCTGTTCTTACCTTTTCATATGCAAAAGTACCTGAGAGATCTAAACCTTTCTCAAGTTCTTTCTCCATAGCATCAAAATTAGCCTGTGCTTCTCTTTGTTTTGTTATTGCTGAATTACTACCAATACTAGTTAACATTTGATCAAACTTATCTTCTAAAAGTTGATTTCTGTTAATAAGTAATTTTTGAGTATCTGCTACACCACCTGCTACCAGATTAATTTTGGTAGATAAATTATCAATTTTAGTTTTTGTCTGTAAAAATTTACCTTGTAAGGGTGCAAAAAACCTCGTTACTACTTCACCAAGAGGTTTATTTTGTACCTGTATAGCGTTAGAGTCTTCTTTTTTTAATTTTACCGCTTCTTGTTTTACTTCTTCAGATGCTCCTGTTTTATCAAGCTCCTTCTTATCATCAATTTGCTTGATGCGATCATATAAAACGCCAGCAATTGATGTTGTTAAATCTCCTTTATATGTCTTAATAAGTGATGCCACTATCGTTTAGCTTTAGCTGCTTCTTGTTTTTGTTTGAGTTCTTCAAGATATTGGACTAAGAAAGTGGTATATACCTCTTTCTCCCAAGGTAACATATTTTCAATTTCACTCAAACTGTATTTATGGTACTGCATCAAAGCAAAATTCATTCTGAAGTACCCTTCCAGATTATTTTGGAAGAGTGCTATGCGAAAAAACTCTGTAATCCCTCAATTGTGTACGAAGATTCCTTACCAGTCTTAGGGTTTGTGACCTTAAAGGTATGACTCAATTTAGGAGCAGTTTCATAAAATTTTTGAATTTTACCAAATTGAGAGGTAGTCAAACTATCAACAAATGTGCGGAATTCCTTCTTTGTGGTAGTACTTGAGTCATATACCTCTTCCTCATCAAATATCTGATCTATAGAATCTGCAATAAATCCATATACATCTTCAGTCTTCATCTCCTTCTGTAGAAACTCTTTATCTACAAATTCCTTCATACTAGGATATCTCATAACGATGCCAGTTTTATCATCAAACATAATTTTAGCATTATGTCCTTCAGGTTTAAAAATTTCAACATCATTAATATTGATATTTGTCTCTACTTGTGTCTCATTGTCATCAAGACAAGTTACAGTCAAAGTAATGTTTTCACCAATAGATGCTCCTCTAATTTTTAGAAACAAATACTCCAAATCAAAACTAGGTAGTGTATCTACCTTAATTCGTGTAATAACGCAATTTTTGATTAAATCTTTAACTGCGTTAATTATTTGTTTTTCGTCTTTTGCTTCAAGTGCCATTAAAAGCACTTTTTCCTCTTTTACAAGAAATGGACGATATTTAAGAGTTTTGCCTGTAGAGGGTAATTCAAGTTCATACGTAGGATACCCAAGTTTCGGTAATGCCATAAAAACAATTTCAAGTCGTATATTTATATATAGCGACTTTTTGA
>MDSW01138187.1_pt1 | contig 11343 bp, 9 predicted proteins | sample 811171 | NCBI WGS metagenome assembly MDSW01 (sample SAMN05326641, study PRJNA326480) | marine metagenome | isolation source: seawater | place: Atlantic Ocean: North West | collected 2012
ACAAAACACATGAATTTAAACATTTACACACTACTGATTCCACTCGTTATATTTTTTTCAAAACCAACTTTAGGTCAACTTTTAAATGAATTTGAGCATCCGCAAACCCAATCAATAATCTATGCCTCAAATAACATTTTTCCAATACACCAAGAGCAAGTTCAATACGAATCAGCGGCTTCTTCCTCACGATGCCCAGCAAGTAAAATACAAAAGGTGGCGAATCCAGTTGTTCGTTTTCAATACAATGTGTACCCGAATCCCAACAGAGGTGAATTTTGCGTCCATTTTACTACCAGTAGCCCGAGTTTGCAAATTAAACTCTCCACACTTGAAGGGAACACAATCTCAATAGAAGACAGTCCCAAACGAGCATCCTATTTTCATTATCCGGACTTGTCCAGTGGAACATACGTACTTACCGTAAGTGATGACTCAAGATCTGTTTCAAAAAGAATACAAATCAGGAGATAGGTATTGTTGTTGTAGAATCAAAGCTAAACAAAACAACTTTTTTGCAATAGACTGAAGAAGATTTACTAAGTTCAATAATCTATTCAAGACCTCTATGCGCATTAAGGGAAAGCCCCATATTTCAATCATCCGGGATGAAAACGGTATTCCTAAAGTAGTTGGGAAAGATTTGAATGATCTCCTTTTTGGTTTAGGCTACTGCCACGCCATGGATCGCGGAATCCAGCTCATGCTCATGCAAACTCTGGGCAAAGGTGAAGCCTGCCTCAAGCTTCAAGATACAGATGAGATGTTTGAAATTGACACATTTTTCAGACGATTCAATTTCTGTGGAAATACAGCAGCGGAAATTGAAAAATTCACGCCAACCGAAAAAGAACAGCTTCAAGCTTACTGTGACGGCATTAATCAAAGATTTGCTGAAAAAAAACCATGGGAGCTTACCAAATTGATTGGCTTTAAATCATTCCATTGGGAAATCCAAGATATTATTATGATGACTCGAATGGCTGGTTTTTTAACCCTTGCTCAATCACAAGGTGAAATAGAGCTGCTTTTTATAGAATTGGTTCAGAACAAAATTCCCAAAAAGCTTCTTGGAGAGCTTTTTCCCGGTATTCTTGGAAATTATGACGAAGAGGTCATTTCGGAAATAACCCTTCCAAGTAAGATCATCCCTGACTCTGTAAAATGGCACAGCTCGGCAAATCCATTGATGGCATCAAATAATTGGGTCGTGAATGGGGACAAATCAGCATCCGGATGCCCTATTCTAGCAAATGACCCGCACCTGGAAGTAAATCGGCTTCCTGCAGTTTGGTACGAAATTGCCTTGGAATCGGATGACAACTTTATAATGGGAGCCACCATGCCCGGTATCAGCGCAGTACTTATAGGAAGAAACAAAAACGTTTCTTGGGGTGCAACCTATACATTCATGGACGCCATGGATTATTGGATGGAAGACTGCAAAGGGGGAAAATATCTAAAGGATGGTAAACATCACGTATTTACTATTCGAGAAGAGCGCATAGAGCGTAAGAAAAATGGTGAACAGTTGGTCACATTTTATGAAAACGAACACGGCGTATTGCTCGGTAATCCGAATAAAGATGGACGCTACCTTTCTGTTTCCTGGAGCGCATCGACCGGCGGAGCGCAATCTCTGAAGCAGGGATTGCTACTTACTGAGATCAACAATACAAAAGATGCTATGAACTGCCTGGGCAGACTGGAAATGTCGTTCAATTGGGTCATTGCCGATACTGCGGGAAACATCGGATATCAAATGTCAGGGCTGTTACCGAAGAGAAATAAAAATTACTCAGGTTTTACACCCATACCCGGTTGGGAAAGCGATAACGACTGGAGCGGCTTTTATTCTTTTGATCAACTTCCTCAGTTGTACAACCCGGAAAACGGCTATATCGTAACTGCAAATGAAGATCTAAGTGAATATGGCAGTGTAAATCCACATACCATTACCATGGGCATCTACCGCTCCGATCGAATAAAAGCATTGCTCACAAACAAGCAAAAGATATCCGTAGCTGACATGAAGAAAATGCACATGGATGTCTACTCCCTTCAGGCTGAGCTATTCCTACCCCTTTTCGAACCACATCTAGACGATTCAGCAAATTCTCAATTGCTTAGAAATTGGGACAAGAAATACACTGCAGATTCACTAGGAGCATCCGTGTTTGAAAATATCTATCATGCTTATTTAATGGAGGTATTCGGGGCTGTTTTTGGGGAAGAGGTAATGACTCATTTATTGGAAGAGACAGGATACATCACCGATTTTTACGGGAATTTTGACCGTATACTTCTGTCCGAACATTCATCATGGTTTTTAGATCGATCAAGAGCTGATATTTTAAATATTTCGGTTCAACAAGGACTAAAAATGGAACTAAAAAAATGGGGAGAACATAACGAGCTTTCATTCACAAACATTCTCGTGGGAGATCAATTACCAAGATTTATTGGGTTCAATAAGGGACCTATCGGGCTGCAAGGAAACAGAGCCACCATTCACCAGGGCCAGATTTATCGCAACAACAACCGAATCACATCATTTGCCCCGTCGTACAGATTGATTGCAGATCTTTCTGAAAAACACATTGAAACCAGCTTGCCAGGAGGCCCATCAGACAGACGGTTTTCAAAATTGTATACAAATGATCTTCAAAACTGGATCGAAGGCAACTATAAAACACTGAAAACATAGCGGAAGTTATCAAGTTCAGGCAGATGAGTCTATAAATTCACTGACAAAGAGTAAAAATATGAGTAACTTCATGTTGCAAATGCAATTGGATTGATCGTATAAAACCAATAAGATGAGTGAGGACATATTAGACCCTTCAGATGAACAAGAGAATCAGGCAAACACCGCAAAGCGGTTGTTTAAGATGATTATTGGTGGGATTATAATAGCATTTGTATTGCTGCTAACAATCTTGTACATAAAAGTACTCCCGCCATTAATTAAAGTTTTAGCTTTGGCGGTCAATGCATGCGTGATCTATATGTGTTACGCCTATCTGTTCAAAAACAAAAAAAAATAATCAAATGGAATCTACAAAAATTGCCCGACTTGCGCTTTTAGGAATTGTCGCATTGATCGGAATCGTTATGTTTTTCATGTCCTGGAAAGATGTAAATCCGGGAGAGGAAGGATTCATTTATCGCCCCTTTGGCGGAGGAATAAATGAAGAAGAAGTACCGTATCCTGAAGGGACTATATTTATAGCTCCATGGAATGAATTAATTACCTATAATATACTACAGGAGTCAAAGAACTATAAGTCAACCGTAATGGATAAGAACGGTACAGACATCACTGTAAACATTGCTGTGAACTATGCTGTGAAACAAGGCAATAGTGCATCGCTTCACCTAACTTGGGGGAAGGGTTATATCTCCTTCATTGACGACAAAGCTCAGGGAGCCATTAAAGATGTAATTGGCCGATATACCTATGAAGAAGTATACAGCACAAAAAGAGAATCTTTAGAAGGAGAAATAGAGTCTATTCTAAGAGAAGATTTTGATGCCAATTACCTCAAACTACATTATGTTGAGATTGCAGACGTTGATTTACCTGCTAACATTGCGCAAGAGATCATAAATAAAGAAACTCAAAAGCAGAAAAACCTTACCGCGAAGGAAAAGCAAAAGGAAGAGGAATACCTTGCCAATGCTAGAATTGAAAAATCAAGAGGTGATTCCTCATTGGTTGTATCTGCACGATACAAAGCCGAAGCAATTCAATTGGAAGCAGAACAGATTGCTAAGAACCCACAGTATATAGAACTGAAAAAATGGGAGAACTGGGATGGTCAAGGGTCTCCTTATGGAACTGGTAATGTTTTTGGTAATGCTGCGGTTAGCATTTTGAAACAATAGATCCAAAGACAAGTGAATTCAAAGGTCACAAGTATTGTGGCCTTTTTTTATTCCTGATCTTTTTTCGGTTCTGTCTTTTTAATGGTGTAAACAATTCTGTGAGGGCTCGACTTTTGCTGAGCTTCATCAATTTCCTGTTGTTTGAGCTGCGCCTCGAAATCCGGAGGTTCTATACCTAGCTCCTCCTCTATTTCCCATTGGTACTTCTTCTTCTGAGGACCATGCTTCTTGTACCAAAATGCCAACAAACATCCGGCAGCAGCGCCCCAAAAATGGCCTTCAAAAGAAATCGATAGATCTACATAGTGACTACCCAGTAGATAATCAAATGGTAAAATTCCCCAAACAAAGCTACCGTATAGAAAAGCCACAATCAAAGACAGTCCCATCAATCGAATGTTTTTCCGGATCACTCCGCTTGTAAAAATGTACGTAGCCAACCCATAGATTATACCACTAGCACCAATATGAAAAACATCTCGACTCAAACACCACAACCAAAGTCCACCAATCAACCAAATACCAAGAAAAATCTTCCAGGCAATTTCTTTGTAAAAGTAAAACAGCGCCCAAAGTAAGATCAACAAAGCAGATGAATTGTTGACAATATGCTCATAGCTGTAGTTGTCGTGAATAAACGGGGAACAGACAATACCCAAAAGACCTAAAGCGGTTCTTGGGCGAACACCGAAATGATACAAGTTCAAGTGGTAATTCCAATCGATTAGCCAAACCAGCCAGCAGATAGCAAGCACAATGACAGGAACTCTCAGAGACTGTATCATGGATTTTATGTCGCCTTTTGCCGAACTGGTCATTGATAATTCGTACGCCTTTATTTTATGCCTCTCTCTTTTTTAATGGTTTCATAGGCTTCCTGAATCCTCTGAAATTTTTCTTTTGCGCCGGATTGAAATTCTTTACCCAGATGCTGAACCTTATCCGGATGATACTTTACCGCCAGTTTTCTGTACGCTTTCTTAATTTCCTCTTCAGTAGCCGTTTCCTGAATTCCTAAAATTTTATATGCTGTATTGGGATCTTTATAAAACATGGCCCTAATCGAAGTAAAATCGCTATTCGAAATGCCTAAATAACCAGCAATTGTCTGGATCAATTTCACCTCAGTAGCCGATACATGTCCATCAGCCTTTGCAATGCCAAACAAGTAATGCAACAACTGAAGTCTGACCTCGGGGGTTAATGATTGTCTTATATCCGCACAGGCTCGATTCAAGGGCACCTCACGCTTCAAAATGTCCTTAAGCTCAAAAATGTATCTCCTCCCCGCTTCATTGCCAAATTGCTGAATAAAGAATTGCTTTACATAATCCAATTCAGCTTTAAGCACTTTTCCATCAGCCTTCATAACCGCTGCAGACAACAATAAAAGACTCGTTGGGAAATTACTTCTCATTACCCGCTGTCGGTAGAAATCTTCATACGTTCCACCCGAAAAACTGCCACTATAGCGACGACTACTGTCAGACTTTCCTGAGAAAAAGATGCGTTGGATGATTCCTACAATAATTAATATGACCAGTAGTTTAAACATTCTTTATATACTCTCTTTTAAATTGGTTATACTTGTGTTGCAATGCCAACAACAGCAAAATCGTATTCATATATTCCTCCCGCAATCGTTTCGGGAAGTGTGTATTTGTTTACTACAGACTCCGGCCTGGAGTACGAAGTTCGCTTTGCTAGAAAACGTAACAATCTCCTCCATTGCACCATTGCTTTTGGCGTTCTAAATGAAGAATATGAAGGTGAAGAATATGTTGTTGTGAACAAAGGGGAAGTATTCCGAGTGATGGCAACTATCGTAGACATTGTAAAGAAATACATCGAAGAACACCCAAATGTTCGCTCTTTTGAATACTCTGGGGAACCTACGGGCAAAGAAACAGAAAATCGACCGAGTAAGCGGATGAACCTATACGATCGATACCTTCCTGCAATTTTTGGGACCTCTTGGTCGTTTAACAGGAAAGGCAATAAGATGATCATAACGAGGTAATTTTTTTTGTTCTTCCTTCCTGCTTCACTTATCATTTTACAAAGAAAAACGGGAATCAATTTTGAATCAGCTTTAAGAACTAATCAAAACCAATTCCCGTAATAATCAATTCAACTGTAAGCTGCCTGTTTCAGGCTACTTACTTTTCTTTGGAGTAAGAATCTCTACACTCCTTTTGATGAATGTGGTTAACTCTTCACCTTTTAGCATTCCCTGCGCCAACAAGGCAAGATCAGTTGCCTGTTTAGCAAGCCCTTCCTGTTTCTTCTTGCTTTTGGCATTCAGAATTTCAGAAATCAACGGGTGATTCGAATTCACTACAAGGTTGTGCATCTCTGGCAAATTACCCATGAAGTTCATTCCGCCTCCCATCGCTTGTTGTTCCTTCATTCTTCTCATAAACTCACTTTGAGTAACCATCATCGGAACGTCGGTTTCACTCATACTTTCAAACTGAACAACAAATTGCTCTTTATTCACAAGTGATTCAAAAACCGGCTTTAACGTTTTCTCATCCTCCTCAGATAGCTTTGAAGGTTGCTCTTCTTCTTTTTGAATGAGTTTGTCTATCGTATCTGCATCAACCCGTGCAAACGATACTTTTTCCAGTTTCTGCTCCAACATGGATATCAGGTGAACATCAAGAGGACTGTTCATTTCCAACACCTCGTATCCACGATCACGCGCAGTAGCTATAAAGGCATGTTGTTCATCCAGATCATTGGAATAGAGAATAACCAATTTACCATCTTTATCCGTCTGAGCAGCACTTACTTTTTCCTTGAATTCTTCTGTAGTGTAATAGTCTCCTTCGGACGTTTTAAACAAATTAAAGTCTTTTGCTTTGTCGTAAAACTTATCCTCACTCAGCATACCATATTGAATGAACACCTTGATATCGTCCCATTTCTTCTGAAAATCTTCACGATCGTTCTTAAACATAGAACCTAATTTATCCGCCACTTTTTTCGTTATGTGGTTCGAAATCTTCTTCACATTACTATCGCTCTGCAAATAGGATCGAGACACATTCAAAGGAATATCCGGAGAGTCTATAACTCCATGCAATAAGGTTAAGAAGTCAGGAACAATGTTTTCTACCGAATCCGTTATGAATACTTGATTGGAATAGAGCTGAATTTTATTTTTTTGAACTTCTATATTGTTTTTCAGCTTCGGAAAGTACAATATCCCTGTTAGGTTAAACGGATAATCTACATTCAAATGGATATTAAACAAAGGCTCATCTGTAAATGGATAGAGCTCATTGTAAAATCCTTTGTAATCCTCATCCTTAAGATCCGATGGCTTTTTTACCCAAGTAGGCTCCGTATTGTTGATCTGATTCGGAACTTTTTCCTCGACCTTCTTTACGTGTCCCTCTTCGTCCTTTTCACCTTCCGGATCATCTATCCAATTGGACTTCTCTCCAAAAATGATTGGATGGGGCAAAAACTTACAATATTTATTCAAAATTGAGCTGATTCTTGCATCTTCCAGGAATTCTGAAGAATCTTCACTTACGTGCAAAACAATGTCGGTCCCTCTGTTTTCCTTTTCGACCTCCTCTATAGTAAATTCAGGGGTTCCGTTCGACTCCCACTTAACAGCTTTTGCGCCTTTCTTGTGAGACTTGGTTATGATATTAACTTTATCCGAAACCATAAAGGACGAATAAAAGCCCAATCCAAAATGACCGATAATGGCTTCAGCCTTGTCTTTGTACTTCTCTACAAATTCTTCAGCGCCTGAAAAAGCAATCTGATTGATGTATTTATCCACTTCTTCTTCAGTCATTCCAATTCCGTTATCACGAATGGTGATGGTTTTGTTTTCTTTATCCAGAATGACCTCCACCTTAAGATCTCCAACCTCACCTTTGAATTCTCCTAAAGAGGAAAGGGTCTTAATTTTCTGCGTTGCATCCACCGCATTCGACACCAGTTCTCTTAAAAAGATCTCCGTATCGGAATACAGGAATTTCTTGATTATCGGAAAAATGTTCTCTGTTTGAACGTTTATCTGACCTGTTTGCATTTTCTACTTATTAAAAATTAATATTCAATTTAAAAATCATCTAATATGCTGTGCCCTTGTTCAAAGCACGTGCCAACCGATTATTTATGACAAAATGTCGATAAGAGGAATGGCTATGCCAATTGTGACTAAATAACATAAGACTTAGGTATGACGAAAGGGCAGTTTAACAGCTAAAAACGAAAGAAAACGAACTAAAAGGTTTTCTTCTTCCAAATATAATCACTTGGAAAAAGGCTAAAGGCGAACGAACAGAATACAGAAACAGCGCAAAATAAGATACACATGAAAAAGAAAAATGCGATGCGGTAAAAGTCAAAGTAATCGTATTCTACCCGACTCGAATTCATGATGATATCCGCTGGAACAATCAATGCAAAAACAAATGCACAAAAACATGCAAAACCAACCATATGGCGATAGGACCTCATCGGTATAGCCATAATTTTCTTATACCATGCTAAATCGTTTCCCCACTGATGAATGAGGTAATACTTCCCATTGGACAAAGGTGTGAATAACAATGGATCGGCATTTTCATCTTCTAATTCAAACCTTTTTGATGGCGCCAATACTCTAAATTTGTTGACTTCGCTTCCCGTAACTTTACGAAGCTTTTTTATCTCCATGATGGCATCGTAAGGAATATCCCCAATAAAATACTTTGAAGGCAGAAACCTTAATCTATAATCGATTGCTATTTTTTTGATCTCGTTAAGTGTATAGATCCGATTCTGATCCAAACAGCGTTCATCGATTTCCTGAACACCGCAACCGGAACTACCCAAGGCCTCCACCACTCTGCAATCTTCAAACTCTTGTTCGATGTAAATTGCTTTCGCTATACTTACTGGACAGTAGTTTTCGGCCAGAATCTCTCGTTCTCGGGTTAATTCAGTTCTTACGTTCCACTTCTCAAACATTATTTAAATATAGGGAAAAGCTCCTATGATTTTTGTCTGATTTCGACAAGACTACATTGCGGTAAATAACAAGTCAATCAGATCTTGTTGATCTGACAACGACCTACTTGTGGCCATTGGAGATAGAGAGGTTTCCTTTTTTGCGCGTAAATTACTTCGTTTTGAAATGCTTTCTGAACTAACTACAACCGTTTCTTTAAGCAACTCAGCACCTGAGGTATAATTGTATGCTTCTGCAGTTCCTTCAGCAGAATTGACCATATGGCTATTGCCAGAAACTGCTACCTCATCAAAATCTAGCTTGTCATCTTGCAGAGAAATTGCTGTTGAGTCTGTTTCTTCATAATCTTTGTATTCAGCCGTTGAAATGTCCTCAATGGATGCTGGCTTTTCACTTAAAAAAGCATACTGATCAATGTCTCCCAAAGCATTAGACATTGTCCCAACTGAATCCCTGACCATAGCTTTAAAATCAGCTGAAACCCCCTCATCAGCTAAAAAGGAAGCTTCAGGTACTTCCATGAATTCATCCGAAGCAATCGTGTTGTTGGTTTCGGCATCCTCCCCGGCTATTTCTTTCTCAACTTCCGTCTCTGCCGAGCGAATGACATTTGTTTCTGATTGTAGTTCTTCACGCTGTTCATTTTTCACTGCGTTCTCATTATACGCCACATTCTCTTTCTTTGTACCCAGATCCGACCATGGAATCATAATCACTAGGACCAACACAGAACACACCACCAGACTCATCTGAATTCCCGGCTTTGCCAGAATCGATCTATTTTCCGGGAACAATGCCTTCACCATACGGTTCCACCATGCAACTATACCGACCCTTTCTTTTTCATCAAATTCAGCCATTAGACGGTCTTTAATCGAGTACGGCGGTACAATTTCAACTTCTGGATGAACCGATTTAGAAATATTCAGCAGCGTTTTTCGCATCAGTAAATATTCCTCTTCGGACTTGATAAACTCGTCAACAAATCTTCTTTCTTCTTTATTCAGTTCATTGAAGTCTTTATTCAGTAATATGAACTCAATATCTTCCGGTTGGTATTTTAATTCTGAACTCATGGTAGTGATTTAAAGAATTCGGTCAAAGCGCTTGCTATTGACACAATGATCATGACTGCTAATTTTGGATTGTAGTGCTGCAATTTTTCAGATAGTTTTTTAATTGTGTAAAATAGTCTGGATTTAATCGTTCCCTCGGAGCATTCCAATATTTCTGCAATTTCTTTGATGCTGAGATCTTCCCTGTACCTGAGCTCAAATACCGTTCGGTGATTGTCACTTAACTCCAACAGCTCCTCATCCAGCTTTTCATTAAACAATTCGCGATCCACTAGTTTATCGGACAAGGCATTCCTGTCTTTTATATCTTCCCTGTCCCCCAATCCATTACTCGTATTTCGCCGAACCTCCATCCTTCTATATTCATTTTTACACATATTGTTCGCAATACTATACATCCATGTCTTAAATTTTCTTTCCGGATTATACAGGTGTGGCTTGTGTATCAGTTTGGTAAATAGCTCCTGCATGAAGTCCTCTGCTTTTTCTCTGTCTCTCCATAGCATTCTAAAAAAATAGTTAATCAATGCTGTTGAATATCTGTCGTAGAGTTCACTGAAAGCCGCACTGTCCCCACCCGCTACTTTTTCCATTAGCAGTTCATCCTCTAAATCGGTATATTCTTCTCGCGTCGTACTCATGTGGGACAGTTCAGCTATTCCCGTTCTTGCATGTATTTAATGACTTTCGACTCTTTTCCTCCCTCCTTTGCCAGCTTCAATATTGTCTTCTTCAGCTTTTTTGATTCGCTCTCATCTCCTTCCATTTTGTAAAGTTCTGACAGTTGAAACATGGGTAGAATGTAATTTCTGTTCAAATTCTTCACCGTGCCATTTTCTTGAGATTTTTCAAGCGTTTTTGTTTTGAACTTTTCTTCCCAGTTTTTCTTAAGAATAGGCAGATTATCCATTTTATTAGGACTGTATTTTAAGGCCAATCCTGTCAGATATAGGTTGTCCTTCAAGCCGTTTAGTACAGATTTTGAAAAAGTCAGTGCAAAATAAATCGGCTTATCCGGATTTTCCTTTGCTACAGATATTATGAATTTTAGTCTATCGGCGTTGTAATCCAAATTTATCCCAACACCTATATCTCTTAATTTTTTTGCTCGATATGAATCAACGCCCAATAGATCTGTATTTAAAATGGTGACATCTTTTCTTACGTTCAATGTGTTTTGATACACCCATATCGGGTACGTATCGTCGGCTCCATTCACGAACAAGATTCCACCTTTTTCGACCGACATCAAAACATTGTAATTGTACTCCATTACTCCGGAGGGTATTACATTGGATTTATACAGTTTTTCGCAAAATTCTTTTTTCTTGTCAGCATTTTGAGTCAATTCGTAATAACCGATATAATCATCATACAACGAAGTTTTATCACTAGTCA
>MDSW01200542.1_pt1 | contig 11343 bp, 9 predicted proteins | sample 811171 | NCBI WGS metagenome assembly MDSW01 (sample SAMN05326641, study PRJNA326480) | marine metagenome | isolation source: seawater | place: Atlantic Ocean: North West | collected 2012
ACAAAAAGTTTAACACTATTAGAATCACCTGTATTTTTTACAAGTGCAACGTGGCACCAAGAGTTTAGTGTTACAGTAGGGCCAGTTAAAGTAGTTTCCCATGATGAACCATTGTATCTAATTCTAGCTTGTATAACACCAGCATTTGATATTGTAATCCAAATGGCATTTGATGAAGAACTCGCACCAATAATAAGTAATGTATTCCCAATACCATCACTATTTTCACCATTACCTTCTTGTTTAAACCAAAGCTCTGCTGTAAAACTATTTGAGTCTAAATTTATTATATCATCAGGAGATGTGATTTTATCACCACTACCATCAAAAAATACTGATAGTTCACCGTGAGTTGTGGGGTCTTCAGTAGGGGCAACGGGCGGTGTGAAGTTTGCAGAATATAGATTTCTACCTTTAATAAGTTCAAAACTGTTTAGTAAACCATTAAACTGCCTATTAGAAGTATCATAGGAACCTCTGCCAAGGTAAATAACGTCATCTGATGCCATGGTGGGATTACCAGTAAAACTTGCATTTGTAGCATCAAGAACACCATTCAGATAAATTTTCATGGTGCTAGCTTCTCTCGTTATAACAACGTGAGTCCACTCATTTAAAGGTAATGCACTACTTTTTGAATAATTTGCACCTATTGATGAACCCGCATAGTTAATCCCAAAATAAATTGTTGACTCACCCGATGGCATACCAACACGGTACCCTGAAAGTGTGCTACCTTTGCCTCTGCTAAAAATTTCTGAAAAACTACTTTGACCAGTAGATCGTGGAAAAATCCAAAATCGTATAGTAAAATCAACTGTCCCACTTAAATCGGTTCTATCATCAGTTTGTGTAATCGTAAGTGCGCCAGTACTAGTGCCATCAAAACTATTTGTAAAAGAACCATTATTATAATAGTATGGGCTAAAATCTGTACCATATACAGTATTATCAGCTGTGAGTTTCTTATCACTAGGACTCTCATCAGAGAAAGCCATGAATTGAGCTTCGGGGGCTGGATTATTTACATTATTTGCACCTGGATTTCCATCACCATGTAGGAGTAAAACTGTATTTGCGTAGTGTTCATCTGTTCTTTCAGCTACACCACCACCGCCTCCACCTCCGCCACCACCGGCGGCTTCAGCTACTGTTTGTGCGGCTGCAGCGGTTGCTGAAAGTGTGATTAAATCCATTAAGCACTATTCGCTATGGATAATGCACCCCTCCAATTTGTCCCACCATCATCTGTGAGAAAAATTAAAACATCAACTGCCGTATCACCTTGAGTTAATGTAGGTGCTGTGCCACCAGGCCATTTTACGGCTGCTGGCCAAGTTTGTGTATATGCTGTGCTTGTATTACCCGCACCACTTGTAAGTTCTAAAGTAAATCCAGTCGCCTTTGATGAATCTGGCCCACCAGTAAATGTCCAAGTACAACCGCCAGATGTATTCGCTGAAAAGTAAGTGCCTTGTTGTGTATTGATTGTAGCTGCACCCGCAACATTACCTAAAGCAATATGAGTTGAATTAAATACAACAACATTTTGAACTGATGTGTTCATTTGTGTTACATTCATTACGGCAAGTGTATTTGCCATTTTTGGTGCAGTTATATTTAAGTCTGCAATCGCAGCTGTTTCAATTGAATCAGATGAAAATAAATTAGCAGTTAATGTTGATGGTTTTATTTCAAGAGCTGTAATTGTATTAGCTGCTACTGAACCACCACTTATGACACCATTTGCAATGTTATTGGCTTCAATTACATATAATCCAATATTATTTGCCTGTATTGACCTATCAACAATCGCAACGGAATTGACCGAATTTGCAGCTATATTTGACGTAGCAATTGCACCACCATCTAACTTTTCAGCCGTTACTGAACCGTTAGCCAGCATTCTCCCCGATACGAGTGTTAGTGCCATTTATTTTCCTTTATTCTGGTGTAACTAGAATCCAACCAGTTTGGTTGTTCGCTTGATAGGCGTCTTCATCCCATTCATAGTATTGACCTAGCTCTACATTAGCATCTGTTGGCATTTGACCTAGTGGTGATTCATACATATAAATTGATGAATTAACTGTCCAACTAGTCCATGAAGAATTTGGCTTTGGTGCAATGAAAGCGTCAAGCTCTGTATTATATTCATAGCCCACACCAGCATAGTTACCTCTTAATGCTGTGCCACCATCAGGTAAATAATTACCGTTTGCAGTTTCAGCATAATGAACGCCTTGTCTTGTATTATAAGATGTTTGAATCCATCTACTTGCATCACCTACGGCACCACTATCAATAAAATCTTGTTCTGCTACTATCACACGAACAACTTTTCCATCTATTACTTCAGCAAAATGAGACATTATTTAAACTCCTTTAAGTTAAAATGTTTATTCTTTATTTATAATTAATTTATAAAGTATACAGCACCATTTGATGTTTCTCCAGTTATAGCATCATAGATAACATATACAACACCACTACCACCAGATCCAGGTGCTTCAACATAGGCTGGGTTGTAAGAGGGGCCAGGCTCATTAGCAAAAAATGGATTATAGGTGCCAGGAGCCCCTCCACCTCCACCTCCGCCACCTAGATTAGCTTGACCTGAAGTAGCACTGTAATATCTATCTTGTCCAGGAAAAGATGGTGGTGCTGAGATTGGATTTCTCCCGCTAGATGCTCCACCGCCGGCACCTGAACCACCACCTCTTGGTGGACCGTTTGTACCACCCGACCCACCAGCACCTAATGATGCAACTGGTACAACACCTTTTACTGTAGCACGAAAATCATCACCGCCAAATCCCCAAAGTGGGGTGCCAGTTGGGTATGGGGATGGTGGGTTTCTTCCGTATCCTAAACCTTGTCCAAATGCACCACCACCTCCGCCACCTGTTTGTACTGGTCCACCAGCAGTTTGCGGCCCGCTTCCTGGATACGGAGCTCCGGCAGGGTAGGTGGAAGGTAATGCTGAATCTCTATAATATCCTGAAGTTGAACCCCAACCTCCAGGCATACCATATTGATTGTTAGCTCCAAGTCCCCCACGACCTCCACTGGTGTATTGAGGAGCTGGCATTGGGGGGTTCATACCTGGATACGGATAAAATGGAGCAAAACTTATTCTATGACCGGTCGGATTTGTAGGTGGTCCAGGTAATGGCGATGTTACTGGGTTATTAACGATTGCGGGTCCTGTAATAGTAGGGTGTAAAGGTTCTAATTGTCCACCATCAACAGGATAATAATCTGCATAATTTGGGTCTTGTTTACCTATGGCACCTATACATTCTTCAATATAGTTTGCACCGACTCCTGCACCTCCACCACCACTTCCTGTATAACCATTACCTGGAGCAGTGCCTTCACCAGATTGGGCAACAGGGTTTCCATTTTGTCCAGATCGGCCTACCGCACCACCGCCACCACCGCCATACGCCAGTAAATATCCTGTAGAATTACACATGGGGTGAGCACCATCATAAAAAACCATTTCAGTATTTGAACCTTGGCCTCCATTTTGTGGTGGGTTATGAGCTGGGTTAGTTCCTCCAGCACCAATGATTATTGGGTAGCTTTGGCCGCTATGAACTGTAACAGAGCTGGCCCATATAACACCGCCTCCGCCACCACCGCCACCATAACCTCCGCCACCAGCACCACCGCCTCCAACTATAATCACATCTACATTGCCAGTAAAACCAGCTGTAAATGAACCTGATTGTCGGAATATATGATTCACTTTTTGACCTGGACCAGGGGTATCAGGCCCAATATAATTCTGTTGACCTTCTGGAGAAGTCGGGCTTGTAAGGCCTGATGGTGCAGATGTAGCCAACTGTTGTCCGACATTGACTCTTGTGTCAGTATTGACCAATTTGCTATTTAAACCTACAGGAAATTCAAATCCCTCAGGTCTTACATTCATAAAAGTTACTTTTTTTGCCATATCTTTAATTTATTATATATCGAAATAATGTTTCATTTATAGATAGATATCTTATTGTAGCGAAACCACTACCACCTGTGCCACCCGGTTGATTACCGCCGTAACCTCCACCACCGGCACCACCACCTCTATTTGCCGTTCCGTTTCCTGCAGCTGCGCCAGCTGGGGGTTGACCAGGAGACCCGGCACCTGCAATAGGATTACCAGCACCACCGCCTGTGCCATCCCAACAGCCACCTCCTCCGCCTGCACAATAATGAAGAGGTGTTGTCATATCAGGTGATTGAACAAAATCAAGCCCAACCCCACCAACACCACCTACTGTGGGTGAAGCATTACCTCCAGCACCACCAACTCCGCCACCGCCGCCACCTTGGCCATTATTATCTGGATTACCCGTATCAGAGCCTCTGCCTCCTGCATTTCCGTAAGCCAGACTATAAGATGGACCCGGCATTGGATTTACTGCTAGACCACCTGAACCAGCTGTAGGTCCTGATCTTTTTCTACTTGACCCACCACCACATCCTCCTGGTACTCCAGGTATACTATCACCTGTACCATTACCGCCTTGACCTCCGCCATGACAAAGTACACTTGCTACAGTATTCGCCTCTATCGTAGTATTAGCACCTCTTGTTGCACTTGCACCGCCAGCGCCTATTGTTACATAAACATTTGCACCATGAGTAACAGGGTAGTCATTTGTAAATATGATACCTCCACCGCCGCCCCCACCTGCTATTTGATAACCGCCGCCACCACCACCCGCAACTAAAAAATATTCAACGGTACCTGTAAATCCTGGATTGAACTGACCTGATGATGTAAATACATGAGTTGTATTTTGAGTTGGGCTATCGGCAGTACCTTGTGTTATTGTGGTAGCACCACCCGTAACTGTGCTATTAGCGGCCACATTACCAAATATTCTTAATGAATTTAATCCTACGGGATAAGCATAACCTCTTGGTCTCACACTAAAACATTTTGCAGTACCAGTATTAGCTTTTGTTATCTCGTTTTTTCGTATGCCAATTTCAGATAATTTTGTTGCAAAGCTCCTAGATGTAAGTTTTATTGACATTCAAAAACTCCATTAAGATACCTCAGAACCAAAGGCTGAAAATGATATATCGACAAAACTACCATTAGCTGATAATATAGAATTAGCATTCATCGTAAGTCCCATCGTTAATACAACTGTATCAGCTGCAGGCACAGATGCACCTCTTACGATCATTGTAGCATTTGCAGCTGGGTTACTAAATTCAGATGAATCTTGAACCATCAAACTATAAGACCCATTTGCACCTGTTTGATTGCAAACTGTAATTGTTGATACAACAGCTGAATTACCTGATGGCACTACATATAAATTTGCTTGTGTATTTGCAGTTGAATTAATTGCTCCTAATCTTTTAAAAATCTGTGGCATGATTACATTCCTGAAAGTAATAAAATTGTTGGTAAGGCATTTGCGGCTTCAAAAGCAACTGGTATGTTTACGGCTACGCTTTGAACATTTGTAACACGGCCTTTGTCGTTTACTGTAATAACTGGTATTGCATCTTGAGCACCATATGAATTAGCGGATACCCCTGTTGTTGTTAATAACTCATCTCCAATTGCGACACCTGAAGCAAACTTAGCTGATGTAATTGACTTATCATCTGGTACAAATATACCTACTCTTTGTCTACTTCTACCTACAACTAGAACATTATTTGCACCTGCTGTAGGCGCCTCTGAAAAATTTATTGAGCTATTTGCAAATGTTACAGTATAGGCATTAAAAGGGTCTTGGTGTACATTATTTACATATACATCAAGTTCTTTTGGGTCTGAAACAGCCTTTGTAAGTGTAAAACTCGTTGCTGTATTATTACCATTGAAAATATCGGTAGTTCTTTCAAATAGTTCTGTCTCTGGAGCACGACCAATGTATGTTCCCATATTCTACCTTATAGATCCGAAATTTCTAGTGTTGACACAACAACATGACAAGATAACGCTCCTGAAGTGTTCACATTAATACTTTCCCCTGGCTCTATGACAACTTTTTGGTCTCCGCCTATTGGTACTAAAGAACCTCCAGCAGGTATACTCGCATCAGTAACTAATGAAAAAAGTTGATCAGTAGTATTACTGTGAACATAAACACTAGCAGTTTGTGCAATATTTGTTATGTTTGATATGGTCATACCCACAACTATTTTATCAGTTGCATTTTCTGAATTAGTAAATGCAGCTGCAGCCGCCCCTGTGGTGGCTGTTGCGAAATGACTTCTAAATCTGTTTGTTGCCATATATCTTTCTCTCTTTTTCTTTATTTATATATCAGGATAGAGCAACCGATAATGCTATTGCATCTGAAACTGTTGAATTGGCCTTTGCGAAGGCGGCTTTAACACTATTTTCTATTGTTATTGGACCAACCATCGAGGGGTGAACTGTACATTGATAATAATAAGTATCACCCATATTAGCAGTCCCCGCTGGTATTTGCATATACAAAATACCCCCAACTTTTCTTTGAGCACTATAACCAGTTGATACAACAACTCTATTGCCATTATTTTGTGTTTCTATATGAGTGAGTCCAACATTCATATATGTGCCACCATCACCTACTGATCCACTTGCATCTGTTGTGCGAATTACAAATGGATGAGCACCGGCTAAACCGGTTAAGTCAAAGGCATATGTATTACCTGGTTTAAAATATAAATCAGGGTCGTTACTTGTAGTGCCATCAGCTGTTGTAAAAACATAATTAGAACCATCACCAGTTATAATATATCGAGCAGATGTTTCACCCGATGTAAACGCACCTTCTTTATAAACAACCGACTCAGAATCGGAAAGTATTAAATTTCCGTTCATAGTTAAATTATCAAAATCAGAGGCGTCTAATGAAATATTACCCGTTACATCAAGATTACCATCAATTAAAACATCCGTGTTTGCATAAAACTTATCGTTTATTGTACCATCAGTTAGATGGTTAAGTTTTTGTACAGTTTCGGCCGTTGTTGTAACGTGTTGCTGAAATGTGTTCCCTGTTGTTATATTTCTTATAATTGCCATAGTTATCTCTTAGCTACGATTTGTTTGAGTAGAGTTTTTATTTCTTGAAACTCATCTTTAATGACTCTGACCTCTTGTGTTAGACTATCTAATGTTACATCTTGCTGTTTTTTTCTTTTGACTTCCATCATTCTTATTACATCTGTATTCAAGATAGCCTTTGTTCTTGAATCTCTCACAAGATTTTTATGGTCTTTTACTTTTAGTATACTCACGATAATGCTATTGCCCTAAAGTTCTTAACTGTTGGCACTTTGGAAGTATTAGTTGAATGAAACACAACTTTAATTTGAAAATATCTAAAGTTATCATATGTTGAAGTTGCATTTTCATAAGTTATCTCATCAGCTCTATATTCACAGTCATAATAGTCCGTATAATTTTGTGATACTACAGATGGTGTATATTGTGTCATCTCAGTATATGGCAAATTATCAAACTCAGAAGAGTCTACAGCTGATTGAACTCTATAATAGACTTGAATAGAAGATCCTTCTGGTAAATTTTTAGCTAATATAACTCTAAGACCAGTAGCATCAAAATCATCAGCCAATTTAACTTTCTTAGTAATGTATTTAGATTGAGCACCACCAGCTTCATTTAGTGTCTCTGGTCTATCTGTAACAGTTGTATTTGCTGAACTCTCTATTAAATTTTCTGCAAAAATAAATCTACATGAATCTAAATCAAATGTAGGCGAAACATCAGCGTCTGTTGTAGACATCCTGACTCTTAAATTCGCCTCAGCACTTGCAGTAAATTGTTTTCTTGTTTCAAAATTAATATCAGCTTCAGGGTAAACCTTTATACCCTTACTCATGCTTGAGTCACCATTTGCAGTCGTACCTAATTCAAATGAAAGTGTTGTCTTATCTGAGTATGTTTCATATGGAGCTGATACTTTCATGTAATCCACATATTGTGTTGGTAAGTTACCAATTTGTGCATCAATATCAGTAAATGCAGATCCGGATGTATCAAATGCACACTTTCTAATTTCAAAAGATAAATCTGATAACTGATCTGGTTCCCATGTTGTTGCATTTTGAGATTTAAATAAAGACCCAGTATATGGTTGTCCTGAAACAACTTGACCATTGTCAATTCTTGTTTGACCAACTGTAGCAATGAACACGGTGTAATTTGAAGAGTTTGTAAGAAGCACGATAGAATACTCACCTGGCTCCAAAAATATTGGCTTGTCAAAATCAAATTGTGTTTTAACCGGTGTATTTGCCTCTGTTGGTGTATTTACATCAGCTGGGTTCTTTGTAACTCTGGCACCTAGTATGATGTCTTTACTACTTGGATATCCGTTTACTGTTTTTCTAATTTCTAAAGTAACAGGTAGTGATGGGTCTTTAGTAGCGAAAAATACAGAAATACTAGGTACAAATATGCCTTTTGGATTCGTAAATTCATTTACAAAGAAAGTTTGTGCCAAAGGATCTACATAAACACCTTGTTGAATGTTTGAGTATTCTGGTGATGATCTGAAAATTTGCTCAATAATACCTCTAGCTTGAGCATCATTAGAACGATCTCTAACACTACCTATCTCGTTGTTGTTAATTTGTTTTAGATAAAAACCATAACCACCTTTGTCTGGTTTTCTCTGTAAAACACTTTGATATATTGAGTATATGATTGGACCCCAATTGTTTACAACTGTTGAATCAAGACCCTCTCTGTTAATTAAGTCGTTATTTTTTTGAGTGATTGTAATACAATCTGGATTTTGATTTACCTGATCCCAATAAAAATCACAATCATATGATGCTGGTTCAGGTGGCACTTCTCGCTGATTATCATTATTATCCTCAACTTCGACCACTCTAGGCGAACCAGAAAAATAAGTTGTAGCAGCTAAAGTTGTATGAAAAGTAGGATTAACAATTGCATCACAGAAAATAATTTGATGCTCGCCAGCTAAAAACTGTTCATTTGTATCTGGATTATTAGGTAGTTTTATTCTACCTTTTGCAAAACCATTATCATCTGAAACAATTGTTACTGAATTTGTATATGAAGATGTATCAGAATCAAACCTACTTAATCTATCTGACACATTTCTATTGTCTATAAATGCTTTAACAGGTGTGTTTGGTTTATAACCATATATTTCAAAATCAATATTTTGAGCCTGTGCATAAAAATATACTTTATCAGTTTCAGTTTTCGTGTTATAAGCCGCAGCTTCCTCGGCCGAAGTTGTTGTTCTTATTTTTTGATTCTTAGAATCGTAATATGTGAATACTTTTGCATCACTACGATCAAATGTCATTAAATCCCATTCACTCCACCTTGAGCCTGTATAGTTTTCACCATACTCAAAGTTATCAGAATTACCTTCTGTGTTTATAGCAGTGAATGGTCTTGAATCAAAATCAGCATAAGTTGCAACATCAGTTGTCAGTTTTACATGACCTACAAACCCAACTACATTAAACGGGTTGACATTTATTGTGCCAGTTGCAACACCCTGTGCTGTATAAACTTCAGAACCAAAATCTAGTGTTAATCTACCACCAGTATTTCTAAGATTTTTTGTGGTACCTTCTAAGGCTGAAGCACCATTAGCCTTAAATCTTGGTCTTAGTGTGCCGTTTGAATAATCAATAGAACATTTGTAATCAGGGTTTGCGACATCCCCTACACTATGACCTCTAAATGGATCTACGACAAAACCGTTGCTTAATAATTCAACATTATTATTTGAGAAGAACGTGGATGATGCTAGTTCACTCTCTAATAAATTGAGTGATGTATAGTATTCAACTCTTGTTATACGATCATCAAGGCCTTTAATGTCTTTCATTGTGTAGCCTTTATTATTGACCACATCTAGTCTAACATTACTTGCGTGTGCTGTGTATGCTTCTAAACCTAATTTAGCAATTGTAATTGAGTCTGGATCATCTGCTGGAATAGGTGGATCATTTAATGCACTCTCACCTTCTATTATTCTAAAATTGCCATCAAAACCTAAAACTAATTTATCATTCCTCGGTAAGAAATAATTCAACTTCATAGTAGCTGTTGTATCTTCTGAATCTGGTATTTGAATGCCAGAAAATATCATATTATTGTTTGAGTATACATTTGGTGTGTTATCAGTAACTCTGTATGGCCTAAAATCTATAGCATCTCTCAATGATATTATTGTACCATCTTTTTTAGTGAACTGTGGTACAGACTCATATTTGAACTTATCAGATGAGTATCGTGAAGAGTCTATAAATCCTGTTCCATTTGACTCAACATGATTAAAGACAACATTCATTCGACCAACATTTATCTTTGCTGTATCTGCATATCCGTTTGCAATAGTATTATTTGCTCTTAGTCTTATTGTACCATGATCAAAGAACCCTTCTCTTTGACCTGTATCAAATATGAAGGCATCTCTAACATTTTCAAGCGTATTATTTGCATCATAATCACCATCAGAAATATAAATTGCCTCTACATTTAAAACATAAGGTCTACCAAGTGATATTTTTTCAGTTTTAGTACCCACTCTTTGTGTATGAGTACCTATAGCATAATCTCTAAAGACTCTTCTTGGTGTTAGAACTCGTTTATCGGCTTCACCATTAGTAACACTTAAAGTTGCTAATACATTTGCTGTACCAGAAAATGACCCATCACCTATGTCAATCGTAGCGATTAAAGAATTTGCTGATAATGAAACAGAAGCACCACTATCACTCATATCAAACTGTAACCCAGCAGGGTTAGCGGCTGTACCTGAAGCTGTAATCGTTAGTTGATAGTTTTTAGCTCTCAATGCAGCGGTTGTTGATTCTATGAAAGTTTTACCTGCTGTGCTTGTTATAGAACCAACACCTGAAGTAAAGTCTACACTTTCAAAAAGTGATCTTGTTTGATAAGCAAAAGTCTCAGCACCTCCACTAGTGATATATTTGTATGATGTCGGAAAAACAAGTGAATCTTCGTTTGCATCACCATAAATTGTTCTACTAAAAGTATAATTATTTGACCCTGAATTAGTAAGAAATCCATCACCTAAATCGGTGGTTGTACCCGAAAATACTGTGCAGCTTAGCTCCACATTTGTCCCGCTTACTGATTTAACAAATACGATTCTTTTACCTCGACCTTCTTGAGCCGAAGAAGCCGAACCAGTATTACCGGCAGAAACAGGTCCATTATTTGAAACATTATGACCCTCTACTAAATCACCAACTTTTATACCTGAGGCATCAACTACAATCATATTATTAGTGCCGTTTGCTAATCTTGCAGGTGTTCTATGTGTCTGTATAGAT
>MDSW01116883.1_pt1 | contig 11342 bp, 22 predicted proteins | sample 811171 | NCBI WGS metagenome assembly MDSW01 (sample SAMN05326641, study PRJNA326480) | marine metagenome | isolation source: seawater | place: Atlantic Ocean: North West | collected 2012
AAATCTAAAAGTAACTCTTCCTCTAGTTAAATCATATGGAGAAAGTTCAACTAAAACTTTATCTCCAGGTAAAACCCTTATATAATTCATTCTCATTCTTCCTGATATATGGGCTAAAACTTCATGTCCATTTGCTAGTTCTACCTTAAACTGTGCATTTGGTAATGTGTCTATTACTGTCCCTTCTACTTCTATTGTTTCTTTTTTTGACATATTCTTCCTTAAATCCCACCTCTACGTTAATACTTCTGGACCTTTTTCTGTTATAGCTACAGTATGTTCCCAATGAGCAGCGAGACTATTATCAGCAGTAACTATTGTCCATTCATCCTCAAGAGTACGAGTTTTCCATGTGCCTAATGTAAACATAGGTTCTATTGCTATAACCATACCAGGAACAAGTTTGGGTCCACGCCCAGCTGTACCTACATTTGGAACACTTGGTTCCTCATGTAGAGATCGCCCAATACCGTGCCCAACAAAATCCTTTATCACTCCATACCCTTTTGCGTCACCTATATTTTGCACAGCTGCAGCAATATCACCAATTCTGTTTCCTGGAATTGCCTTAGCTATTCCTGCCTCCATGGCAGCTTTTGTATCTATAACTAGATTCTTTGTTTTTTCATCAGATTCCCCAATAATTAGTGTAATTGCAGTGTCGCTATAAAACCCCTCAACAATTGCTCCTTGGTCAATACTTACAACATCTCCTTCATGAAATATCCTATCCCCAGGAATTCCATGAACTATTTCATTATTTATTGAAATGCAGAGAGTGCCAGGAAAACCTCTATAACCTTTAAAAGCGGGTATAGCTCCCATGCTCCTTATCTGATTTTCTGCAATAAGATCTAATTCTTTAGTTGTCATCCCAATTTTTATTTCTTTTTTAATAAGCTCTTTTGTTCCAATAGACACTTCTCCCGCACGGCGCATAATATCAATCTCTTTCTGAGATTTTATTATTATTCCTTGTTGTTGTGCCCCTAAAATTATATTCACTTGTTTTTCCTTTTTCTCGAGAAATGGTATTGTACATCAAAGTATCAATTAATCCAAATCATCAATTTAAACCTAAAATGTTTTTTATTTCAGATTCAACTAAATCCACATTCTGTTGACCATCTACAGTTATTAAAATTTCTCTATTTTTATAGTAATCCACTAATTGATTGATTAGGGGGATCTGTGTTTTTAATCTATTTTCAACCACTTCAGCTAAATCATCTTGCCTTTGCGTTAAGGAAATCTCATTACATATAGGACAATTAGAATCTATTCCTTTAATATCAGACTTTGATAAAATAGCGTTACATCCAGAACTAGTGCACACAACTCTATCAGAAAGTCTTTTTATTAATTCTTTCTCTTTGACCTCTATATATATAACACTACTAATATTTCCATTCACTGCCTTTTGTAAACTTTCAGCCTGTTCAAGAGTTCGAGGGAACCCATCTAATATAAAACCTTTACTACAATCTTCTTCTCCAATTCTATGAAGAATCATATTTATAGTTATGTCATCAGGAACAAGCGCACCTGTGCTCATATATTTATTTGCCTCGATACCCAACTCTGTATTATTCCCTAAATGAAACCGAAACAAATCTCCAGAAGAAATCATAGGGATACCCATGAAATCTGAGAGCTTTTTTGCTTGGGTCCCTTTTCCTGCTCCTGCTAAGCCCAAAAAGATAATATTTTTCATACTAATTCATAAACCCTTCATAGTTTCTCATGAGCAATTGAGATTCTAATTGGCGTAATGTGTCAAGGGCCACTCCAACCACAATTAGTAAACTAGCAGAACTTAACTGGATAGCTTTAATATCAGTTATTAGTGTTGCAAAATAAGGCATTACGGCTATAAGCCCTAAAAATATTGCTCCACCCCAAGTAATACGGATAATTAACCTATTAAGATAATCTCCTGTAGGTTTTCCGGGCCGAATACCGGGTATGAATCCGCCATTTCTCTGTAAAGTAGCTGGTAGATTTTGTTGTTGAAACATAATCATAGTGTAGAAAAAAGTAAATGCCACAACTAGTATAAAAACAAAAAGCCAATACCATGCAGTATCAGGAGAAAATGTAACAGTGAAAAAGTTAGCTATTGTCCCACCTATTGATTCGCTAGTAGGGTCTGCAAAAAAAGATGCCAGGGTTGCGGGAAGAATCATTATTGAAAAAGCAAATATTAAAGGAATCATGCCTGCGGAATTTACTCTTAGTGGTAAATAGCTTGTTCCTTGCTGGCGATACATCCGCCCTCCTCGAAAGGAACTCCGACCATATTGTACAGGAATTCTTCTCTGGGCCTCATTGAATAAAACTATCAAAAAAACTATAACTAAACCTAGTATAACCAACGTTAGAAGGCCACCTAGATTACTATTTCTTTGTATAAATCCTTGTCCGATCACTGTGGGAAAGTTTGCGACTATACCAGCAAATATAATTATTGACACACCATTACCTATACCATGTTCAGTAATTAATTCACCAAGCCATACTAAAAAGGTAGTTCCAGCCGCTAACGATAAAAGAACAGCAACAGTGTCTAGTCCAAATGTAGAACTAAATGACTGCTCAGTAATACCACCAAGTCGTTTCATTAATGTTAGTTGGCCATATCCTTGGGCAACTGCTATTGGAATCATCATATAGTGGGTTATTTGATTAATTTTTTGTCTACCCTGTTCACCTTCTTTTGCAAGGTTTTGCAAATATGGAATAACTGGATTCATTATTTGCATAATGATTGAAGCTGTAATATATGGGTAAACACCAAGGGCAATAATACTTAATGATCTAAGACCACCACCACTAAAAAGATCAAAAAATCCTAATAATTGACCTGTAGGATCTCCCTGCTCAAATAAACGACTAATCATCCCTTTATCAACATTTACAACCGGTACATGGGCCAATGCTCTAAAAACTACCAGCATTCCAAGTGTAAATAAAATCTTAAATCTTAAATCTGGAGTGCGAAATGAATCAATCAGCGCTTGTAACAACGCTGGTCTTCCAGGGCCTTTATTTCTTGACGCCGAAGTAGTCATAGTTATAACAGCTCTATCTTTCCTCCAGCATTTTCAATCGCAGTTTGAGCGCTTTCTGAAAATTTGTGTGCTTTAACAGTTAATGCAATATTGATAGTTCCTCTTGCTAAAACTTTTACTTTTGTTTTTTCGTTCTTTATCAATCCTTTTGCTCGAAGTTCATCTAGCCCAACTATAGATCCAGATTCGAAAGAATTTAAAGATGCTATATTTACAGGATGATATTCAGTCCTAAACTTATTAGTAAAACCTCTCAGCATAGGAAGTCCTTTAATCATAGATAATTGGCCTCCAGCAAAACCTCTTCTGATAGATCCACCACTTCTTGATTTTTGACCCTTCATACCCCTAGTAGCATAGTTTCCCATTCCGCTACCATTTCCTCTTCCTACTCTTCTTCTACCACGTTTAGAACCATCTGCAGGCTTTAATTCATGTAATTTCATGAGTCACCTTTCTTTTTATCTGTAGCGGCAATATCCTCTATGGATACTAAATGTTTAACTTTATGAACCATACCATTAATAGTGGGAGAACTTTCATGGATAACATTCTGATTTAATTTTCGAAAACCTAAAGCTTTGACAATCCTTCTTTGATTTTGTGGTAAACCGATTGTACTTCTAACTAAAGTTATCTTAATTTTGGACATCTTCAGTGCCTCCATCTTGAATTTCTTTAGTATTATTTTCACCTAATTGACCTAGTGCGGAAATAGTTGCTCGTACTACATTTATCGGATTCTGGCTTCCCAAAGATTTAGCAACAACGTCTTTAATACCACTTTGTTCTAAAACAGCACGCGTTGACGCGCCAGCACGAATCCCTGTACCTTGAGGCGCAGGTTTAATGAGTACTTGAGCTGCTCCATATTTTGCTTCTACTTGATAAGGAATTGTGGTTTCTTTTAAATCAAAGCTAACAAGATTTTTTTGAGCAACAGATGTAGCCTTTTGAACCGCATCAGGTATAGCCTCAGATTTACCTAATCCAACACCTACTTTACCTTTACCATTTCCTATAACTACTAGTGTTCTAAAGCTTAGATTACGACCACCTTTAACTACTTTAGCAACTCTTTTTATATCAACAACTTTCTCTGAAAATTCAGGTTGATAATCTTGTTGATTTGTATTATTTCTATTAAATGTCATTAAAACTCAATCCCTCCCTCTCTAGCTCCATCTGCTAAAGATTTAACTCTACCGTGATATTTATATCCTCCCCTATCAAAAACAACTTTACTAATACCTGCTTTTTTGGCAAGTTCTGCAATATTTTTACCCACAGTAAATGCAACTTCCCCCTTTTTTTGATCACCAGAATCAAGCTTTAAACTAGAGGAGGCAACTATAGTATTTCCCAAAGAATCATCGATTATTTGTGCATATACATTATTTAAGCTTCTAAATACAGTAAGTCGTGGTCTTTCTGATGTACCTATAACTTTCTTCCGAACTCTTGCGTGTCTAGAAACCATTTGTCCTTTTTTTGTTGTTATTTTAGCCACCGCTAGCTCCACTCTTTCCGGCTTTTCTTCTAACCTGTTCACCTTGGTAGCGAACACCTTTGCCTGTATAAACATTAGGTTTACGTAATTTTCGGATATTAGCAGCAACTTCACCAACAACCTGTTTATCAATACCCTGTATTTTAATTAAAGTATTTCCTTCTAATTCAAAAGTTATTCCATCTTTAGGTTGAATATCAATTGTATGAGAAAAACCAAGTTGTAAATTAACACCATTTCCAGAAGGTTGGGCTCTATACCCTACACCTACAAGCTCTAATGTTTTTTCGAAACCTGCAGAAACACCCTCTACCATATTAGCAACAAGAGATCTGATCAATCCATGAAGAGCCTTATGGTCTTTTGATTCTGTTTGTCGCGCAACTAAAAGTTGATCTTCTTCTTGTTTAAGAGTGATCCCATCATTAACATATTGAGAAAGTTCCCCTTTTGGTCCTTTTACCGTGACCAAGCTCTCGGCTATCTCAATTGTTACACCCGAAGGTATTTGTATTGGTTTGTTTCCTATTCTTGACATTTTTTCTCCTTAGTTAAATTGTTTACCATACATGGCAAAGCAATTCTCCCCCAATTCCTTTTTTCCAAGCCTGTTGACTTGTCATTACACCATCAGGGGTGGAAATGACCGAAATTCCTCTTGATCCAAAAAACTTGGAAAGTTCTTTATTATTCATATAAATTCGCAACCCTGGCTTACTAACTCTTCTTAATCCTTGAATAGCAGGTTTATCACTATCGTATAATAAACCTATTTGTAATCTCTTTTTATTTCCATCTGCAGTTACTTCATAATTATTAATAAAATTACTCTGTCTTAATATTTCAAGTATCGATACTTTTAATTTAGAATGAGGGGTATCAACTTTCTCACGTTTAACTAAAATACCATTTCGCATTACTGTTAACATATCAGCTATAGGATCTGTCATACTCACTTAGCACCTACCAACTTGCTTTTCTTATTCCTGGAAGTTCACCCCGAAGAGCTAGTTCTCTAAATGTAATTCTTGAAAGTCCAAAATGACGAATGTACCCTCTTGATCTTCCGGTTACAAAACATCGATTCTTTTGTCTGGTTGAATGAGAGTTTTTAGGAAGTTTAGACATGTTCAAACGTGCTTGTTGTCTCTCATCCCAACTCAAGCTACTATCTAAAGCAATAGAACGATTTGCTTCCCACTGATCACTATATTTTTCTATCAGTCTATCCCTTTTTTTATCTCTTGCCACACTAGCTTTTCTTGCCATTTTCTACCTCGTTAATTTTGACGATTTTGATTTTGTATGAATGGAAATCCCATTAATTGCAATAGTCTTAATGCTTCAGTATCAGAATTTGCAGAGGTTACAACTGTAACCTGAAATGATCTTAATTTATCAATTTGAGCATAATCTATTTCTGGGAATATTACTTGTTCATTTATTCCTAAAGAATAGTTACCTCTTCCATCAAATGATTTGGATGGAATTCCTCTGAAGTCTCTAATGCGTGGAAGTGCAACATTTATTAACCTGTCTACAAATTCATACATTCTTTTAGATCGCAGGGTGGCCATAACTCCTATACTCATACCTTCACGGATTTTAAAACCAGCCAATGAATTTCTTGCTTTAGTAACTACAGGTTTTTGTCCAGAAATTGTTGAAATCATCCTTACTACTGACTCAATGGCATTAGAATTTGTTAGAGATTCCCCAACACCGACATTAAATACTACTTTCTGCAATTTTGGAACTTGCATAGGTGATTTGTACCCAAATTCTTCCATCATTTTAGGTAAGATATCATCACGATACATATTTAATAAAGTTGGTGTTGTTGTTTGTTTACTTGTCATTATTACTGATCCACCATTTCATTGCATAAATTACAAATTCGTACTTTTTTTCCATCCTCTAGCAAAGTGTATTTAACTTTTATAGCCTTACTACATTTTGGACACATTAATTTTACTTTAGATATATCAATAGATGCTTCTTTGGTAACGATTGACGCCTGTCTCATATCTGAGTTTGCTTTCATGTGTTTTGAAACCATATTTGTGCCCTCAACAATAATTTTTGAGTGCTTAGGAAAAACCTGTTGTACTTTACCAGTTTTACCAGCATCTCGACCAGATAAAATTTTTACTTGATCATCCTTTTTGATTTTCATTTACAATACCTCCGGAGCCAAAGATACTATACGGGTAAAGTTTTTCTCTCGAAGTTCTCGAGCAACTGGTCCAAAAATTCTTGTTCCTCTTGGATTTTGGCTTTCTGTTAAAATGACCGCAGCATTTTCATCGAATTTAATATAAGATCCATCTTTTCTTCTTATAGGAAAGGAGGTCCTAACTATAACTGCCTTAACTACCTCACCCTTTTTTACCGCTGCACGGGGCTCTGCTTCTTTTACTGATGCTATAACTATATCCCCAACATAAGCATATCTTCTTCCAGTACCTCCAGGTACATTAATACATTGGATAGATTTTGCGCCCGAATTATCTGCAACTTTTAATTTTGAATATGTTTGTATCACTTTATTCCTCTACTCACCATCTGATTGATTATCTAAAGAGCTTTCTTCGGTTAAAGGCGAAAGGTCCTGTTGATTTATTTCACTTTTTTTATTTATGTTCAAAACTCTCCAACGTTTAGTTTTAGAAATTGGTCTTGTTTCTATAATTGAAACATTATCACCCACAACACAATCATTATTTTCGTCGTGTACAGTGTATTTAGATATACGACGAATTCTTTTACCATATATTCTATGCTTTTGCATTCGTTCAACTTCAACGAGTATACTTTTATGCATCTTGTCGCTAACTACTGTACCTATTCGAATTTTTTTAATCTTATCCATAATTATTCCTGCCCGAGAATTTCTCTTTCACGTATTACCGTGCTTAACCTTGCTATTTTTTTTCTAACTTTACTTATTTGAGAAGTGTCGTTTAATTGTCGAGTAGCAGCCCCAAATCGTAGAGACATCAATTCTTTATGACTGTCTTCCATTTCCTTGGATAAATCTTCTCTATTCATTTTTCTTATATCTTGAACATCCATTATTTGTTCCTACTACGTTGTTTACTAAGCAGTATATAAATCTTCTTTTCCAACTGTTTTTACTTTAATAGGTAGTTTTTGTGAAGCTAGCCAAAGTGCATCTCTCGCAACATCTTCTGTTACGCCGGCAACTTCAAATAAAACCCTACCTGGCCTAACAACAGCTACCCATTGATCCACAGCACCTTTTCCTCCACCTTGTCGAGTTTCCAGAGGTTTACTTGTAACTGGTTTGTCAGGAAAAATACGAATCCAGACTTGACCACCTCTTCGAAATCTTCTAGTTATAGTCCTTCGTGCGGCTTCAATTTGCCTAGCTGTTATAAAGGCTCTTCCAATAGCTTTCATTCCAAACTCACCGAATGATACTTGGTTTCCTGCCTGAGCATTACCCTTTCTTCTACCTCGGTGCATTTTTCTATATTTAGTTCTCCGTGGTTGTAACATTACCTTCCTCCAAAGAAGCCTCAGCCTGTTTTTCTTCACTATCATCTGATGGAGCATTAGATTGAAGAGTAAAGCCAATTGGTCCTAAATCTGAGTCGTTATTATTTTCAGTATCTGTTATTTCGCCTTTGAATATCCAAACCTTGATACCTATCTTTCCAAAGGTAGTATTTGCTTCAGCTACGCCATAATCAATTTCAGCCCGTAGTGTATGTAATGGGACTCTACCAACCATGACTTTTTCTTTCCTAGCAATTTCAGCCCCACCAAGTCTTCCGGAACAAAGTATTTTTATACCCTCGGCACCGGATTGCATTGCTCTTGTAGATGCCTGTCTCATTGCTCTTCGAAACATAACTCTGTGTTCTAGCTGATCAGCAACATTTCTCGCCAACAAAGATGCATCTAGTTCAGGTTGTTTTACCTCAAAAACATTTACTTTTGAAATTTTTCCTGTCATTTTTTCAATTTCTTCACGCAATTGATCTATTCTGGTACCACCTCGACCTATAACTATACCGGGTCTAGCTGTATGAAGAGTTACAACTAGTTCTGCTCCTCTTTCTATACTAATTTTGGCAATTCCTGCATCTTGATAATTTGTTCTTAATAAAGATCTAATGTTAAAATCTTCTTCTACAAATTGTTTGTAGTTCTCTGGCTTTGAAGCAAACCAAGAAGAATCCCAGGTTCGTCCACCTTTTATTATTCCTAATCTAAATCCTATTGGATGTGTCTTCTGACCCAATCTAGGCCTCCTCGTCTACAATTACTGTTAAATGACTTGAAAATTTACTAACCCGTCCCGCTCGTCCTCTTGCCATTGGTTTAAATCTTTTTATAGTGAGTCCTTTATTGGCAAAAATCGTTGAAATAACTAGTCTATCAGGATTTAACATATCATTATTTTCTGCATTTGAAGCAGCTGATTTCACAGCCTTATAAACGTGTTGCGCTGAAGGACTAGGATAATATTTAAGAATGTCCAACGCATCGTTAACATTTTTTCCCTGAACCATATTCGCTAACAATTGTATGCGTTTATGAGATACTCTAATATTTTTAAATATTGCTTTAGTTGGCATATTACCTCACCCTTGAAGACTGTTCTGATCTATTTGCATGGCCTCTATAAGTCCTAGTAGGAGCAAATTCTCCCAACTTATGTCCAACCATATTTTCTGTAATAAATATTGGAATATGCCTTCTTCCGTCATGTACAGCAATAGTCGAACCTAGCATATCAGGTATGATCATCGATGAACGTGACCATGTTCGTATTACCGTTCTACTATCGCTTTGCATAACAGACGAAATTTTTTTTAATAATTTTGGGTCAACAAAAGGACCTTTTTTTATAGATCTTGACATAACTTATCACCTATTTCTGATATCTTCTTCTTACAATAAACACATCAGTTCTTTTATTTCTTCTAGTTCGATGGCCGAGAGCAACTTTTCCCCAAGGAGTTTTAGGATTCTTTAATCCAATAGGGGATCTCCCTTCACCACCTCCATGTGGATGATCACGTGGTGTCATAGCAGAACCTCTAACAGTTGGCCTTCGACCAAGATGTCTATTTCTACCTGCTTTTCCAGATTTAATATTTTTGTGCTCCAGGTTTCCTAACTGTCCAACTGTAGCCATGCATGTACTAAGAAATTTCCTAACCTCTCCAGATGGTAATCTAACGAGTGTGTATTTTTCTTCTTTTGCAAGAACTTGTGCCGATCCACCCGCGCTTCTTACTATTTGTCCGCCTTTGCCAGGAGTCATCTCTATGTTATGTATTACAGTACCATTAGAAACAGAAGAAAGTGGTTTAGCGTTGCCAATTTTATCTTCGGCTTCAGCACCACTCATAACAACATCTCCAACATTCAAACCATTAGGTAAAAGGATATATCTTTTATCACCATCAACATAATTGACAAGAGCGATTCTTACAGATCGATTTGGATCATACTCAACAGTTACAATTTTCCCAGGAACACCATAGTTATCTCGTTTAAAATCGATTAACCTATACGATCTTTTTGCGCCCCCACCTCTATGCCTAGTAGTGATTTTACCCCTAGAGTTTCTGCCAGCTCTTTTCTTTAAACCTTTTGTTAATGATTTGTGTGGAGTTTTAGACGTTAGGGTACTAAAGTCAGGTAAAACAGAACCTCTCCTAGATGGTGTTGTTGGTTTAAAAGTTTTTAACGGCATTACCTATGCTCCCTCAAAGATTTCTATTCTGTCACCAGGTTTAAGAGTAACAATTGCTTTTTTCTTATCTTTTGATCTGCTGTAATTTTGACCTACGCGTTTAACTTTTCCTCTATTCATCGTAATGTTTACAGACAAAACATTAACATCAAATGCTTTTTCAATCGCTTCTTTAATAGTAATTTTATTTGCTATAGGCAAAACTTCAAAAACATATTTTCCTTGCTCTTGCAATAAGGTACTTTTTTCTGTAACAACGGGTTTTAACAAAAGGTCATAAACACTACTCATTTGATGCCTCCTCAGAATCAGGTTTTTTTGCCCATATTCTTTCAGCTTCTTTAATTCCATTTAATGAAATCAGCATATTATTTGATGAAATAATGTCTAGCACATTCAATTTATTTGCTTCGATTAATTTTATATTTTTAATATTCCCAGTAGCTTTCAACATATTTTCATTTTTGCCATCGGTGACAATTAATGTTTTTTCAGAGATACCTAGTGTTGATAACAAAGCCAAAGTATCTTTAGTTTTAGGAGTTAACTCATCTAAAGAATCTATAATCATTAACTTTTCATCACGAACCTTATCAGAAATAGAACCTCTAATAGCTAATTGTCTCATTTTCTTGGTTATTTTTTTATTATAACTTCTTGGCTTTGGTCCAAATACAACACCTCCACCTTTCCATTGTGGGGCCCTAATTGATCCTTGTCGGGCACGACCTGAATGTTTCTGTATACGTGGCTTGATACCCCCTCCAGATACTTCTGAACGTGTCTTGGTGCTACTTGTGCCTTGTCGAGCATTTGCAAGTTGCCTTACTACTGCCTGATGAACTACTGCATCATTAAAATCAACAGCAACAAGATCATTGCTTATTTCAACCTTGCTAACTTCTTCACCTTTATTATTTATTACAGCTAATTCCACAATTTACCTTTCTTCTGCTTCATTAGTTGGTTCGGCTTCTTCTGTTACCTCTTCAACTACTTCTTCTGCTTCATTAGTTGGTTCGGCTTC
>MDSW01092212.1_pt1 | contig 11340 bp, 8 predicted proteins | sample 811171 | NCBI WGS metagenome assembly MDSW01 (sample SAMN05326641, study PRJNA326480) | marine metagenome | isolation source: seawater | place: Atlantic Ocean: North West | collected 2012
GATTCAGCCGGACGACGAGGAGGAGGAGGCGGAAGAGGAGAAGGAGGAGGAGGAGGAGGAGGAGGAGCCGATCAAGTCGCCGTCGAAGAGGCGCGCCAAGCGCGGGTGAGCGCCCGTCGCGCCGCGCGCGCTGTATTCTCGAAGAAGAATGCGATCGATACGATGCGATGCGATGCGAATGATTTGATGATGGGTTGGATTGGGGAGATTACTCGCGCGACAACGCGTCCCTGGACGGGGAGGTTCTGTACTGTACATACTTTTTATCCCGCGGTGTGCGAGACGAGATCGAGGGCGCGGAGAGATAAATGAAATAAGCAGACGACGACGTCGCGTTCCGATATCATGAAGCGAAGTTCACGCGCGCATCACGCACATCACATCACAGCGGACCGTACCGCGAACCCGCGCGCGTCGGCGGCGGTCGTCCGTAATACTCCCCGCCCACCCGCGCGCTCTCGCACCCTCCGAGTACCTCCCCGTATCGCATGTTATGCCTCGCCGCCCCGCCGCGTTCCCCGAACCCGCGCACGGTCACGACGGCGTCGACGACGGCGGCGCGGCCGCGCGCGGCGATCGGCCACAAGCTCCCGAAATCCAGCTCGCTCGCGGCGGCGACCGCGACGGCGGCGACGGATGCCGGGTGCGGGTGCGGGTGCGGGTGCGGGTGCTTCGCCGCCGCGTGAGACAGCCGCGACGGGCCTTTACTCGCGCGCCGCTCTGGAGGGGGCGGGGCGCCGACGCCGCCGCTGCGTCGCCCGGTGACGCGCGGGGAGATGGCCGCGCGAGATCCGCGCGCGGAGAGCGGCGCGTCGTCCTCGTCCATCGCGCAGACGGACGACGACGACGCGGAGGATGATGACGACGGCGGCGACGACGCGCGGCCCGGGCGCCGCGACGGCGACGGCGACGGCGACGGCGACGGCGACTGCGACGACGGCGACGACGACGACGAGGGCGACGACGGCGACGACGGCGACGGCGACGGCGACAACCCCAACGCGGCGCGCAGCCCTCGAGGGGTCACCGGCGATACGACGCCGCTCGCGAGGCCGCTGCTCCGCGGAATCGCGATCGTCATCGCTTTGCCTCTCCACTTCGCGACGACCGGGGGCGTGTGCAGACGCGAGCCGTACACGACTTCTTCGCCGGCGTCCCCGTCGAAATCTTTCACCGCCGCGCCGCCGTCGTCCTCCTCGTCGTCGTCCTCCTCCTCGTCGTCGCTCGTCCACCCCCCACCGCGCCCGACGCCTCCCCCTCCTTCTCTCTCCGCGGCCGCTCGAACGCTCGGATCGACGAGCGTCCTCGGGATGACCTGCGTCGCGTTCAAGCACGCTAACGCGGCCTCCATCGCGGCCACCGTCAACCCTTCGCGCGCGTGCGTCATGACGAATTTCCCGACGAGCCCGGCGCCGCCATCGCGCGTCACGAGCGCGTCCGCGTCGATCGCCACGAACGCCTCGACCGCTTCCGTCACGTCGAATCCGCCGTTCGCGATCCAGTCGTTGTGGTCTTGGACCCACGAGAGGATCTGGACCGCGCGCCAGCGACGCGAGGAGGCCTCCGCGGACGCGTCGTTCGCCGGAAAAGACTTCGACGCGAACGAGGAAAACCGCACGCCTCGCGCGCTCAGCTGCGACGCGACGGTCTCGTAGCTCTCGCGATCTCGCCGCGCGTCGGACGCGAGGACGACGCGCGCGTCCGCGCGCTCGACGAGCGCGCGGAGGTTATCCAGCAAGCGCGGCTCGCACGCGTTGGATCTGCGGCGCGGACGACGGAGGGACGATGGCGACGTCAGGACGGGCCGTCCTCGACGCGTCGGGGAGAAGCGAGCGAGACGAAGCGGCGCGTTCGATGGATGGAAACGAAGTGGCGAAATAGGGAAGATCTCATCTCGACGTCGAAGCCTCGGGACGACGCGACGGGATCGAGGCGAGGGACGCACCGGCGCGTCGCGAGGACGCCGTCGACGTCGAGGAAGATGACTTTCATCTCGCGGGGAGGCCGCGAGACGCGATGCGATCGCGCGGCGTCTCTCGAGAGGGCGCGGACGAGGACGGGAAAACCTGGAAAAAGGGGACAAGTGTCAGCGAGATGGGAAGATGCGACATTTCGTTCCCCGGAGGCGCGCGGAAGACGCCGCGACGCGACGACGCGCGCGAGCGCGGGCGCGGACGCGAGCGCGACGGACGACGCACCGTTCTCGATTTCGAGGAGGAACGCGTGAAGCAGTTCACGTTCGCCGTGAAGCAGCGCGCGCGAAGCAGTGCCGCGCGTGGATACCGAAAAGATCAACGAAAGGACGGAACGAAACGCCAGCGAAACGCGGATATTTTCGCTCCCCACCGACCGCTCCCGCAGCGCCATTCGACGCGGCCACTCCTCGCCGCGCCGCGTCGCGTCGTCGCGTCCGCGATGTTCGCCTCCGCGTTTGCCGCGCGGTTCCTCCTCGCCTTCGTGTTCCTCGTCTCCGCGCTGAACAAGCTCCACGCGATCGCGCACGACGACGCCGGCGCGACGCTCGCGACGCTCGCGCCGCGCCTCCTCGCGGCGAAAGACGCGATCCGCGCGCGCGCGGGGCTCGACTGCGACTCGGTGCTCCCGCTCTCGGACGCGCAGTACCTCTGCGTCGCGACCGCGATGGAGCTCGTGGGCGCGGTGCTGTTCATCGCGGACGTGAGCGTCGGCGCGAAGATGCTCGCCGCGTTCACGATCGTCGTGACGCCGGTGATGCACCCGTACTGGACGATGGCGCGCGACGGCGACGACGACGCGTCGGCCGCGGCGTCATCCGCGTCCGCGGCGTACGAGGTCGAAGTCGTGATGTTCTGGAAGAACGTCAGCATGCTCGGGGGGTTGCTGACGTATCTCGCGATGAAGCCCGCGGTGTTGAATCAGCGGGGGGTGGGGGTGAGGAGGAAGCGGCGGGGCGCGAGCGCGAAGACGGAGTAGCGGGCGGGGAGATAGATTGTTTTAGGTCGCGGGTAGAAACGCAAAACGCCGCCGATAGCCGAGTCGTCTTCGTCGTCGTCGTCGTCGCGCGCGCGTCGGACTTCCCTCGCTCTGTACGTCGTCGTCGTTCCTTTGGATTGACACTCGTCGGGTCACGCGCGCTGCTACGTCAGTCTTCTTCTCGTCCTCTGCGTTCATCCCCCGTGGATGCGAACAAACGTCCCTCCGTCGTCATCAGTCGTCTTTCGCCACCGCCGGCGTCCCCCACCGGCCGCCGCCGCCGCCGCCGCCGCCGCCGCTCACCCGAACTCGCTCAACAGCGAGACGATCGGATCCATCCCCCCGGCGACGACCCCTGGCATCCCCCCGGCGCCCGTCGCCGTCGTCGCGGTAACGCCAACATACCGACCGTTACCGGTACCGGTACCGCCGCCGTCGTCCGACAGCTCCCAATCAATCTGCAGCCCCGGCGCCGCGGCTTCCGCGGCGGCGACGACGAGCGGGATCTCAACCTCCTCCGCGTCGGCGGCGGCGGCGGCGGCGGCGCCGTCGCCGATCAGCGCCGCCATGCTCGGCACCGGGCTCGGCACCATCGCCTGTTTCCACACCGCGTTCGCCGCGAGCGCGGTCGCGGCGTCTCGGACGCTCGCGACCCCGCGCTCGCCCAACCGCGCCACCGGGAATTGCAAGCCGGCGTGCCGTATGAGCTCCCTCGTGACGCTGCTCGCGAGCGACAGGTGTTTGAGCGCCGCGCACACAAGCGACTCGTCACGCGCGAGAGCGTCGTCGTCCATGTCCGCGGCCGCGGTGAGGAACCGCGCGAGGTCTTTGAGCTCTTCCGCGCGGTCGTCCGACGTCATCGCCGCGGCGTCCGGCTCGACAATCATATCCTCAGACGCCGCCTCCGAGGCGGCATCGGCGGCGTCCGAGATCGCGTCGGCCGCGCGAGGATGGAGCCTCGGGTCCCCACCACGCGGCGAAGGCGCGAGGCGCGACGGGGCGGGGACGGGGACGGGGACGAGTCCCGGTCCCGGTCTGGAGACGCCGACGCCGACGCCGCCGAGGCCGGCCAGGGAGGCCGCGGTGAACAGCGCGCTCCCTCGCGGCGGCGTCGGCGCCGCCGAACCCGAAGGTCGACGGAGCGACGCGCGTTGTCCGGGCGGCGTGCTCATCCCGCCGCCGCCGCAGCGCCCGTCGCCGCCGCAGCGCCCGTCGCCGCCGCAGTGCTCGCCACCGGCGTCGCAGCAGCGCGGGATCGTCTCCAGGTGGATCAAGCCGCCGCCCGGGGGCGCGCGCGCGTCGTCGAACGCGCGTCGCTTGCTGAGGCGCGACGCGTCGGCGTCGCCGCGCGCCGCCGCCGCCGCCGCCGCCGCCGCCGCCATCATCCGCGCCCTCGCGGCAGAATTCAGCGGAAGGTCGCCGCCGCCGCCGCCGCCGCCATGTCCGACACCGACGATCCCGTGACCTCCGCGCGCGTTCGCGTTCGCGTCGTCCGCCCACCCTCGCTTGACCACGCACTCCGGGGTGGGCACGCCGTGGTCGACGAACAGCGCGGCGGCGGCGGCGGCGACGCCCGCGGGGTGGAACGGCTCGATGTCCGCGGCGCGAGGGACCCGCGTCGTCGTCGTCGTCGGTGTCGGTCGCGCGCCCGCGCCGGCGATATCTGGCCACGCCCGCGTCGGGGTCCAGTCCACGCGCGTGAACGACCCGCCGGGGGCGGAGTCGAGGGGGGAGTCGAAGTCGGCGAACGCGTCGAATCCGCGGACGCGCGCGGGCGGCGGCGTCGTCGCCGCCGCCGCCGCCGCCGACTTACTCTTCCGCTTCCTCGACTTCGTCGCCGCGGGCGTCTTCTTCTTCCTCTTCTTCGAGCGCGGCGCGCGCGCGCGCGCGCCGCCTCCGCCGCCGCCGGCGACTCCGGAAGCCGCCGCCGGCGGCGCCGCGCGCCCCGGCTTGGACGGGTGGCACCCGGGCCCCGTCCTTCGGTCGCCGCCGCGCAGAAACGGCCGCGCGTGCACGATTCGCGCGTTGACCACCCTCGCGCCCGCGGCGATGGACGTCGCGGACGCGTACGACGACCTCTGACGCGGCGCGGTCGTCACCGTCTCCGGGTGCGCGCGGCAGTGCGGGCAGCGGTAGGGGGGGAGGTTCGGCGGCGGCGGGGTCAGGGCCGTTCTATACAAGCGAAAGTCGGGGTGGAGTTGAAAGGCGTCAGAAGCGGAGTTGAAAGGCGCCGAGGGCGGGTATTGAAAGCGAGGTGTAAGCGGAGAGATGCGCCGGGAAAAGTCCTTAAGGAACGGCGTTCACCACGCGAACGCGGTCGTATGGGGACCAGTGTATAGAACGCACGTCAGCAGCCCCGCGACGGAGACGGTTTCGGTTTCGGGCGCCGCCGCCGCTGCCGCCGCCGCGTCGGCGTTCTCGCCGACGTCCGCGCCGCCCGGCGCTGTATCCTCCGCGCCCTCCTCTTCGCCGCCCATCGCGGGCGGCGGCGGCGGCGGCGGCGGGAGCACCGCCTCGGGCGCGTGCCTGAGCTCGCAGTCGTAGTGCGCCCACCCGTCGCAGTGGTCGCACCCGATCCACGCCGGCGCGTCGACGGGGTCGTCGTCCGGCTTGCGGTAGACGTGCTCGCAGTGCGCGCAGAACCACCCGCGCTTGTACCTGCGGGGATGGATCGACGCGCGCGCGCGGGGAGGGGGGGGGTCGTGTGAGATGTGAAACGAGCGCGGAGTGAACGTCGCGCGGGCGGCGGAAGGAGGCTCGCGAGGACGGCGCGTCGGCGAAGGCGAAAACGGAACCGAAAAAGGCGCGCGAAGCTCTCTGCGAGCCGCCGCGCGCCGACGACGAGCGCGCGCGCGCCACACGCGCACAGGATCCCGCAGGCGTTGCACAAGGTCACGGGCTCGGTCGCGCCCGGCCGCGTGTGCCCCTTCCTCCACATCGGGCTCGCTGCGCGCGAGGAGAGAGCGCGGGGCGAGGGCGTGAGCGGGCGAGGGAGGGAGGGAGGGAGGACGAGGCAGCGCGCGCGCGCGCGCGAGCGAGCGCGCCCTCGCTCGCGCCGCGGCGGCGGCTGTGCCGGGCTGTGTTTAGAAGGTTCTCGCGCGCGCGACGCCGACAGCGCCCGGAAACGCGCGCGGGCGCGACGACGCGACGCGAGCGAGGGCGCGCGACGCGAGCGAGGGCGCGCGACGCGAGGGCGCGTGGGACGCGCGCACCGTTCGTCCCGCACGCGGGGTTCGCGCACGTGGGCGACATCTCGCGCGTGCGCGGCGCGCGGCCGAGTGCGCGCGCGAGCGAGAGGACGCCGCGGGTTCTCGTTCGAGCGCGGCGCGGCGGAGAGAGGTCCGCCGCCGACAGGTACAGCTGGCGACACGCGGCGCGCCGTCCAGATTTTCTCGAGAGTCGAGGAAAAAAACCCAGCTCAGATCAAGTGAGAGAAGTCTCCCTGGAGCTGCTCCTTCAGAGACGTCGCGCGCGCGACGAGGGAGGATGACGACGACGACGCGTTCGAGGCCAGGGGAACGTCTTCGCGCCGGCGCGTCGCGGTAGCCGACCATGACGCGCGGCGGCGACGACACCGCGTCGCCGTCGGGCAGGACCGAACGCGATGCGAGCGGAGGAGGAGGAGGAGGAGGAGGAGGAGGCCTCGGCGCGATCGTGGGTGCCCAGATCTCGGTCGACGACGCGGACGACGACCCGTCGCGTCGTCGCGCGACGTCCTCGAACGACATCGCGTCCGCGCCGACGCGGACGATCCACCAGGCGATGTGTTTCCGCCCCGAGGACGCGCGCGGGGGCAAGGACCCGGGAGGGGGGAAGAGGGACTCCAAGCATCACGGCGGGAGGCATCAGAATTACATGGCGTACAAGATTGAAAAGCTCGGCGAACAAAACGACGCGCGGCGGCGCCGAGGACGAGGACAGTCGGACGCGCGCGACGACGGGACCGACGGAACCGACGGAACCAACGGAACCGACGGGGAGGAGGACGACCTCACCGAGGGGGTGTTCCACGGCGTGAGCGTGTACGTGAACGGCCTCACGGAGCCGCCGTGGATGACGATAAAGGACGTCGTGTTGGCCGGGGGCGGCGGGTTCGCGGTGCGTCCTATACACTGGTCCCCATACGACCCCGTTCGCGTGGTGAACGCCGATCCTTAAGGACTTTTGCCGGCGCATCTCTGCGCCCACCCCTCGCTTTCAATCCCTGCCCTCGATGCCTTTCAACTTTAACTGACGCCTTTCAACTCCACCCCGACGTTCGCTTGTATAGAATTATTACAGCCGCGCCGCGTGCACGCACGTCGTCTGCGCCAACTTGACGGACAGCAAGCTAGACAAGCTGAGACGCGCGGACGGGAAGCAGCCGCCGATCGTGAAGCCGGCGTGGATAACGGATAGCGTCAGGGAAGGGAGGCTGATGCCGTGCGCGGCGTACGCGCTCGAGCGGAGCGTCGACGTGGGGCAGCGCCGGATGACGAGCGTGCTGGGGCGAGCGGCGGCGGCGGCGGCTCCAGCTCCGGCGGCGGACGTCGACGTCGAGACACTCCCGGCGGCCGCGGACGAGATACTCCCGACGCAGGACGACGACGACGCCGACGACGTAGAGATCGCGGCGACGGTCGAAGGCGAAGCGCGATCGGACGCGGCCGCGATGAAGGCGACGACGAGCGGAGAGGACGTCGTTCGCGTCGCGTTCGACACCGTCGTCGAAAAGATGAGAGCGCTCCCGATCGGCGTCGGCGGCGGCGTCGGCGGCGTCGGCGATCCGTCCGCGGTGGCGGCGGCGGCGGCGGCGGCGGCGGTGAAGGTCGCGTCCGCGGCCGCGTACGCCGCGCTCACGACGACGGTCGCGCCCGCGCGGATCGCCCCGGTGAGCGCGTCCGAGGCGCTCGTGGACTGGCGCGGCGAGCGCGTCGACGACGAGGGAAGACGTTTCGACGCCGCCGCCGCGGCGACGGCGATCGCGACCGCGCTCGCGTCCGCGGACGTCAAGGCGTCCGTCTCCATCGCGCGCGTGCACCGGGACCACGGCGGCGGCGGCGGCACTTCTGCCCTTCGCGTAGATATCATCGACGATGTCTTCGTCGCGGCGGCGGCGGCGAGTCACCGCGAACCGAGATCAAGAGACGCCGCCGCCCCCGCGTTGAAATCCTCGCTGAAGACGTCGACGTCCTCCGCGAAGCGCGTTCGCTTCACCGTCGCCGCGGACTCCCCCTCCCCGCCCCGCCGCCGCCGCGCGGCGGCGCCGCCTCTCGACGGCCCCGGCCCCGGCCCCGGCCCCGGCCCCGGCGACGCGGGCGGGTCCATCCCGACGCCGCTGCGTCGCAGCAGTTTCGCCGCGTCCGCGGCGGCGGCGGCGGCGGGCGAGTTCGACGAGGACGCCGTCGACCGAGACGCGTGGGACGCGTTGCCGTTGCGCCTCCGCGCGGAGCTCAAGGCGGGTGGTCGGTCGCCGCCACTGCCGTCTCGTCTGCGGCCTCGCGCGGCGGCGGCGAGCGCGAGCGCGAGCGCGACGACGACGCGGCGGTTGACGTTCAGAGCCGCCCCCGCGCCCGCGGACGCGTGTTCCGGCGAGTCGCCCGGCGGCGGGGAGGCGTCGCGGTTCGACGCCTTCGGGAGCCTTCTCGGGATCAAGCGCGCCGCGCGTCGGCCCTCGCCGCCGCCGCCGCCGCCGACGAAGACGACGACGGCCGCCGTCGCCCCGACGCCCGACGCCACGGTCAGCGCGCGCACGCGGGCGGCGGCGAGACGCGCGAGCGTCGCGGGCGTCCGCGCGGACGGCCTCCCCGCGTCGTTTTCGCAAATCGACCGAGACTTTCTGGACGCCATCGGCCCCGAGGAGCGGCGAGAGTTGGAGGCGCACTACGCGCGCGAGGAGCAGCGCGCGCGCGCCGCGCGAGAGACAGGGCTAGGGCGCGGCGGCGAGCGCAAGGGTGGACGGGGGCGCGGCAGGGGGAGGCACGCGACGCGGCACGACGCGAGGCAACGGGGGCTGCGCGGGTTCGACGGCTACGGGGTCGAACGGTTCGAGCCGGCGGCGCCGCCGCCGCCGACGACGACGACCGCGCTTCCTCTTCCCGTCGTCGACCTTCACGACGGCGAGGGCGAGGGCGAGGGCGACGACGTCGGGAGCGCCGAGGATGTCGTCGTCGCGCTCGAGACGGACGAGGAGATCGAGGCGTTTCTCGAGTCGTTGCGAGCGCGCGTTTCGCGAGTCGCGGAGGAGGAAGGCGCGACGCCCTCGGCGGGGTCTGATTTCCCCTCGCCGCCGACCGCGCCGCCGCTCGACGCCGCCGCGGAGCTTCTCTGCGAACAGGCGATGGCGTTAGCGAGGGCTCACAACCTCGAGGGGGTGAAAACGGTTCTGAAACGAGCGTTTCGATTCGCGAGCGGCCGCCCCGAGCGGTGGCGCGAGCTGATGACGACGGTGGCGGCGTGCGCGCAAGCCGTCGTCGAAGAAGAGTACGACGGGTGCGTGCTCGGGGGGGTCGAGGCGCCGGAGGAGCGAGAGTGACGCGACGCGATGCTCACATTTCGTTCCTCTATCGTTCGCGCGCGCTCACAACGTACGGAAGTACTTCCGGAAGTACGTCCTTCTAGGTAGCAAGTAGGTACCGGTATCTATCTATTAGAAGCAGTGCAGCGTGGCTGCGTCTGTTCGTCGTCGTCGTCCTCCTCCTCCTCCTCGTCTTCAATCAATCCACTCCACGTCTTCACCCCTCGCGACACGCATTCTCGACGTACGTCGACGCGTCATCATTCAGAGATATCATCAGTCAGTACCCCTGCACCTCGAGCATGACCTCGTTCGTCTTCAGGAACCACGGCGTCCACGGCGGGTTGTACCCCGCCGCCGACGCCGTCGCCCCCGGCGCGGGCTTCACCCCGTCCCTCGACAGCTCCCCTCTCAGCTCCGCGTCTTTCTCCGCTATGAGGGATTGGCACAGGTTCCCGCTGAACGTCTTCGCCGCCATCACCCGCGCGGGGACGTCTCTGATCGCCACCTCCGGGGACGTCGGCGTCGGCGCGTCCGCGGCTTTCCGGAACCGACTCGCCGGGAGGAAGAAGCACATCTTGAACCCATGGTCGCCGTCGCCGCTCCCGCCGCTCCCGCCGCTCCCGCCGCCGCCTCCAGGGGCGCGCTCCATGAGAACGGGCGACGTCATGGCGATCGGCGCCGCCTCCGCGTTCTGCGGCTTCGCCATGACGCCGATGTACTTCGCGAGCTTCATGAAGCTCCCGCCTTGGTCTCCGCTGAACATCCCGTCTCTCGAGACGTACGTCGTCTCCGCGACGACGCACGGCGCGTACCTCCGGATCTCGTACGCCGCGGTCTTCGCGAGGACCTCGTGCCTCGGGAGCTCCTCCGATATCTTGCCGAGCACGCTTCCCATGGTTGCGATGGGAGGGGGGGTGTCGATGGCGCGGGGGCGCGGGGGGGGAGCGCGCGACGTGTCGTGGCGCGGCGGGCGTTCTGACGAAAATCTTCTCTGATGAGCAGAGTGCCGACGTCATCCGACGCTGACGACACGTTCGCAGACGGCGAGTGTTCTATCCACCCCGTCGCCGGTCGTCGTCACACCGTCCCTGCGAGGCGAACACGAGATGAACGCTCTGTCGTCGCGCACCGTCTCGTCCACGCTCCGCGCGACGACCGCGAAGCGTCTCCGCGTCGCCGCGAAGTCGTCGTCGACGCGCGCGGTCGCGACGCGCGTCCGGGCGTCCTCGTCCGAGTCGGATGCCAGCGCGACTGATGATGATACGCTCGTCGCCACGCGACGCGCGGTCGCGCTGTCGTCCCCCGTCGCGCTCGCCGCGCTCCTCGCGATCGCGACCCCCCCCGCTGTGCTCGCGGGCGCGGACGACTGCGAGAACTGCAGCAACAGCAACTCCTCGCTCGGCCCGGGGGACAAGGCGTTCGTGCAGTCCCCGTCCGGGGTGCGATACGCGGAGCTCAGAGAAGGCACCGGCGCGAGCCCCGCGGACGGCGACGTCGTCGTCGTCGAGTGGGTCGGGTACACGGAGGGGTACCAGGCGAAGAAGATCGAGTCCACGAGGGAGACGGACGCGCCGTTCATCTTCAAGCTCGGCGCGGGGGAGGCGATACCCGCGTTCGAGGAGGCGGTCCGCGAGATGAGGGTGGGCGGCATCCGACGCATCGAGATCCCGGGGGAGCTCGAGGAGAAGCTCGCGTACTCGAGGAACGCGGCGGGTGCGTCCTCCTCGCGCACTGGTCCCCATACGACCCCGTTCGCGTGGTGAACGCCGATCCTTAAGGACTTTTCCCGGCGCATCTCTCCGCCCACGCCTCGCTTTCAATCCCCGCCCGCGACGCCTTTCGACTCCATCTGACGCCTTTCAACTCCACCCCGCCGTCGCTGGAACGAC
>MDSW01180281.1_pt1 | contig 11339 bp, 6 predicted proteins | sample 811171 | NCBI WGS metagenome assembly MDSW01 (sample SAMN05326641, study PRJNA326480) | marine metagenome | isolation source: seawater | place: Atlantic Ocean: North West | collected 2012
AACAGATTAGGAGGTGAGGGAGGTCTAGATATTTGGAGAACAAGTCTTATTTATAATAATGATAGCTTTATATCTTTTAGTTCTCCTGAAAATCTTGGACAGGGTATAAATACTTCATTTGATGAAATGTCTCCTTTTATTCATGCAGATAATTTAACGCTTTATTTTGCTTCTAATGGTCATGTAGGGATGGGTAATTATGATTTGTTTATTAGTAGAAGAGACGATAGTGAAAGTGCATGGAAAGAGCCTGAGAACATGGGTTTTCCAATTAATACGTTTAATATTGAAAACTCTCTCATTGTGTCTAATGATGGAAGTACTGCTTATTTTGCTTCTAATAAGAGTGGGTTTGGGAAAGAAGATATTTTTTGGTTTGAATTACCAAAAAATATACAGGCTAATGCTGTAAATGATTTAGAATTAGAAATTATTACAAAATCTAAGGGAGAAGAGATGATTCTTAAGAATGTTTTGTTTGATCATAATTCCTATCATTTAAATGAAATTTCTAAACTTGAGTTGAATCAATTGGCAGATTATTTATTAAAGAATCCTAATATGAAAATAGTAATAGAAGGTCATACTGATAATGTAGGTGCAGCTGAAGATAATTTATTGCTTTCTAAGAATCGAGCTAAAACAGTGTATAATTATTTATTACAACAATTAGGGTCTCAACAATTACTTTCTTATCAAGGTTATGGTGAATCTATACCTATATCAAATAATGATACGGAAAAAGGAAGATCTTTAAATAGAAGGACTTCTTTTAGGCTTATTCAATAAAAATATCTTCTCTTGCTTTAGGTCTTTCTTTTTCTCTCCAGTTTATGCCTTTTAGATAATGTTCTTTTTCTTTTAATTGATGTAAAGGTGTTGTGGTTGAGGTTGGCGTGATATGATAAGTTATATCATGTAATTTCTTTTCTTTAAAGAATAGTGATATGTCTGTTGACTCAATATAATTGAGTCCAATTTTCTCATCTTTATCATCTTCTACTATAAATATGCTTTGCCCATTTCCTGATATATCAACACGATTGATGTTATTTTTATTAAAGTATACTATCATTTCTTTCCCTTTTATTTGATTAAAGTCTATTGAATCATATTGTGAAATTATTATTGGGCTCTTTTTTAAAAACATTTGTTTGATTTCCTTATCGTATACTAGCAATTTTATACTATCAGCTGTGATCTGGAAATCATTTGCCCATATTATGGGTTTTTTATATATCTCTATGGTTGAGTCATTGATACTGTAGCTTAGGGAGTCAGATTTACCTTGAATATCTTCCGAAAAGAATTTTACTTTATTATAGGCTAGTATATCTTTTTTCTTATTTTCCTGTTCAATAAAGAATTTTTGAGCATGTATAAATATAGTATCTTCTTTAAAAGGTAATTCCATGACTGGTCTTTTACTGACAAATATTTTATTTTCTAATTCAAGGTACTCTGCTAATCCTCCATATATTTTTATATTTTCAGTTGTATTATATATTTTAACATTATTTATAGCTTTTGCATATCCTTTATTTTTGTGATAATATAAGGTGTCACTTTTTAATAAATATTCTTTAGTTTCTATATAGCTTTTATCACGTAATTCTGCTATATCATATTTTGTGTTGTACCAACCTTTTTCAGCATAAATTGTTTTTTTATTAGATATAATATATGAGGGGCCAGAGAAATAAGCTATTTCAGATTTTGTATTATACTTCATATTATTTGTGATTATATTATAATCTTTGCCAAGTACTTTTACAGAGTCTGTAAAATTAAACATATATAGATTTGCATTGTATGAGCCTTTCCTTGATTGAATAGTTTTCTCGTTATCAATAATTACACCATGATTTTTATATGACCCAATATTTGTTTTTATGTTATAATATAATTGATCTGTCTCTAGCTTCATATATCTATCAATTAAGATTACATCTCCGTTAATATCTATTTTATTTTCTTTACCAAAATAATATAGTTTATCTCCTTTTAAAGATATACTATCGCCTTGCTGTATATATACTTTACCAAATGCTAATATTTTATTTTCTTTTTTATAATGAAAAGCAGAGTCGCAATTCATAATGCTATTATTATGTTGAAAAGAGACATTTCCAACTAATCGCCAATATTCTGGATGTTTTTTCTCATTTGCAAATGTGTAATCTGCATTAAGTATTCTTATTTTTTTATTCTCTTGTGCTATGAGATTAAAGCTAACAATGAGTCCTAAAATATGAAGAAGAATACGCAAGTTTATTTAAATAGAGTTTGTTTTCTGTCTGGTCCTACTGATACTATTTGAATAGGTATTTCTAGTGTTTTTTCTAGCCATTCAATATAGTTATGTAGTTGTTGAGGGGCATCGTTAAGGTTTTCTAAATTCATTATATTTTCTTTCCATCCAGGAAATTCTTTGTATATGGGAGTTAGCTTTTCATTATCTTCAAATGGCAGATAATTAATCTTTTTCCCATCTAATTCATAATGAGTACATGCTTTTATGATATCTAGGCCAGATAATACATCTCCTTTCATCATCATTAGTTTAGTAACTCCATTAATATTTATAGCATATTTAAGTGCTGGAATATCTATCCAGCCGCATCTTCTTGGTCTTCCGGTTGTAGCGCCAAATTCATTGCCAATTTTTCCAATTCTTTCTCCAATATCATCAAATAATTCTGACGGAAACGGACCGCTTCCAACTCTAGTACAATAAGCCTTAAAAATTCCAAACACATCACCAATTCTATTAGGGGCTATACCTAATCCTGTGCAGGCTCCTGCTGTTATAGTATTAGATGATGTGACAAAGGGGTATGAGCCAAAATCAATATCAAGTAATGTTCCTTGAGCACCTTCAGCTAATATTTTCTTTTTTTGTTGTAAAGCATTATGAATATAATGTTCACTATCAATATGAGTGAATTTTTTTAATGTTGATAAACTTGAAAACCATTTTTCTTCTAAATCATTTAGATCGTATTCATAGTCATAGAAGTTTAATATTTGGATATGTTTTTCCTTTAATTTTTGGTATTTATTCATAAATTCTTCAGAAGAAATATCTCCAACTCTTAATCCATTTCGACCTGTTTTATCCATATATGTTGGTCCAATTCCTTTTAATGTAGAGCCAATTTTTTCTTTCCCTTTAGCTTTTTCCGATGCTGCATCGATTAATTTGTGTGTCGGTAAAATTAGGTGAGCTTTTTTGGAAATTAGAAGTTCTGACATTTCTACATTTAGTTTCTCAATATTTATGATCTCATCTTGAAATATAATAGGGTCAATTACCACTCCATTTCCAATTAAGTTAATTACATTTTTATGAAATATTCCTGAAGGGATCGTGTGTAGTACGTGCTTAATTCCATCAAACTCTAATGTGTGACCTGCATTTGGTCCTCCTTGGAATCTTGCAATGATATCATAATTTGATGTAAGAACATCAACAATTTTCCCCTTCCCTTCGTCTCCCCATTGAAGACCTAATAGAACATCTGCTTTAATCATTTGTGCTTATATTGTTAGTACATGTTTCTTTATTAATACACTCTCCATAGAAGTTTAATGCATGTCTATTGATTTTAAATTGCATGTTTTTCTCAATTAGATTTTTTATATTTTGTATTCTTGGATCACAGAATTCTATGACAGATTCACAGTTTGTACAAATTAGATGATCATGTTGTTTGTTAGAGAAAGACTTCTCATATTGTGCTAATGATTTACCAAATTGATGTTTTCTTATTAAGTTGCAAGCTAATAAAATTTCAATTGTATTATATAGAGTAGCTCGGCTTACACGATATTTCTTGTTTTTCATATTGATATACATCGACTCAATATCAAAATGTCCTTTGAAATTATAGATTTCTTTTAGAATTGCATATCGCTCAGGTGTTTTTCTATATTTATGCTTAATAAGATATTTATCCAACACCTCTTTAACAGTATTTAGTATTTCTTTCTTTGACATAAGATGAGTTAAAAACACAAAATTAATAAAAAACTTTACTCATGATTGGAAAAATAGATATTTAGAACGTAAAATTTAGTGATGTTTATAAGTTCTTGTTATGGATGAGATTGCTTCTATTTTTTCTAATTTTATAGTAAGTTCTTTAAGGAATGCTACATTATGTATCTTTAAGGTAATAATTCCTTCAAATATGCCGTCATCACTACTTATATTAATTGATTTTATATTTACATTCATTTGATTGGATATAATTTGTGTCACTTTGTTCATCAACCCTACAGTATCAATACCTTTTATATTAATTGTTGCAATAAAATCGATATCATTCTTATTAATCCATTTACCTTTTAATATTCTATATGAGTAGTTTGAACGTAGTTGTACTGCATTTGGGCAGTCTGATCGATGTACTTTAATCCCATCAACTACTGTCAAAAAACCAAATATTAAATCTCCTGGTATAGGGTTGCAACATGCAGCTAGTTTATAATCAAGTACTTCATCATCATCATTAAATACTATTACCTTCTCGCTAGACTTATTTGCTTTCCCTTTTGGGGGTCCATAGATCTTATTTTTTATTGTTTGGTACCAACCTCTATTTTTTAGATTTACGAAATTTTTTATTTCACTATTTGATATTGCACCTGTTCCAAACCTAAAATACAATTCAAGTGAGCTTCCTGTTTCAAAGTGACGTATTAATTCTGTTTCAGTTTTATTATTTAATCTTAATTTAAGATGTTTTAGTTTTCTTTCAGCAAGTTCTTTTCCAATAATAGCTATCTTTTTTTGATCTTCTTTTAGTGCTGATTTAATTTTTGATTTTGCTCTAGATGTTGCAACAAATCGTAACCAATCCTTTCTTGGTCTTTGTTTGTTCGAGGTAATGACTTCTACTTGGTCACCACTTCTTAGATGATGGCTTAGGGAGACAAGTTTACCATTAACTTTTACACCCATACATTTTAATCCAATATCTGTATGTATTTCAAATGCAAAATCTAAAGCTGTAGCTCCTTTAGGTAATGTTTTTAAATCACCTCCTGGTGTAAATACATATATTTCTCCTGAATATAGATTGAGTTTAAAATCATCAATAAAATCAACAGCATTTGATTCAGGGTTTTCTAGAAGATCTCTTATTTTTTCTATCCAATTGTCTAGAGAATTTTCCCTATGCCCTTCTTGTTTGTATTTCCAATGAGCTGCATATCCTTTTTCTGCAATATCATCCATTCTTTTACTTCTTATTTGTACTTCCACCCATTTTCCATCTTCTCCCATTACTGTAGTGTGTAAGGCCTCATATCCATTTTCTTTAGGGGTAGATATCCAATCTCTTAATCTATCTGGGTTTGGTTTATAAAAGTCAGTCACTATTGAATAGATTTTCCAGCAATCTGATTTTTCACTTTCTAAAGGGGATTCAACTATAATACGCACTGCAAATTTATCAAATACATTATCAAAATTTACTCCTTTTTTTACCATTTTATTTCTAATTGAAAATATAGATTTTGGCCTACCTTTAATTGAAAAGATTAATTCATTTTCCTTTAATTTTTCTTTTATAGGTTTGCTGAATTTGGTAATATATTTATTTCTTTCTTTTTTACTTGCATGTAGTTTTTCTGCTATAGCTTTATACACTTCTCCTTTTGTGAATTTTAGTCCTAAGTCTTCTAATTCTGTTTTAATTGGATAAAGGCCTAGTCTATGTGCTAAGGGGGCATATAAATATAGAGTCTCTGAAGCTATTTTCAATTGTTTAGCTTTTTTCATTGAATCTAGCGTTCTCATATTATGTAGTCTGTCAGCAAGTTTTATTAGAATTACTCTAACATCATCTGATAATGTTAATAGCATTTTTCTAAAGTTTTCTGCTTGTAAAGACACATTCTTATCAAAAACTTCTTGAATTTTTGTGAGCCCATCTATAATTTTGGCATTTTTTTTACCAAATAAATTTTCAATATCATTTAATGTGTAATCTGTGTCTTCTACTACATCGTGTAATAATGCACATATTATAGAAGGAGCTCCTAATCCAATTTCTTTTGCAACAATATGAGCGACAGCAATAGGATGATAGATATAAGGTTCTCCTGATTTTCTTCGCATATCTTTATGTGCTTCCACAGCTAGATTAAATGCTTTACGAATTTCTTTTTTTTCTTCTTTTTTAATTTTTTCTGAGCAAGCACGTAGTAGAGATTTATACCTATTTAGTATTTCTCTTTTTTCTTTTTCTATATCAATTGGTTTTATCAAGTTAGGCTTGTTTAAAAATTGGGTAAGTACTCATGAGCTCATTTACTTCTTTTTTTATTTCTTTAATTTGATTAATGTTCTTGTGTTCTGTAATTACTTTATCAATTAAATTAACAATCGTTGGAATTGTATCTTCTTTTATTCCTCTTGTTGTAATAGCAGGAGTTCCTATTCTTATGCCAGATGTTACAAAAGGAGATTCGGTGTCAAATGGAACCATATTTTTATTAACTGTAATATCTGCTTGTACTAATGCAATCTCAGCATCTTTACCGCTTATATTTTTATTTCTCAAATCAATTAACATACAATGATTTTCAGTACCACCAGAGATTACTTTATACCCTTTATTCATAAATTCTTTTGCCATAAGTTTTGAATTTTTTATTACTTGTTTTGCGTATTCTTGAAAAGAAGGGTTTAATGCTTCTGCAAAAGCAATTGCTTTTGCAGCAATGATATGTTCTAAAGGACCTCCTTGTGATCCAGGAAAGACAGCTGAATTGAGAATTGTAGACATCATTTTTGGGTTTCCTTTATTTGTTTTTATTCCCCATGGATTTTTAAAATCTTTTCCCATCATAATCATTCCTCCTCTTGGTCCTCTTAGGGTTTTGTGGGTAGTTGTGGTTAATATATGGCAATATGGAGCTGGATTATTAAGTAATTTTGCAGCGATTAATCCTGCAGGGTGCGCTATATCACCCATTAACAGAGCATTTACTTCATCCGCTATTTCACGAAATTCTTTATAATTCCAATCTTGAGAATATGCTGATGCTCCACAAATTATTAGTTGAGGTTTTTCTTTCAATGCTATTTCTCTTAATTTATTGTAATCAATTTTTCCAGTTGACTCTTCAACATTATAAAAACAGGTGTTATATAATTTTCCAGAAAAGTTTACAGGAGATCCATGTGTTAAATGACCTCCATGAGACAAATTAAATCCTAATATTTTTTCTCCAGGTTTTAAACATGCTAGTAGTACAGCTGAATTTGCTTGTGATCCTGAGTGCGGTTGCACATTTACATATTCTACTTCAAATAATTGTTTTGCTCTGTCGATAGCTAATTGTTCAACTTTGTCTACAATCTCACATCCTCCATAATATCTTTTTTGTGGGTATCCTTCAGCATATTTGTTTGTTAAGCAAGATCCTGCTGCTTCCATTATTTCTTTACTTACAAAATTTTCTGAGGCAATTAGTTCAATCCCTAGTCTTTGCCTTTTGTCTTCTTCATTAATTAAATCAAAAATTATTTGGTCGTTTTTCATATTTAAATTTTTATTTTCGTCAATGGAACAAATGTAAATATTTATGAGTAGAGTAAAAGAACTTTTTGGAATAAAATATCCAATTATTCAAGGGGGTATGGTATGGTGTAGTGGATGGAAGCTTGCTTCAGCAGTAAGTAATGCTGGCGGTTTAGGTTTAATAGGTTCTGGATCAATGTATCCAGATGTGTTAAAAGAGCATATTATTAAATGTAAGAAGGCAACAGATAAACCTTTTGGTGTTAATATTCCTTTATTGTATTCTCATATTGAAGAGCATATTGATATTATTCTTAAAGAAAGAATTAAAATAGTTTTTTCCTCAGCAGGCAATCCAGATAAATACACATCAATTTTAAAAGATAATGGCATAATAGTTGTACATGTAATTGCCAATACAAAATTTGCATTAAAAGCAATTAATGCAGGTGTAGACGCAATTGTTGCAGAAGGCTTTGAAGCAGGTGGTCATAATGGTATAGATGAAACAACTACAATGTGTCTTATTCCAAAGATTAGAGACATAGCTTCTCTTCCTCTTATTGCTGCAGGTGGGATCGCTAGTGGAAGCAGTATGCTTGCTGCATTTGCACTAGGTGCTGATGGAGTTCAGGTTGGTAGTAGATTTGCTGTTTGTAAAGAAAGCTCATCACATGATAGATTTAAAGAGGCTGTTTTAAAATCTTCAGATGGAGATACTGCTTTAACTTTAAAGGAGATTACGCCAGTTAGATTACTTAAAAATCAATTTTATCAAAATATTCAGCAAGCATATCAAACGAATGCTACTTTAGATGAGTTGAAAGATTTATTAGGCAAAGGAAAAGCAAGAAAAGGAATCTTTGAAGGAGATGTGTTAAATGGGGAGCTTGAGATTGGACAAGTTTCAGCTTTAATTAACAATATAGAAACAGCGAAAGAGGTGATAGATGATATTGTTTTAGAATTTAATAATGAAATGAAGAAGATCTCAAAGGTTAGTTTATAGAGTATTTTTTAATCTTAATGTTATTGGTATATTTTTGTATTTTTGTATGATAAAGTGATTAGATGCGCAAGTTTTTATTTTTAATTTTTATATCGTTAATTAGTTTCCAGGCACAATCAACTCATTTGATGGGAGGGGAAATTACTTGGCAATGTTTAAAATCAGGGCCAGATGTTGGTAAATATGTTTTTACATTAAAAGTATATAGAGACTGTAATGGAGTTACAGCTCCTACTTTTACACAATTTCTTGATGTCTGGGGACATCCCACTATTACTCAAATAAGTATGAATTTTATTGGACAGGAAGATGTTTCTCCTAATTGTAATCCTGTAATAAGTGGAAATCCTTTGCTTAGTTGTACAAATGGAGATATAGGTGCTGTTGAAGAATATACTTATGAGTCATTACCTATTAATATTCCTGGTATACCTCCAGCTACTGGTTGGCATTTTACTTGGGATAATTGTTGTCGAAATGGATCTATTACTAATTTAGTGCTTTCCAACACGACTTCTCCTTCGGAAGGTTTTACTTTACGTGCAGGAATGTTTCCTTTTATAGATCCTGCCACAGGTTTTGCTGTTCCTGCAGATCCTTGTTTTGACTCTTCACCAAATTTTAAAGAACAACCAAAAACTATTTTATGTGTTGGATTTCCTTTTTCTTATTCTCATAATGCATCTGATGAAGAATTAGATAGTTTAGTTTATTCTTGGGGTGAACCATTAGATGATAATGTTCCTTTTACAGGTGGAGTCTATAATCCGGGTCCATTTCCTGCTACTCCTTCTACATTGCCTTTTATGCTTCCTTATTCAGCTAATTCACCTCTTCCAGGTAATCCTACTCTAGATTCTCAAACAGGGGAGGTTAGTTATAATGCAAATTTAGCAGGTTTTTATGTTACTTGTGTTCGAGTACAAGCTTATAGGTGTTCTCAGTTGGTTGCTGAAGTTTATAGAGAGGTACAGGTTGTTCTTATTGCATGTCCTTTTATGCCAGGTGGATTGATACCTAATAATCCTCCTGCAGTGAATGCTCCTTTTATAGATACAGTAACAATGTTACCATCATATGATACAACTGTTTATGCAGGTCAGCTAGTTACATTTAAAATTGATGGTATTGATGGAGATTTATATAATGGATTGACACCGCAGCAATTAACAATGGAGGTTACAGGTGGACAGTTTTCAGATAACTATCTTGATTCTTCATTATGTTTAAACCCTCCTTGTGCACAATTTTTTGATGCTGATTACTTCGAAGCTAATTCAACACTTCCTATATTGCAGCAAATGCCTCCACCTATTGTTAAAGATAATGATACTGTCTCAGGTATATTTCGTTGGCAAACTTCATGTATGCATATTGCAGCGATTAGTGGTTGCGGAGCTACTTCTAATGTTTTTACTTTTCTGATTAAAGTATATGATGATTTCTGTCCTGCAAATGGGTTAAAGTTTGCTACTATCAAAGTTACAGTATTACCGGCTCCTGTTGATAATTCTCCAGATCCTAGATGTGTATCTGTGAGTGAAAATGGGAACGTGGAAATAATATGGGAGCATTTAGCGTCAGCACCTTCTTCAACTGTTTATAGTATTTATCATTCTAATGATCCTAATGGTCCTTTTACATTTTTAGATAGTGTTATGTATCCTACAAATACTTATAATCATAATTCTTCTCATAATGCTAATAATGAAATACAATATTATTATTTAACATCACATTCCGCTTGTGCAGATGAATCGGCACCTTCTGATACGTTATCGACTATAAAATTAGATGTAGATCCAATTAATAATAATACTGTTGGAGATTTGAACTGGAATCCAATTCATATTCCTAATCTTAGCACTTCATTTGCTAATTATGATATCTATGCTAAAGGATCTGATGGGGTTTTTCAATTAGTTGGGCAAAGTCCAACAAATAATTTTTTATTTCCAGCACAAACTTGTAATTCTTATCAGGCTATGTATGTTACTTTAGAGGATCAGAGTGGATGTATATCTGTTTCTTCTATTGATGGTGCGATATTAGAAGATACAATTAGTCCAGAAATACCAATTATATCAGATGTTTCTGTTAATACAGATGGGAAATCTGTTATTAGCTGGACTTGCTCTTCTATTGATGTTGATGTTTTTGAGATTTATAAGAAGATAGATGGGGTGTGGGTTACTATTGGAACGGTAACTCCTCCTAGTAATATGTTTGTATATAATAATTCTGATGCTGTGAATATTTCTGAGATTTTTACTGTTAGAGCTTTAGATAGTTGTGATAATGCTAGTTTAAGGAGCGAAGAACATAATTCAATCAATATAGAAACCGAAGTAGATGTATGTGATTTTACAGTTAATGTAACTTGGAATGAGTATGTTAATTTTAATGGTGGATTAAGTCACTATGACTTACATGTTGAGGAAACAGATCAATTTGGAATCATTACTAGTGATACCAATCGACTTGTTAACCAACTTGAATATACTATTGATAATATTAATGGAGGTTCTTCTTATCATATTTATATTGTTGCATATAATTCTGATTCTAGTATTTATGCTATTTCAGATCAGATTAATGAACCAATTAGTCTTCCTAGACATCCAGAGTATAATTACATTGAATATGCTAGTGTTAATCATGATAATGGCTTTGTAGAGATTAATTGTTTAATAGATAATCAAGCAGATATTGCTTATTATGATATTTTTCGATCATTAAGAAATGAAGATCAATTTTATAAAATTGGTCAAACTCCATTTGTAAATACCTCTACT
>MDSW01094097.1_pt1 | contig 11338 bp, 8 predicted proteins | sample 811171 | NCBI WGS metagenome assembly MDSW01 (sample SAMN05326641, study PRJNA326480) | marine metagenome | isolation source: seawater | place: Atlantic Ocean: North West | collected 2012
ATCTCAACCGTCAGCGCGCCTCGCCCACGTGCGTCATAGATGGGTGCCGTGATATACGGAAACACGGCGCTCGTCCCAACACTGATGACCACATCGAAACCTTCAGCCACCTGTGTCCGCAACTGATCTACCTTTTCCACTGGCAGCATTTCTCCAAACAGCACAACGTCCGGACGGATGATGGCTTCGCAGGCCGGACATCGTGGCGGCAGACTCAGCTCGTCCAGCGTTTCCCGATAGTCCGTCCAGCCACATGCAGGGCAGATCAGATCATGCAGATCTCCATGAATGTCAATGACATTCTTTGAGCCGGCTGCCCGATGAAATCCATCAACGTTCTGAGTCAACACCCAGACACGAGCGACGCGCTGTTCCAGTTGCGCAATCACTTCATGTCCGCGGTTGAACGTGGCTCCTTTGCAGGCGTCTGCAATCTGCAGCAGGTATTTCCATGTGAGCTCCGGGCGACGTTCGAGCATCGCACCCGATAGCAGTTCTTCGATAGGCAGGCCATCTTCAGTATTTTGAACGTCGTACAGCCCACCCACTCCGCGGTAGGTAGGAATGCCGGAATCCGCTGACATGCCGGCTCCGGTAATGAACAGCACGCTGTCGGCAGCACCGATTCGATCTGCAACGATCTGAATCATGTCTTTGTCCATCAGGTCGCTCCTTACTTTCCTGGAGGTGACTTGATGTAGCGTTTGAACTCCGGGCGGTTCTTCCATGCTTCAAGATACGGAGCGTACTCTTTCATCTGTGGCCATGTGCGGGGACCCGGGTCAGGAGGGACAACGCTGCCTTCCGGGTAATCTTTCCCCGCCGCGCTGGCTTCCACAGAAGCATTCCATGTCGCCCATGCCTGCATCATCGGGGCAGCAACGAGAGCTTTCTGCCGGAACAGGTTTGTGGATTCCTGCGGATCTTTGTCCAGGTCGTACAGTTCAAACACGGGAGGATTCTTTGCGTTGGGCCGGACCAGTTTCAGATTGTTGTCGATCCACGCGGTTCGTCCCGTGTGTCGGAAGCCGATCGGTTTATCGCGGCGGCCCTGTTCCTTTGAGAACAATGGTGTCAGGTCCATACCGTCCTGCACAATTGTGGAACTTTCGGCGCCAGCCGCTTTGACGAGCGTCGGGTAGATGTCCATGGTGCATGCGGGAAACTCCGTGATCCGCGACTCTCTGATACCGTTCGGCCATTCAATAACGGCAGGGACTCGCAGCCCACCCTCATACACGGTGTTCTTGAATCCTCGCAGGCCTCCTACTGTTCCTGGCTTGATACCATTGAGTCCTCCATTGTCGCTGTTAAACCACAACAGAGTGTTCTTTGCGATTTTCAGTGTTCTGAGTGCGGTCCGCAGAGTTCCGATACTGCGATCCATCGCAACAAGTTCGGCGTAGTGACTGGACGACTTGTCATCGAGCTTTGCGAATTGCTGACGATCTTTTTCGTATGACATGAAGGGACTGTGCGGAGTGCCGTACCAGATCACAGTAAACGTGGGACCAGCCTGATGGTGTCGTTTCAGAAAGTCGATCGCCTGGTCCACGACAATCTCTGACGAATCACCTTCGTACTCCTCAAACGATCCCTCCCGACTGAGAATCGGATTCATATCAAAGAAGTTCGTGACAGAGAGCCATTCATCAAATCCGAATTCTCCAGGCGACCGGATGTCGTCCTTCAGAATTGGGGCACCGGGTCCACGCAGGCCATTGAGATGCCACTTGCCGAAGTGCCCCGTCGTATAGCCCGCCTGTTTCAGCGCCTGAGCAATCGTCTTCTCCTGAGGTCTTAGCGGGACGCCGTGATTCGCCACACCCGTGCGGTCATTCGTCCGCCCTGTCATGACGGTAGCCCGCGTCGGGCTGCAGTTCGGTGCACCCGCATAGAAGCGATCAAATCGCAGTCCAGCTTTCGCCATCGCATCCAGATTGGGAGTCTTGAGAACAGGATGGTTGTAATATCCCGTCTGGCCCCAGCCCATATCGTCCGCCATCACCAGAATGATGTGCGGCTGCTCTGCAGCGCGAGCACAGATACAGGTGAAAAACAATATGACGGCAACGACTCGATTCATCATGGCATTTGTTTCGAAGGACTGAGCAGGCCGAAAGGCTGTCTTATCCGGCAGGGACAGGAATTGCCAGTCTTCCGGCGGGCACCATGGGAGATGGCCTCTTTGAGGGTGAACTCGTGACCCGAACTCACAGAGCCTGGCTACAGGACACAGCAATCAAACGCCGGGAGCACCATCCAGCGGATCCCCTGCGTCTCGTGGAATCTCAATCCCGAGTGCCTCGCCAAATGACTCCCCGATTTCGATCTCAAACTTCTCGCCGCCTGATTCAATCACCGCGGATTCTTCTGACACCGAAACGATCCGGCCGGCCAGGGCGGTCGTGTCGAACTCTTCGCCGGATGCCAGCTTGTGCACTTCATCATCCATTAGTTCCGTAATCCATGCCGTTGGTTGACCGTTCCGATATGTCACGGCACTCAGGATGGTGTGATGCATTGGATCTCTGGGGTCGACGCCGATGCCGAAAATGTTTTCGTCTGCAATCACGTCGTAATCGCGGCGGCTGTCCGACACAAGGACTGTGGATGGTCGTCGACTTAACGTCTTTCGACCATTACCAGGAAGGAGGACTGTTTCAACAGATGCCGCCATTTCGAACTGACCGGACGAGCCGATTGGAATGATCCGCAGACTGGTCATTTGATGCAGCTGCCCCGACTTTTCAAAGTTGTAGAGAGCAGTCGTGATCTGGCTGAGTTTTCCGCGGGCTCGAATGTTGAATGGCATCGAACGATAGAGCCCGCGTCGATTCGCAGGTGAACCGCTATCGACCGTCGCGTTCCGCAGCTTTGCAGCCCGTACGGTCTCCAGCAGCCAGTTGCGATACAGCGATCGCGTGGTTTCAGGATCAGCCGGCAGTGATCGCTGCTCCCATGATTCAATCTTCTGCCCCATCCTGCGGGTTTCAGCAAGCAGCTTCTGCCGCTTTTCAATGGCATCATTCAGGTCGCGCGTTTCGCCCTGAAGTTCCTGCATGGGACCCTGAATGAGGGATGACAGGACATAGTCACCCACGCGCACAACGCCCATGACCACGAGGCATCCCAGCAGAACCTGTTGGCGTGTCAGTTTCATGGCTGCTCCTTTGACTGAGTCGCAGGACGCACGTTCGATTTTGATTCAGGCTTTGGCCTGTCGTTTGTCTCTGACACCTGTTGCACGCCTTTCGGAGACTCTTCACCCAGTGTGCGTTTCTTTCTGGCGAGCAGGTAGTCCGTATGAGCCGTGTACTTATCTTTGGAGCGAGGCTTGATTCGCATGGACGTCTGGAATGTCCACGAACTTTTTTTGCCCGATTTGACCTCGCGGATACCTGGAGTCTTCGGCTGGTGCCAGCTGTCACGGAGGTTCTCTTCCATCAGCCGAATCGCCAGTGGATCCTGACTTGTTCCAGCAAACGAGACAACTGCTCCGGATCCGGAGCCCGTGGCCGAAAACTGCCCCACTGACAGTCGCTGACTCTGAGGCATCCGAATCGTGATGTCTCTGAGTTCGTCGAGCCAGTTGATCCGCGACTTCTCCCAACTGCTCAGCAGGCGAGCAAGGTTTCTTTTCTTACGCGAGCTCTTCACCAGTTCATCGAGTTCTCGAACACGCTCTTTGAGTGCTGCATTCGCCTGTTCGACTTCTGCGAATTGGGTGTGCACGTAGTACCACCCACCACTGATGAGCAGCACGATTGCGGCGACTGCTGCAATGATTCTATTCCTCGGATTGACGGCTTTCGGCGGACGTCGCGGATTCGAGAAGTCGATCGCCGGTACGGTTCCCAGAGCTTCCTCTTTGGCGGCTGCGATGAGTGATGCAAACGTTCCACCTGCTGCTTCACCGACTTCGCCATCGACCAGCGATTGCGCCGACACACGCTGCACCTGCATGGGGAATCGTTCGTTCAGCACTTCGGCCAGTGTGGATGTTTCAATCTCAGCACCCACAACCACGCAGCGTGTGATTTCGATATTCAGTTCAATTTCGTCGCCAGCGGTAATGAGTGTTCGCTGTATTTCTCCGGCAATGTGAGTGGCTTCCGTCTGTGACTTCATTCCCCCGGCGAGCCGAATGGTACGAGATAATACGGGCAGTTCACTACTCTCAGATGGCAGCGATACCAGCACATGTACGGCATGGCGACCACGGCAGACGATCAGGGAAGCCGTGTCATCTCCATCTGCAGGCGGAGGCGAGAAGATTCTGAGCGGCTGAGTGGCCACAACAGTGCGAGCAGTCTGGCATCCGCTTGCGTCGATCACCTCCTGAATCAGTTGCTGTTCATTCACGGAGAGTGACATCGCGCTGACACTGCGTGCTCCGCTCTCCGCCGCCGGGTAGGAAATGAAATCGATGACGTTGTCTTCAGTGATACCTGGCAACTGCCGTATCGCCATGTTGCGTACAAGCGCAGGAAGCTCTGCATCGTTCGCGGGGGGCACCTGAAAACTGACGGAATCAACGGCACCTCGACTGACACACACAACCAGTGTCGCTTTTGTTGCTTTATGTTCCCTGACAAGGTCAGCGACGATCGCGGGAAGAGTGGGCGACTCTTCAGTGGGGGGCTCACTTTCGGCCGTCGCCTCGTCCGCTGTAAGAGCTGCGTCGGGAGTCTGCGTCTGCAGCTTTTGTTCCCCCGCATGGGCGATCGTCAGCGCAGCGTTTTTATTGGCGTCTGCGAGTACGTATCGCAGAACCTCCGTGTCCCATGTGATGGCTAGAACCCTTGTCATCGCCGTTCCATTCGCTGTTCGAGATCAATCAGCGAAACAGGCAGTCCCTGCTCCGTCAGGTCAACCCAGTTTACTCGCCGAGCCGGCAGATTGGCAGCGTCCACCGTTACTTTGCGAATCCTGAACGGCCCACCTGTCCTTCGGTAGACGATAATGTGTCCCGTATAGACGTCGCCCCCGGTCGTGATCTGGCGGTAGATGCTTCGGAAACGATGGCCATCCATGACCCGGCGACGCAGCAGCCACAGCACTGAAGATTGCTCATGTTTGGGAACTGTTTCACGTTCCTGAATAATCCGTGCTGTAATCCCGGGGTCGCCAATCACAGCACGCAGGACCGGTTCTGAGGCTTCGTTAATGTTGACCCCTCCGCGCAGAACCTCTTCCCATTTCGTGGTGACCCGTTCCTCAAGAGCCTCGAACTGCCTCAATGATTCAAGGTCGTCAGATCTCAGTGGGCTCTCAACGATTGTTCGACGTCCGTCCGCGAAGTCCTCCGCCAGTCCAAGCGGGACTCGAGCATCAATCAGGTCAGCGAGGCTGTGCAGGTGATGCAGATGGGGGCCCGGTTCAGGGACGTCGTCCGGCGTAAGTTCACTGAGTGTCGCGACCTTGTCCGCCGGGTCGTGATGAGTCAGGCCGAATGTACGGGCGAGGACGATGAATGACGCAAGTTCCTGACTGACAAAGCCGGACAGGTGCTGCTCCAGTTCCTGCAGTCGGTCGTGCCCACCATCGTTCAGGTTGCGTCGACGCTGTCCCCATGGATCCACATTTCTTTCCGCGCTGTGGACGGTCAGCAGATCGGCCCATGCAGTCGGAGTGCCCTCCTCAACAGAGTCACGCTGTTCCGGCGTCAGCCCGTAGAAGAGTTCCCGTGTCACCTCGTGGACAAACAGCAATTCCTCAATGGACTGTGGAATGTCGTTTCGTGGTCGAATGGGGGGCTTCAGCCGCTCGTAGTGCTCCTTCTCGACTCCATGGTTGCGAGGCTGATCGTTGTCGTCGCTCCAGTCCAGAATGGCATCGGCGATTGGTGTCGTCATTCCTGGCAGCGCCATCAATGCTCTGTATCCTGATCCGTAGACGGCGCGTTCCATCTCCCGCACCTGCCACAGATTTAGTTTTGCGGACTCATTCTGCATTCCGAATTGCAGTGGTTCCGCATACTCGTCACCAACGTCCTGAGCAAAGATCAGGTCCGTCTGAGTCGGCCGATCCGGCAGCGTCCTGAGAATGGAGAATCGCCACTGATTGTCCTGAACGGCAATGTCTCCTTCTGCCTCCACGCTGACAGTCGGGCGCTGCTCTCCGTCTTTCCTCGCGCGTTGCAGGATTCGGCCCTGATACTTCTCGTCTTCGCTGAAGAATGCGCTTCTCTGTTCGAAATGATCTGACGTCGGCTGCCGTTGCTGTTCAGCGAGCAGCACCATCAGCGTCTCTGCGCTCGCCATTACCTGAGTGGACTGGATGCGATCATTCTCGATCTTCGTCGCCTCATACTCCGTCGACATGTCGGCAAGGAATCCGAATCCTGCCAGGGCCACCATTGCAACCAGGACCAGCACGATGATCAGGACAATGCCTCTGCGTCTACCTGTCGTTTTGAGAGAGCTTCTCATCTTCGCATCTCCTGCCACGGGTCGACGGAGATCGACGAGCGGACTGGATCCAGCAGGATCACGCGAGTGATCCGACGAGGTCTGACACCAGCCAGGGGATTCGCCGGATCGAGCTTTTCCGACGTGAGTTCGGTTTCAGCCGCCGCAATCATATCCGGCAGATCTGCAGACTCAGTCAGATCGGTGGCGGCTTCCGTAATGCCGTAGACACTCCGCAGGTGTTCAAGGTCGGGCGGACTGACCAGTGTGAGGCTGACTCTTATCGCGACCGGCAATCGATATCGACGATCGTCCTTCCAGTCAGGCAGCCAGTTGAATCCGTCGTGATACTCAAAGCGGCAGTCTACGACTTCAGGAATCTGTTCCAGCCGTGGTTCAGGGGGTTGTTCCTCCTCCGGAGCCTTCTCGTCATCGGGCATTGGCAGGAAGATCTGCTCCAGAGTCTGCTGGTCCAGTGCGGCCTCCGGTCCACGTCGGTTGGCGTCGTCCTGCTGACGCGTCTGCTGCAGGTCTGCCAGTTCCGCCGGATCAGCCTGAATTCGGTACAGTCCGGACGGAAGTGTGACGGCTCCGGCGGTCGGTTCAAATGGCTGCAGTTGCCAGACAATGGTTTGAAACTCGGCCACGCTGCTTAATGTCGATGCCTGCTGCAGGGGGTCGCGTCGGCCGGGAGTTTCCACCAGTTCCTGACGTTCCAGTCGATCACGTTCATCCATGGATGTCGGTTGCCGGATGGTGAAACGCATCGCCGTTGGCATACCAACGAATTTGAATTCTCCGGGCCCCTGTTCGGGTCGCTGCTGCTGCCACGGCTGGAGTTGCTGGATCAGATTCTGTTGATCCGGCGGTGGCACATGAATGTGCGGCGGATGGCCGTCCAGTGACAACATGACAGAGTTCAGGTCATCTTCCAGCAGGCCGTGCAGAGAACGAATCAACTGCTGAGACTCGGTCTGTTCTTTCCCTGCAGTCAGTAATCCGTTGTACAGGGAGAGTATTCCGTATGCAGAAGCCATGAGTGCAGACACAAGCACCATCGCAATCAGCATTTCCATAAGCGTATAGCCGGACCGAGGGCGGCTGTGTCTGGTCTTCATCGCAGAGCCCCCATCTGAAGGAAGCCCTGCTGGCTCGGTTGTGGGTTGCTGGTGCGAATCCAGCGTGTCAGTGAGAAACGGACCAGTCTGCCGGATTCCCGATTCTCGGCCACAGTCACGGTCACAACTTCCAGCTCCGGATGCTCGGGCACCTGGCCGGTGCTGACGGAATAATTCCATCGGGCCGATTGTTCGTTAATAGGTGACTGTTCCTGATAGAAAATGCTGCCTTCCTCAGTCTGGGCAACCGGCTGGGCATTTTCGGGTGGCAACAGCGGCAGATTCTCGACCGGGTCGAGCGGACGAATCCCCAGTACGATTTCTGTCATTGTGGTTTCACAGACGAGCTGCGCTTCAGAGAGCAGTTCGGCTCGATTCGCCTGAGTCCGCCCCATACCCGCGAGTCGCGCCAGCACAATGACACTGCCCATCAGCATGGCGGTAGCAAGGATGATTTCCATCAGGCTGAAGCCCGATCGGGGATTTGAGGAGACTCGCCGCCTCATGGAGTGACCTCCTCAATAAGGAGGTCTTCCACAGATCGAATCACCCTTTGCGGGTCGCCCACTGAAACGGCTGATGTCAGCCCTCTCAGGGAGACTGTAATCGCGAAACCACCAGCGCTGTGCAGAGCAAATTCACGATCCTGAGTTCTGCCGCTGGGGCGGAACATAATGGGCTGCGACCAGTTGGTGGTTAAGTCTTCTGAGGATTCCGTTTCCTCAAATGGCAACTGTTCAGCAGCGGCGTCATCACGCTCTGACAGCTCTTCTTCTGCATGAAGTGGTAATGCGAAGATGACTCCATCAGGCAGTTGTCCGAATCGTACGGGGAACGTCTGCTGCTGCAACAGCGCCCGTTCATCTTCGGGAAGTTCCTCAGTGGCTGCCGCTTCCGTCTCTTCGGCGGTCAGGGGAAGATTTGCCCGGGAGGGCCCTCGGCGTTCGACTTTCCAGCGACGGCCGCCCTGCTCGAATCGGAACTCGAGTGGCGCGCCTTCGCGAATTGCAGTTGCGCGTGCTTTGTTCAGTCCCTTGCGAACCAGCTGGCCCGCATTGCGCAGACGAGATTTATCCAGTGGCGTCTGCATCGCGGGGAGCGCCAGCGCCGCGATGGCGACAAGGACCGCAAGGACAATCAAGAGCTCGGTGAGCGTATACCCGGCCGTAGCAGACTGGACTAATGGGCGAAGCGACGCAAATCCGGCTTTCCTGTGTGATTCAGATTCGGTGGGTTTCGGTGATGCCGGAGCTCGCTTTGGTCGGTCCGAGCGGCAGTCTGGAGTTACTCGATTGGTGGCTGACTTCATGGCATCAACCCATCGAGGTGCTCATTTCGAAGACCGGCAGCAGCAGGGCCACGATGACGAACAACACGGCTCCGCCCATCACCATCAACAGGGCAGGTTCAATCAGCCGGACCATTGTGTCCAGCTGCCTGGCGACCTTCTTATCAATTCCGTCGGCAATGTTGTTCAGTACGTTTTCAAGATTATTCGCTTCCTCGGCAATACTGATCATGGCCATGACTCCGGGGGGCAGCAGGCCGCATCGAGTCAGTGGTCCTGACAGAGTTTCTCCGGCGGAAATGTTCTGAGCAGACTCCTGAATGGCTTTGGACAGCACCACGTTACCACACGAATCGCTGCTGATCTCCAGCGCCTTCAGCATGGGCACTCCGTTTCGCAGCAGCGTTCCCAGAATGCGGCAGAATCGAGATGTGGCTCCGTTCAGAAAGATTGGTCCGAAGATCGGGATCTTTGTCTTCGCGCCGTCTACCTTCTCGCGTCCCGATTTCGACTGAGCCCACTTCTTGATTCCAAACAGGATTCCTCCGAACGCAATCGCCACAAGGATCCCAAATTTGCCAAGGAAGTTACTGAGCCAGAGCAGGGCGACAGTGGCACCCGGTAATGTGCCCTCCCGTTCCAGTTGGGCAAACAGGTCTGAGAACTTTGGAACGAAGAACACGATCAGGACCAGAGTCACAATCGAGCCGGCGACTGCCAGAAAGGTCGGGTAAGCCATCGCTCCTTTGACCCTGGACTTCAGTTCCTCCGACCGCTCAAGGAATTCGGCCGTCTGCTGAAGTGACTGTTCCAGAAACGCGCCTTCAGTTCCCGCTCGAACGATGCTTACCGTGAGGTCATTGAAGACGTCTCGATGCGCGGCCATGGCTTCGTAGAGTTGGGCTCCATCCGAGATCCGACCACGAATGTCGGACAGGACTTCCTGCATCCGTTCATGGGGCGTCTGCTGGATCATGACTTCCAGCGCCTGCAGCAGTGGGACTCCGTTGGCCAGCAGGTCTGATAGCTGCGTCAGGGTGTTTGTGAGCAGTTCAGTGTTGATTCCTCGCTTGAAGTTCAGCTTCAGGCCGCCGCCGTTGGCCGGATTCACGTCGAGTGGAAACAGGCTCTTTTCGGCCAGCATGGCCATCACGTCATTGCGCGACTCGGCCGTGATCAGGCCGCTGACGTCCTGACCGGCCATGTTCCGTGCCGTATACGCGAATTCCTGCATCCTGCCGCGCCCATGTGATGACCCATGCCATCACGGGTTCAGGAGCATCGAGCTGACGTTTCAGTGTCAGTTGTCGAGAACTCCCTGAAGAATTTCCATAACGCGTGCTGTGCTCGCCTTTTTCAGCGGAAGGACAGTGATATTCCGAGCTGACGTGTCGTGGGAAGCTGAGTCCAGCTTCTCAATCAGCGCGATGACTTCCTCCAGCAACTCCTTTGGCGCCTTCAGCACGAGAGAATTGGTATTCGCCTGCACTTCAATTGTCAATAGAGGGGCCGCAGCAGCTGCATTGATCTGCCTGAGGACCGTTGCCACATCGGACGGCACACCGCTCGGAATGGAGATCGTGCTGCGTGCCCCGCCCGTAGACATTTGTGGACGATACACGCCCTCCAGAATGTTCAGAACAGACGACGCCGAGGAATGCACCACCGGAATAATCTCCGTCTGGTACGCCCGTTTTGAGTCTTCAAACTTGTCGGAGTCCAGGATCTCCAGCAACGTCTCGATACGCTGGCGATCCATCCGACTGGCGTAGACGATGAGAGCATTCAGCCGCTCGTCAGCCACCATCGCCACCTTGCCAAAGTTGGTCAGCCCTTCGGAGTCCTCAAAAATCTGCTGCAGGGTCGTCGAAACGTCCGAGGCCCCGGCGTTCTTAAGGCGATAGACGCTGAAGTCCTGATTGCGGCCGGGGGTTCGGCGAGCGGCAATGGTCCGCAGGAGAAGTTCCAGTTGGTTCAGTGCCTCTTCATCTTCTGAAGCGATCGTCAGTCGATCGCCGGATGGAACAATGACAACCGGAGGAACATCCGATTTTGGCGGTTGGGCTGCCTGCTGTTCACCGACCTTCTTTTCATCCACAGCAGCGGGGATTGGAGTCTGAGGGTCCTCCGCGGGGAGTGAGAACTGCGGAACCGATTCGGATTCATTCTGTTCTGGTCTTTGCGGGGTGACGACCCGCAGGGGATTGGGACGAACCTGTGGCCACAGATTCTGAATCTGTTTGAGCGCCGCTTCCGTGTCGCGACCGATTGGGATGATTCGCAGATTGCCGCCCGATGTTCCATTGGTCAGGTGGAGTCCTGACTCTCCCATCTTGATCAGCAATTCCCGAATCTCTTTCAACTGTTCGGGCGTCGCCCGAATCCATAACTGCTGCAGGTTATGTTCGGTATGAATCACCGGCCGCAGCATGTGATGAGGAAACCGGCTGCTGATGACGCGATCAATCGCCCCATGTGCCTGGCCTGCGTCGATATAGCTTAGCTGAAAGACTTCCAGC
>MDSW01068595.1_pt1 | contig 11337 bp, 13 predicted proteins | sample 811171 | NCBI WGS metagenome assembly MDSW01 (sample SAMN05326641, study PRJNA326480) | marine metagenome | isolation source: seawater | place: Atlantic Ocean: North West | collected 2012
AAAACAGATCAACAAAAAGTAAGAGTTGGTTTAAAACAAACTCTACCAGATCCCTTTAATTGGTTTAAAGATAAAAAAATTAATTCTACAATCACTGTTAAAGTGTCTTCATCAGATAATAAAGGATTAACTGTAAAACCAGAAGGATGTGAAATGGAATTTACTATTAAAAAATCTCAGATAGCGATAAATGCTGCAGATGCAAGGCCAACAAGGTTTGTTGGTGGAGAAAGAATAGATGCTGCTATTGCTGATTTAGATATGGAAAAAAGAAAAGTTACATTAAGTATAAAATTACTAGAGGAGCTCCAAAATAAAGAAGCAGTATCAAAATTTAGCTCTCCGCTTTCTGGAAAAAATCTACCTTTTTCATCATTATCTGATCAGTTAGATAAAAAAGAAAAAAAAACTAAAAAAGAATAAGCTAAATTGGCTATTGTAAAATCAAAGCTTCTAAAACAATTAACTGATAATTATCCAAATTTTTTAAAGAAAGATCTAGAAAAATTCTTAGATATTTTTTTATCTGAGATAAAAAATTCTCTAAAAAGAGGTGAGAGAGTTGAGTTAAGAGGGTTTGGAGTATGGTCAACACATCTTCAAAAAGCTAGAATATCAAGAAACCCTAAAACAGGAGAAAAAGTAGCTACTCCAGAAAAAAAAACAATTCACTTTAAAATGGCAAAAGAACTGTTTAATAAATTAAATGATAATGAATAAAAATATTTTTGTAGCTTGTGATGTTTCAAGCCAAAAAGAAATAATAGACCTATTAAAATTAATTTATGAAGATATCTCAGGAATTAAAATAGGATTACAGTATATAACACAGAGAAGTCCTGAGGATATTAGAGAACTTTCAAAGTTTAATAAACCAATTTTTTATGATGGTAAGTTTTTTGATATAAAAAATACACTTATTGAGTCAGTTAAATCATTAGAGAAGCTAAAAGTGAATTATGCAACCGTACATTTACTTAATGGACTAGAGGCTCTCAAAGCTGCGAACGAAACTGCTCAAAAAATAAAAATAAATTTGTTAGGTGTTTCTGTTTTAACAAGTTTTAATGATGAGGATTTAGCTAGCTTAGGGTTTAGGTATAAAGTTGAAGATCAAGTTGAAAAACTAGTTAAAATAGCTGTGGAAGCAAATTTATTCGGAGTTATTTGTAGTCCCTTAGAAATAAAAATGATTAAAAAAATCGCACCTAATCTTAAATGCTTTACTCCTGGTATTAGAAATGATGATAATAAAAGTGATCAAAAAAGAACAATGAATGCAAACGAAGCTATACGGGCTGGAAGTGATTGCCTAATAATTGGCCGTCCAATCACTGAAGGAAATCCTAAAAAAAATATACAAAATATAATTTCATCAATAGTTGTTTAGATGAAAGCAAAAATTTGTGGAATATCAGATAAAAAAACATTGAAGTATATTACCACTCATATTAATGCTCCAGAGTTTATAGGTTTCATATGTAATTATAAAAAATCTATAAGATTTGTTGAATATAATAATCTAAAAAATATTTTAAAAATTGATAAAAAAAATTCTAAATATGTTGCTGTTTTAGTAAAACCTGATGATCAAATATTAGAAAAAATAAAAATATTACCATTTGATTATTATCAAATTTATGATTGTCCGCCAGATAGAGTAAAGTCAATTAAAGAAAAATATAATAAAAAAATTATTACTGCTATAACAATAAATAATAAAAATGACGTTTTAAAACATAGTGATTATAAAAATATTGCTGACATATTTTTATTTGACAGTAAGGGATATGAAAAAAGCTTATCTTTTGATCACCAATTAATCAAAAACTTAAAATTAGATAAAGAAATAATGTTAGCTGGAAATATTAAGATTAAAGACAATCTTGAAAATTATAAAAAAATAGTTGATATTATAGATATATCTGGTGGTCTAGAAACTTCTGGAATAAAAGATATAAAAAAAATAAACATTTTTTTAAATAATATTAAACAAATTAATGATTAAACTTAAAAAGAAAGTTCCCTTAATTGATCAGCATGATAAAAATGGATTTTGGGGTGGTAAATTTGGTGGAAATTTTATACCTGAAACTCTAAAAAAACCTGTAGAAGATCTAACTATTCTTTTTGATAAGCTTAGAAATGATAAAAGATTTTTAAAAGAAAAAGATTATTTTTTTAATAACTATATTGGTTCACCTACTTCATTTATAAAGCTTCAAAAACTATCTGATCACCTAGGAGGAGCTCAAATATATGCTAAAATGGTATCTGAAGCGAATGGCGGTGCACATAAAATATATAACGCTACAGTTCATTGTCTTATTGCTAAACGAGCTGGAAAAAAATACATAGTTGGAGACACTGGTGCTGGATATGCTGGAAAAATGTTATCAATGGCTGCGAAAAAATTCGGTCTACACTGCAGGATCTTCATGGGTGCTAAGGATATAAAAAGACAAAAACCTAATGTTGATGCTATGAAAAAAAATGGAGCAATAGTCATTCCAGTTTATTCAGGAAGTCAAACTTTAGTTGATGCAGTTTCTGAATGTATGAGGTATTGGGTTTCTAACTGTGATAACACACATATGTGTGTTGGATCAACTGTTGGTCCTAATATATTTGTAAAAATTTGTGGATGGAGTACAGCTCAAATTTCAAGAGAATTAAAAACACAAATTAAATCTGAATTTAAAAAAATTCCAAAAAAAGTTAAGCTAATTAATTGTGTTGGTGGTGGAAGCTCAGCTTATGGTTTTTGGAGTGAATTTATTGATTATGATAAAAAACAAATCGAGTTGATTGGGGTTGAAGCCGGTGGGCCAAAAAATTCTAAATTACATGCTGCTCCATTAACTAATGGTGCTAAACTTGGCATATTACATGGTTCTTTAGCATACTGTTGCCAAGACTCTGAAGGACAAATTAAAGAAACTGAGTCAATAAGTGCAGGATTAGACTATCCATCAATTTCTCCAATGCATTGTTTCTTAAAAGATACGAAAAGAGCTAGATATACTTCTGCTACCGATGAAGAAACTTTAAAAGCCTATAAACTAGTTACAAGGCTTGAAAAAATAAATCCAAGTTTAGAACCTAGTCACGCTTTTGCTGAAACTATCAAAATTGCTCCAAAATTAAGCAAGAATACAGTCATTATAGTAAACTCATGTGGAGATGCAAAAAAAGATAGAGATATTTTAAAATCAAGATTGGGGAAGGTTAATTAGGATGTCTTTAATTAATTTAGCTTTTAAAAAAACAAAGGATCAAGAAAGACCTGCTTTACTTACATATACCGTGGCAGGTGATAACTCAAAAAAAAAATCTTTAGAGATATTGAAATCAATTTCTAATTATGCTGATATTTGTGAAATAGGTTTTCCTCATAATACTCCAATTGCAGATGGTGGTCAAATTCAGTCTAGCTCATATAGAGCCTTAAAAAATGGGATTAAACTTAAAGATGTTTTTTCAATTGTCAAAGACTTCAAAAAATCAAAAAATGCTAAGCCTGTAATATTAATGGGGTACTACAATATGATTTACCAGTATGGTGAAAATAATTTCATTAACATTTGTAAAAAAGTTGGTGTGGATGGTCTAATAGTTGTTGATTTGCCATATCCAGAAAATAAAGAATTTTCCAATAAATGTAAAAAAAAAAAGATTAGTTTTATCCAGTTAGTGTCTCCTACTACTTCACAAAAAAGAATGAAAAAAATTATCAAAGATTCTCATGATATGGTTTACTATATTAGTATGCTTTCAACAACTGGGGGCAAATTAAAAGTCTCCTCTAAAAAAATTATAGAAAGATACAAAAAGATAAAAAGTATAAATAGCAATAAAAATATAGTAATAGGTTTTGGTATTACGGAAAAAACAATTGGTTCACTTAAAAAAGCAGATGGTTTAGTTGTTGGAAGTGCAATTTGTCATGAAATCTCTAAATCATTAGAGAAAAGACAAAATATTGTCACAAATGTAACTAATACTGTTAAAAGGTTAAAAAATAAAATTATATGAATTGGATAACAAAAAAACTTTCTCATTTAAGTCAAAAAATTAGAACAGTAATAAAGCAAAGACCTACAAAAGAGGAAATCGAAAATAGCGACTGGACATCTTGTTGTAAGGGTCCAATTTTAAAAAAAGAGTTAGAAGATAATTTATGGGTTTGTCCTTCATGTAATAAACATCATAGAATTAATTGTAGAAAACGGTTTGATATTGTTTTTGGAAAAAATAATTACGAAATACTAAAAACACCAATTCCACAAGATGATCCTTTAAACTGGAAAGACTCAAAAACTTATAAAGAGAGATTAAATGATGCTAGAAAAAAAACTGGTATGGAGTGTGGTATAATGGTTGTTAATACAAAAATTAATAATATTAAAGTTACTGCTTGCGCCTCAGACTTTGCTTTTATAGGTGGTTCTATTGGTGCAGCTGAGGGTGAGGCTATTCTGTACGGTATCCAACATGCAATAGAAAATAATCAACCTTTTATAAATTTTACATCAGGTGGAGGTATGAGAATGTTTGAATCCTTGATTGCTCTTTCACAGATGACGAGAACAACTTTAGCAATTAATGAGCTCAAAAAAAATAACCTACCCTATTTTGTTTGTTTAACTGATCCAACTGCTGGAGGAATTACCGCTTCTTACGCCATGCTTGGCGATATTGCTTTTGCAGAGCCAGGTGCGCTTATTGCATTTGCTGGAGCTAGAGTTATTCAAGGAACTGTAAAAGAAGAATTACCTGAAGGTTTTCAAAAAAGTGAGTATGTTGAAAAAACTGGGTTTGTAGATTTGATAGTAGAAAGAAAAGACCTTAACAAAAAAATTGGATCTATATTATCAATTCTAATAAAGAAAAGTTCTGCTATAAATTCTGAAGTAAATGAAACTACAGAAGATAATAGACCGCTTACAAAAGCTGCATCCTAAAGAAATTGATCTAAGTTTAGATAGAGTAAAAAATCTCTGTACGAAACTAGGTAACCCTCAAGATAATTTAGGCTGTATTCAGGTATGTGGTACAAACGGGAAATTTAGTACAATCCAAGCAATAAGGGCAATTCTTAAAGAGGGCAATTATAAATGTAATATTTATACCAGTCCTCACATTCAAAAAATTAATGAAAGGTTTATATACAATGACCAGGAAATTAATGATGTTGATTTAGCGAATTTACTATGTGAAGTAGAAGAAATAAATAATGGAGAAGAAATAACTTTTTTTGAAATTTTAACTGCAGCTTTTTTTTATGGTTGTAAAAATTATACAAAAAATATTACACTTTTAGAATTTGGATTATTTGCAAGGTATGATGCCGTAAATATTCTAAAGAAAAATTTAGCAAATATTATTACAGCTATTGGATTAGATCACTTAGACTGGTTACCAAAAAATGAACAAACAATAGAAAAAATTATCTTTGAAAAAACCTCATGTTTATTAAATTCAAAAATAATAATTGCAAAACAAAGTTCAAATGAAATAATTAATCATATAGAGAATAATATTATAAATAATAAATCTAAAAAAATATTTTTTAATAAAGATTATAATTTTACTTTAAAAGAAAATAATTTTTTTTATTTTGAAGATGAATTTGGTGGCATAAAGCTTCCAAAACCTAATCTTTTAGGAGAATTTCAGTTAGAAAATGTCTCAAGCGCAATTGCTACTGTTAGACAGTTAAAAAATTACAAAATAAATGATGAACAGATAAAAAAAGGAATACAAAAAATTCAAAGTAGTGCAAGACTTCAAGAAATAAAATCTGGAAAATTGAAAAATTTTGTTAAAAATAATCAATTATTTGTAGATGGTTCACATAATCCCCTAGGAGCAAAAGTTCTAAATAAATACCTTAAAAGTTTAGATTGTAAAAAACATATTATTTTAGGTATGATGGCTAACAAAGATCATAATAAATATATGAGCTATTTTGAAAATATTGAGTCATTAACAACTATTGATATACCCAACCAATCAAATGCAATAAAGGGGAAAGACCTTAAAGATAAAATAAAAGGCTTTCCAAATATTCAAAACAAAGATTCTATTGAAGATGCTATCTCTTCAATAAGTATTCAAAAAAATGATATAATTTTAATAACAGGGTCTCTATATCTTGCTGGAGAAGTATTAAATTTAAATTAAAGATTTTCTTTAATAAATGCTACAATATCAGATTTTGGTGTTGCTCCAACTTTAGTTGCTTTCAGTTCTCCACCTTTAAATAATAACATTGTAGGAATTCCTCTCACCCCATACTTAGTTGGAGTATTCGGTTCATTATCAATATTATGCTTTGCAATAACAATATCATTGGCCATTTCATCAGAGATCTCCTCTAACGTTGGACCAATTTGTTTACAAGGACCACACCATTCAGCCCAGAAATCAACCAAAACTGGTTTTTCGGCCTTGAGTACTTCTGTTTCAAAATTTTCGTCTGTTACATTTACCGTAGCCATAATGATTTCTATATATTGAATTCAGGTGATTTTTCAATGTGTAAAAAAAACTTTTTTTAATTAATTAACAATTAAATTAAGCTTTCTCATATTTTTTTTGAATTCCTTCAACAAATTGATTAATTTCATCTAAAAACTTAAGTTTTTCATCATCTTTTTCATTACTATATTTATCTCGTAAATTATCACACTCAAAGTAAAACTCTTTACAAGTCCACCATTTTTCTTTTTTATCACTTAAAATTCTACCAGCAATTTCTCTTTTAATAGATTTAAACATACTTGAAGGCAATGTCTCTGGAGATTCTTGATAAATTATTTTTTTACCAAAACTAACCATTCTTTCATCCTCAAATTTATCTAACATTATTAGTTTATCTTTCCATGAAGATGAATGCCATTTAGGAAATAAAGCTGTATCTTTTTGAGGAGTAAATTTTTTATAAATACTTTCTTCAGCTAAAATATCTTCCTGAGAGTCAAATTGTTGTTTTTCTTCTGCTATTTCTCTTAGAGCTGTAAGAACATTTTGAGAAAATTTTTCATTAGTATTAACTAATGTTGCTCTTTCTTTAATCAAATCTGAGTCTATATTGTTATAAGGTTCGACTTGCATTCCATAACTTTTATCTAAAATTATTGGTGCTTTATTTGAACGAATTGTTTTTAAAAATTTTTGTTTTTTCATAGCATTTTTTAGTTCAGAAACAGACATATTTAAAAGAGGAACGGGGTCTATTTTCAAATCTACAGCTTGTCCCCATTGATAGATAGGATGAATACAATATTTTGGATGAAGTGGTGCAACAACATATTTATAATTTTTACCAAAATGATACTCCGCAAGAGTAAAAATTTTTTCTTTTTTAATTATAACTTCAGTATCAGCTCTATTAGCTGTTCTTAAAAATATATCCCAAGTTTGAGGTTGATTTTTTTTAATTAGACCTAATACTTTAACTGTAAGTTCCGCATCAAATAAAGCACTATGAGCTCCTGCTGACTCAAATCCATTCATTCTTGCTAATGATTCCAATTTCATTACTGCATTACCTTTTTCATTAATTTCAGTTTTAACAACACTTTCATCCACCGCGTGAGCACCTCTAGCTATATTTAGTCCGTCGTGTCTTTTGTTTGGAGTTGCATTAGTAATATATGGATATCTAATTCCTCTAAAGAATTCATTTCTTATCATCTCGTCATCAAATCCAATATTTGACCAACCTAAAAAAATAGCTGGACTCCATTTTCTAAATATAGCTTCAAGCTCACCAAGCATTTGATAATGGCTTAAATTTCCTTTTGTAAGTAAATCAACGCTAGTTTTATTAACTATTAAAGCCATAGCTTGGGGTATTTCACCATCGGGCAGTCTACATCTAAAATTGAATCGGTCTAACTCTTTGAAATTTGGATCAACTAAAATTCCTCCTACTTCAATTATGCTTCCCCATGAAGTATTAGCACTACTAGACTCTATATCCCAAATTGCTAAGTTCATATTAATTCATATTAGTTTGATTATAAAATTGTTCTACTTTTTTTAAAAATTTATTTTGAAATTCTTCTAATTTTGCCCCTTGAATTCTAAAATCTTGAAATAAATTATCTACAGTGCAAAGTAAAACAATTCCTTGAGTAATTCTTGAATTATACACAACATTATGAGCCAAAGAATAAGCTCCTAATTGTAAATAATAATCTTCAATCCACTCTTCCTTTTTTGGCTTATTTGATTGTTTAAAATCAATAATTGTTTCTTGACCCTCATAAACTCCACAAGCATCGCAAGTTCCTGCATATTTTCCAGGATAATACAATGTTGCTTCTGTTCCCCAAATTTCTGATAGTTTATTTTTAATACCTTTTTCCCAGATTTCATCAGCCATTTTTTTTGATTTATTATCTTCTTGCTCTAATAATTCTAAATTAAATTGACCTAACAAATACTTTTCTAAAAAAGCGTGAAGAGAAGTTCCACGACTACTTGCATCTTTTTTAATTCTACTTGCTTCACTGGCACCTACTCTTATTTTCCAATTAGCGAGTGAGGCTTTTTTTTCTTCACTTTGTGTTGCTTGCAATATGGAAGTGACAGATGGAAGTTTTTCTTGATTAACAGCATACATTCTTGAACCACTAACTATTGATCTCATAGACTTAGGGTAAGAAAATTTATTATTCCACTTCATATAGTTTGTTATAAGCGGTATTGAAGAAAAAAAGAAATTAATTTTTAGCTTGTTTTGGGTGTTCAACAAATTTTTCTACATTTTCTGATTGAACTGCTTTCTCAATTTGTTCAGGGTCTTTAATATTTTCCAAAGTTCTGGTAATCGATCTTGCATCTGTTCCGAACTTATCAACAACTGTCATAGCTTCTTCTAATTTTTTTCTAAGAGCGATCACATTGTCAAAATGTTTTGCAAATCTTGTACTAATTGTTTTTAAATGATTATAAATTTCTGTAGCACCTTTTTGAACTTTTAAAGAATGAAATCCCATGTGTAATGATTGTAAATAAGCTGATAAAGTATTAGGGCCACAAATCACAACTTTATATTTTTTCATTATTTCTTGAGTTAATAATTCTTTAGTACTAGGATCTTGGTATTCTGTTAATTCTTTATATAAGCTCTCTGTTGGCGCATAAACGATTGCGAAGTCTGTAGTTTTTGGTGGAACAATATACTTTTCATTTACACTTTTTGATTTATTTTTAAATGCTGTAGCCAATTTTGCTCTAGCATCAGCAACTGCTCTTTTATCATCAGCATCATAGCCATCAGTAATCGCTTTAAATTTTTCTAATGGAAAATGTGAGTCTACTGGAACCATAACATCACCTTGAAGTTTGATTGCATATTCTACATTTTCACTTGTGTCCTCTTTCATCTTAACGTTTGTCATGAATTGTGAGGCTGGTAATAAATCTTTTATCAAAGCATCTAAGCTAAATTCTGCAAGAACACCATATTTTTTAACTCCTGCTAAAATCTTAGTAATTCCCTCTTGGCTTTGATTTAATAATTGAACTTGCTGGTTAAAATTTCCAACCTTTTCATCCACTTTTGTCAAAGCTTCCGTCATATCTTTAGTCACTCCAGTTGAGAGAGCATTAAATGATGTCGACATTGAACCAAGTGAAGTATTAATTGTAGCATTTACACTATCTTTTAATTTAACAATTTCTGCATTTAAATTGGCTATTTCCTCAGCCTCTTTATTTTCTTTTTCTTCTTGTGGCTTAGATCTTAAATTTAAATAAAGAATACCCAAAGTAGCACCAAGCAATATAATTAAAATAATTAGTAAAATAGTATCCATGATTCTTTTTATATTATTTTATAGTAAAAATTTGATTAATATATTTAATTATTTAAAAGTATCTTTATGGAATTAATCTTAATATTGAAAATTCTCTTTATTATTGGAGCTATTATTACTTCTTATGCTATTTTAAGAAATCTTGATATTATTAAAATTATATTGGTATATCTTAAAGACTTAATTCTTAGAAAGTAATTTAACCATTTTATTAAGTATATCTATTTTGGGTGCTGATTTAGAAATCATCATACAAGCTTCTGATTTTAATATTAATCCATCTTTTAGTACTCTAAGATTGTTAGCCTTTAAAGTTTCTCCAGTTGAAGTAATATCAGTTATAATCTCTGATGAGCCAGTAAAAGGATAAGCTTCTGTGGCTCCTAAACTACCTACTATTTTAAATTGTGTTACTCCTTTTGAAAATAAAAATTCTCTTGTTAAATTTGGATATTTAGTTGCTACTCTTAGTCTTTTTTTCTTTTTATCTTTAAATTCAAAAGCAATCTCCTCAAGATCTGCAACTGTTTGAACATCAATCCAAGGGTCAGGAATAGCAATAACCAAGTTTGCTTTACCAAAGTTATATTTCTTAGTTACATTAATTTTTTTTTGAATATTAATTTCACTTTCTTTTAATAAATCATATCCTGAAAAACCAAGATCTAATGATCCATCTCCTAATCTCTCTACAATTTCTCTAGCGTGCAGATATAATATTTTAATATTAGGTAAATTTTTAATTGATCCTAACAGATCTCTTTCTCCTCTTTCAGATATTAAGTTTAAGTTGTTCTTTTTAAATATCTTAAGGATATCTTTTCTAAGTCTTCCTTTACTTGGAATGCCAATATTCATCATTAGTAATTTAAATTTAAAGCAGCTCCTACTGCAGGAATTTGTTTTTTTGCTCCTAGATCTGAGATTAATTTATCGTATCTTCCTCCATTAATCACATTAATACTTTTAGATTTAGATTTAATGTCAATTTTAAATACCATACCAGTATAATATTCCAACTGACGTCCAAAAGAGGCTGAAAATTCTACATTTAATTTTTGAATTTTATTATTTGATGTTGGAAAATATTTTTGATCTACAGCTAGATTAATATTATTTTTTTTAAAAAAAAAATTTAATCTGTCTGCTGCTTTATTTATTGGACATTGAATTCTTAAAAACTCTTTAATTGTTTTTGAGACATTTTTACCTCTATTTGCACGTCTTGGATCTTTAATCTTATTATCAAAGCGTTTTAATATTTCTTTAACAGATCTTCCTGCAACCATTGCTTCTTGATCATCTCTCAGCATTTTTAAATATCTTTTTTTATCAACTTCAACAATTGTTGGATCAACATCTGAGTTTGTCTCCAATCTTTTTAATAAATCATTAAAATAATCTTCTCTCCAAAAGTGTCTAAAAAGTCTTAACTTCCATCTTTTTGGAATATCTAATTTTGATATTAAAAGATTAAAAATTTCCACATTTCCCAGTGTTAATT
>MDSW01198381.1_pt1 | contig 11337 bp, 11 predicted proteins | sample 811171 | NCBI WGS metagenome assembly MDSW01 (sample SAMN05326641, study PRJNA326480) | marine metagenome | isolation source: seawater | place: Atlantic Ocean: North West | collected 2012
CAAACATAGCAGCTCTCCAACATAGATCAAGATCATCATGATATGCAAATAGAAAAGGATCAAAATAGTCTAGTTTTTCAAGAATTGCTTTAGATGTGAAAAGACAAGTACCTGACGCATATCCTATTTTTTCAACACCATTATTTTCTTGAATATGTTTTTCTCCTTTTCCTCGTGAATAACCAAATCCAAATAATTGAATAAATTGTCCTGAGCTTAAGAGCATACTATGATCAGTTGTTGCAAGAATTTTTGGTTGGTAGATTCCTTCTCCATTTTCTTTATATGCATTAATTAATTCAGAAAGCCAGGTTGGAGTTATTACAGTATCAGGATTTAATACGACAATAAATTTCCCTTTAGAAGCTCTAATTCCAACATTATTACCTTCACAATAACCCAAATTTTTTTTATTTTCTATTAGTTTTATTTCTGGGAATTTTTGAGTATACTCTCTATAAGATTTATCAGTAGATGCATTATCAACTAAAATAATTTCAAAATTTATTTTTTCTGTTTGGTAAATAGAACTAATACATTCATCAAGAAATTTTTCTGCATTGTAATTCAAGATTACAATACTTACTAAAGGTCCAGCAAATTCATTCAATTCTGACTTTCCTAGGATATGTCCTTCATATCAAAACTTGGTGAAAAAGTTCTTGATGTTTTACTAGAGTTCCATTTACGTTCTTGTGATTTTAATATCCTTCTGACTTTATTTTCGCTTAATTCTAGGGTTGTGCATATCTCATTTATTGGAATTGATTTCTCTTGTGCGTATAACATTAGATCTATAATGTCATACGTTAAACTGAAAAAAAATTCTTCATCACTTACATCAAAGCTCCATGTATCAGGTGATGCTTTTCGTTGAATTATTTCATTTGGGATATTAAGAGATTCTGCTAATTGGTATACTTGAGTTTTGAATAGGTTTACTAATGGTTCTATATCGACACCACCATCTCCATATTTTACAAAATATCCCTGTTGAAATTCAGCTTTATTTGTCGTGCCACAAACTAGAAAGTTATTTTTTTCAGCATGGTAGTATAATCTACTCATACGTGTTCTATGTTTAATATTTGTGGCAGCAGTCATTGTCAGATAATCATTCAATGAGATTTTGATTTTGTGAGTTTGATTTTGTGAATCTTGTATTTCTAGATAAGGTATACTAAGTCCAGTATTATCAAAATTTTCTGTAAAAATTAGTCTATACTTGCATGAATTATTAAAATCTGGAAAGACTTTTTGAGCGATTTCCTCCCTAGTTTTGTACACGGATGCAGAATCTAGAATTGGAGTAATATCATCTATTAGATACTCAATATCCAAATTTGTGCATAGTTTTTTTGCCAATTCTTGACTTTTTGGATTAGATTCTTTTTCAGGCAATATCAGTCCTAGAACATTTTCTTTACCAATTGCATTACATGCAAGTGCAGTCGCAACAGCAGAATCAATACCACCACTAACACCAATTACTATACCTCGTTTTTTGTAGTTTTCAAAAGTTTGATCATGTATAAAATCTTCCAACGATCTTTTCAGATTTTGAATATCTTTGATTTGAAGTATATCTTTTGAAAAAGCCAACGTAATCACAATGAGATTTTTGTACCTTCACCTAATAGTAGAACTTTTTCATCATTGTCAGCATCTTTTGTTATAGAAGAATTTGATGCAATTATACTATTTCTAATTTTCATATTGGAATCAATTGTACAATTTTCCATGATTATAGAATTTTGTATGTTACAATTTATCAATTTTGAATTATCACCAACACTAACATTTGGACCAATTGAACCTGAAGAAATATGGCAATTCTTTCCTAAAAGTACAGGTCCGTTAACAATAACATTTTTTTTATCAATTGTACTACCCTCTCCACAGACTATTTCCATGGATACGGATCCTTTTTCCTCTGTAAATTCATTTTTTAAAACTTCACCATTTGCATGAATGATATCATTAGGAGTACCAGTATCTTTCCAATAATCTGTAATCATTTCAAAATTTACAGTATTGTTTTCTTCTAGCATCATTTGTAACGCATCTGTAATTTCTAATTCATTTCTCCAAGATGGTTTTAATCTAGAAAATATATTAAAAATTTTTGTTGTGAGAAAATAAATTCCAGTAACTGCTAGATTTGTTGGAGGGTTTTTTGGTTTTTCAATAATTTTTGTTATTCTATTGTCTTTAACGTCAGCAATTCCAAATCTTTCAGGATTAGATACTTCACATAAAAGAACAAGTGCATCATCATTTGAAGATTCAAATTTTTGTGATATATTAGAAATTGATTTTTGTATAATATTGTCTCCTAGAAAAACAAGAAATTTTTCATTTCCAACAAAGTTTTTGCATAAATTAATAGCATGAGCTATACCTTTAGGCTCATCTTGCTCAATGTATGATATATTTACATTGAATTTTGACCCATCGCCATAATATTCCTTAACTTTGTTCGAACCAATACCACCAATTATTATGGCAATTTCAGAAATTCCACAATCTCGTATTGCATCCACACAATATTCAGACATTGGTTTATTGGCTATAGGCAAGAGTTGTTTTGGACCTGTATGAGTCAAAGGGCGCAAACGAGTTCCATGCCCACCATGTAGTATTATTCCTTTCATTTTGATCTAATCCAATCTTAATATTATGAATTAAAAGAGTTAACTAATCAATACTAAGTCTTACGACATACTGCAACAAAATACAATGGATTGTGTTTTTCAGAATAAGGTATAATCTCATATTCATCAATCTTTAATTCTTGAGTTTTATTCTTATTTTTCATATATTTGTTATAAAAATTTGATTTTTTATCAAATTTCAAGTAAAATGTACTTAACATGAATCTTAATTTATTTTTTAATTTAGAAATTGAATTCAGTTTTATAGTTGTAATATCTTTTTGTGAAATAATTTTTTGGGAAAAAAATTCAACTTGTGAAAAATTATTTTTTAATAAATTAAAAAATTCATTTTTAGAAAAATAATTTTTGTTAGTATTTTGGTCAAATATTAGAGATGTATTATTTTTGTTAAAGCTTGAAATAATTAATATTCCATTTTGTTTTAATATTTTTTTAAAATAATCTAATTGTAATTTAGAAAAATTATCATTTTTAATTATCTCAGACATAATTATGCAGTCTACAGAGTTAATTTCATGTTCATATTTTTCATCTAAAATAGAATAATTAATTTTTTTATTAGAATCATAACTTCTATGTGATAATTCATGATTCAGATTAGAAGTATCATGTGTGAAAATTTCATTCGCTCCATTATCTAATAGAATTTTTGAACCGTGGTATGACATGATACTTGCAAATGTAAAATCTAGTGTAGTTCCAGAACAATATTTAGAGGCAAATTCGTACCTTGACTGCTGTTTCTTATACGCATCATCAAGAATCATATCTTTAAGTAATTCTTCGAAATATATAATTGTCTAATGATTAAAACTATGTTGTGTTATCTTTAGATTGTAAAGATGTTAGCATAATTATTAGAGGAAAAATTTCTGAATGGACTAAAGATATAGTTCAAGAATACCAATCAAAATTTTCTAATGCAGAATTAATAGTTTCTACATGGAAAAATGAAAAAACAGACGACATTTCATGTAAAATTGTAAAAACGTCTGAACCAGAAATACCAACACCACATAAATCAATGATTAATCATCAGGCTATTGTTGCAAAAGAAGGTTTGAAAAAAGCTTCAAGAGAAATAATTATGGTTTGTAGATCTGATCAATTCGTTCATAGTCAAAATATTTTTCAAATTTTTAAAAATGAATGTCAAAAATCAAAAATTCTTGTTAGTACATTTCCTGGTTTTTTAAATGGGACACCAGATGATTACAGATATGAATATGCTATTTGTGATTTTTGCCAAATTGGAATGAATGATCTTATACATGATTTCTGGGATTCAGTTCCACATTTTGATGGTTCTGAGAGCATATCGGTTGCACGGACATTAACAAAAAATTATGTGAAAAATGTTAAAAAAGATAATGGAAAGTGGAAAAATATCAAAGAGAATTACTTTCATGAATTAGATTATTATAAAATTTTTAGAATAGAATGGGAAAAACCAATTAAATCAGAATTTTATGCCAATTCATTAAATATGCAAAAATTAATTCAATACTAGTTTGCAACATCTAAATGTGAAAAATCTTTTTTGAATTGTTCAATTTCTTGAGGATCACCTAATGGCCACATTTTTTTTATTTTAAAAGTTATAACTTTTTTATTATATTTTACAAATATATTGTAAATTAATGAAAGATAAAATTCATTTTTTGCTTTTATGTTATTTTTTATAATTTCTTCAGCATAACAAACAAAATCTGAACCATTTTTGAAATAATGTAAACCAACTAAAGCAATATCACTAATTCTAGATTTTTCAGCTGCTTTTATGACATATCCATTCTTATCAAGAATTACATAACTAGATTTTTCTTCAGTTTTCACTTCAGGAAAAACCATAGCACATGCATCAATTTTTTGTGATAAAATATTTTTTTGAAAAGCATTACTATCCCAATCCAAATAATGATCAGCATCAGAAATTAACAATTCTTCATTATTATTGATTAATTCTTTTGCTTGCAAAATGGTTTCTATTGCTCCTTGAGTTTGAAAATCAATAGTAATTATCTTGCAATTAGGCTTAATATTTTTCAAATGATTAATTATGTTAAATTTTTCTTCATGTTCCTTTTTGATACAAAAAATATAATTTCCTTCTAACTTCAATGTATTAATTGACCATTCAAGGATAGATTTATTGAAAATTTTGATTAGAGGTTTAGGCATAGATGAAAAATTATCTAATCGACTTCCCTTACCACCGATTGGAAATAAAATATTCAATGATTTACTCCTAAAAATTTTGAACATTCAAGAGGAAAATTTGTACATAATCCATCGAAACCAAGTGAATCAATTCTCTTCCATTCCTGTTTAATTTCTGAAAATGTTGAATCTTTAATTAATTCTAGAGAATGTGCAAAGAGAATTTTGTTTTGTTTATGTAAATCAGATATTATTTCTTTATCAAACCATTCTTCTTTAGTTTCATCACACCAAAGAATTTTTGAGTGTGTTTTTGTAGGTTTTTTATTAATATAATCTGCCGTAGGAATATTTTTTTTAAGAAATAATTCGTTATTTTCAGTATTAAATATAAAAAAATTTTTAATATCAAATTTTGATAAGAGTTCTAGTGTTTCATCTAATGCAGAAAGTTCTTTAATATGGAAAAAAATTTTAGTTGTGGAATTTTTTAGAAATGAACATGTATCTTCTAATAATAAACCATTAGATAATTTATCGTGAGATATGTATACATCATTTTCATTTTTTCTTAGATCTAATTCAAGACCAAAATTAAATTTAATACAATTTTGTATTCCAGCTAAACTTGATTCTTCTGAGTTACAAATTCCCCTATGTGAGATAATTTCTAGCATCGTGGTACAACAAATTTATCAGTTGTTTCAGAAGGTGTTTTTGCAACAATTAATTCAGTATCTTCTAAAAATAATGGGTCAACAATTTCATTTGGTTCAATTACAAAAATATCACCTTTCACAAAAATTTCTTCATTGATGCGAACTTTTCCAGAAATTACAAAATTAATTTCAGTTATAATTTTATGAAAATGTTTTACCCATGTATCATTTTTAGGGTGTTTTACGTATGCTACTTCAAAATTTTTTGTTTTGTATGCTGATGGTTCAAAATTTCCTATATAATATCCACCTTTCATATTTTCAAATCTAAATTTTTTCAATATGAAAATCATATTGTGAAAATATAAAATGTTATCTAATCAAAGATTTGTGGCATTATGAATTTATTAAAATTCTTTTAATTTCAGTAATCAGTTGGTTTTTGATCTTTTCTGAAGAAATTTTTTTCAAGCGTAATTCTTGTTCGGTTATACATGAATGTTTAAGTTGAAGAAATAAACGAATTTTTGATTCAGTAGCAGATGATCTAATTGTAATATGATTTTCAGAGGAATCTAGATAAAATCTGATTCCTTCGTAAGGAAATTTATTTTTTGATGGAGAAGTATATTTTTTGATTTTTACTATTTTATAATTTAGAATTTTTACTGGTCTCTTAGATTTAGAAAGTTTTTCAACCATTATAGAAAAATTCTTTAAATTATTTAAAATTTGAAATTTTGTTAAATTATTTAATGCATCATCAAATGAACTTGATTCAGGTAATTGAGTACGAAAATTGTAATAATAACCAATTTTAGGATCGAGATTTGTGTCAGTTAAAATTTTAAATAAAGAAATATTTTTTGATTTAATATAACTTAAAAATTCAATAATTTTTAGCATGCCAAAAATTCCATCTTTCTCAAGAAAATGTGAATGTACTCGAGAATACTTTGGATTGCCAGCAATAGCATAACCATTACTTTCTTCAAACATTCCAAGATTAATGGAATTATTTTTCCATTTTGATTTAACTAATTCATTTAGTGAAGAAAACCCAACATTTCCCTCATAGCATTTAATTTTAAATTTTTTTGATATTGCATTAAGTAAATCACTTGTTACAAAACTTTTTACAATAAAGAATTTTTCTCTCTTGATTTTATCTTTGAGAAAAGTTTGTAGATAAAATTGTAAAATTAAACCCCAAATTTCATTTCCAGTTACAAACCGATGTTTTCCATAATGGCTTTGTTGAGATTTTGGGACATTACAAATTAATCCAATTCTATCAGAATCGGGATCGGTGAATAAAATTGCGTCTAAAGAATTTAATTTCTTTTTACCATATTCCTTTACAAATTCAGAAATTATTTTTTTATGAATTATATTATTACTTGGTTCCAAAATTTGGTTATTAGAAAATAATGAGAAAAATTGATCTTGATTTACCATAGAATGAATGATTGTTGGTTTTATTCCCAATTTTTGAAATAATTTTACAGCAGGATTATAACCAGTTCCGTTAATACTAGAAAAAGCTATTTTGAGATTTTTCAGATTATGTTTAGATTTAGAGTTTAGATTAATGGATTTAGTTAAGTGATTTACATATTTTGATGTAATAAAATCTGATGAAATTTTAGTGTTTGATTTTTGTAAACGATTATTTATTTTGTTTTGTTGATTTATAATAAAATTTGAAATTAATTCAAAATTTTTCAGTGAATTTTGACCTATACTCTTAACAATTTTATCTTTTTCAGAGTTAGTGGGTTGACTTCCTGATTTTGTATAAACCTTAATTCCATTAAATCTTTTATCATTATGACTAGCAGTAATCATAATTCCTAAATCACATTTTAATTCTTTTATACTAAAAACTAATTCAGGAGTAGAACAAATACAATCAAAAATTTTTGATTTAATCTTAAATTTATGAAAAAAATCATGTAGTAAAGATGCAAATAATTGACTTTGAACTCTGTTATCATAACCAATGATAATTTTTTTATAATTATTTTTTTTAGAAAAATTTACTAAACCAATTCCAAAAATTAATAGTGTTATAGGATTGAATGTGTTACTCCCTTGAAGAATATTTTTATTCATATATGAAATCGATAATTTTTCTAAATCACGTGAGATAGATGAAGAATTTTGAGAAGATGTCATTTTTGCTCGAATTGAACTTGTCCCATAAAATATTTCATCATTAAACGATTGAAATAATTCATCAAGGTTTCTCTTCTCTAAAGATTTTAAAATTGAAGATCTATAATCAGGTGGAATTGTTAAAGACATCCATTTTTCAATATTTTTTGCAGTTTTATTAGATTCATTTTTTATGAATTTTTTTTTGTTAATGTTAGGTATGTTTTGAATATCTGAAAATTTTTTTGTTAAAAATTCTGTAAAAATTTTTTGTAAATCATTTTTTTTGAATGATTGGATATTGGAATTTTTCATTATATTTTAAAAAGTCATTAATTGTCATATTTAATGTTCAATACTAAACTATCTGATTAGACCTATAGTTTTTGTTTTGATATCAAGATAACGTTTTTCTCCATTTTTTGACGTATATGCTTAGATAAACTGCTTGCCCAATAGCAGAAATTAGAAAGACGGTTGCAGCACCAAAAATGCCATATTGCGGTACTGCTATTAACATGCCAGGTAAAATTATACTCGTTGAGATCAATGCACCTATAACATTAGGTCGACTTTTTTCATTTCCCAATAACTCGGATGTTTTTACAGATATTATCGAAGTAGGAATTACAACCAAACTCATTATTGAAAGGATACCAATTTCAATGAATTGGGGGAAAAAGTATGGAACCACAATTGGTAATAAAATTGATGCAGAAATTCCTGTACAAATATTAATTAAAATGAAATATTTTTTGAGAGTTTTATTTCCAATATTTCGAGAATCATGAGTTAGAAGATATTTTCCAAAAAATAAATTACTCATAGATAATAAAGCAACAAATTGTAGTGCCAGAGCATAATTTCCAAGGTATGAAAAACCTATCAATGGAACAATAATTATTTTATCAATATTTTCTTTAAACACCCCAATAATTTTTATAGAATAGTTTTGCCATATGAAAGGAAAATTTATTTTAAATTCTTTGAAATTTATTGGTGATTGTTTGTATGTTTGAATAATAATTATTAGAAATCCCACATACGATATACCTAAAGCAGTAATAATTCCATCTGCACCAAATAAATAGTAAAATGATATTCCTAAAATTACTGTCAATATCTTTTGTGTTATTAGATAAATAGCATATTTGGAATAAAATTTTTTGCCAATCAGATATCCTAAAGATAAAGTGTTGATTACATATGCAAATAGCAATATGATGATATCTAATTTATAAAAAATTATCAATAAGATTAATGAAGAGATAGCACCTATCAGTAAAGAAATTGTTGATAGAGTAGATTCTAATTTTTTTTCTTTTGCACTAAAAACAATATTTGTATTTAGAGTTCCTACAGTGGATAGATTAAAAGCAAGAGATATAATTGCAATAAAATAAAATATTTCTCCATATTCCTCAGGTTTAATTACTGAAGCAAGATAAAACCAAAAAATTGATGAAATTATAGTTCCAGAAATATCTGATAAACCAATTGTTCCTAGGCCTTTCCTCTTAATTATTAACTCCTTTAGTTTTTTCCAAGTAATATCCATTGTGAATTTATTAAAGAGAAAATACTTTATTATATGAGCATTGTGGCTTTTTGTTACTATATTGAATAGATTCAAATGAAACCAAATATTTTTCTTTTAACTATAGATTCATTACGATATGATAAGATATATGGAAAAAGGAAATCAGCTACTACTCCAAATTTAGATCTTTTAATAAAAAATGGAATATATTTTTCGAATAATATTACATCATCAGATCAAACAGGTACAAGTTTAGCAAGTATTTTCACTGGAAAATATCCAATTAATTCAGGAATTACACAATTCAATTTTAATTTTGAATTTGAAACTTTTTTTGATGAACTTAAAAAATTAGGATATGAACTAAACTGTTGTGTTACAGATTTATCCATTTTTAAGAAAATAACTAGTAAATTTGATACAAACTTGGAATATGTATATGCTGGAAAAAACTCTTATCCACATTTAGACGATGGACTAGGAACAAAAATTATTCAAAATTTATCAAATCAAATGGATTCGGAACCATGGATTTTTTATTGTCATTTAATGGATTTGAAAAATCCTCAAGTTAATTTAGAAAATTTTGATGATGAAAAATTTGGAAAAACACCATATGATAGAAATTTATCAATTTTAGATATATGGGTAGGAAAAATACTGAAAGTTATTGACTCAAGAAATACAATAGTTGTAATCACGGCAGATCATGGAGAATATGTAAAACCTAGTGAAGATAGCTTAGAAAATTCAGTAAGAAATATTTCTAAAATTGGGAAAAAATTTGGCGTTTTAGAATCTATAGGGAAAAAACCATTCTCAGCATCACTTAAAATTGTTAAAAAGATGAAGCAAGGTCAAATAAAAAAACTAACACCATTTGAAAAAAGAAATTATTTTCTGCAAAGATCTGGAAATGAACTTTATGATGATTTGTTTAAGGTGCCATTGATTTTTTCTGGATTTAAAATTGATGAACCAAAAGTAATTACAGAACAAGTAAGACACATAGATGTTTTTCCAACAGTTTTTGAAATAGCAGAATTACCAAATGTAGAAAATCCGATAGATGGTAGGAGTAATTGGAATTTATACACTAAAAATGAAAATAATGAAAATGATGCATATATTGAATCGGGTTCAAATAATCCAAAAGAAGATGGAAAGACGGTTGGAATTAGGACAAATAAATGGAAATATTTCAGATCTAGAGAAAATAAAAATAAAAATGCAAAATTATTCAATTTAGAAGATGATCCTGATGAGGAAAATGATATTTTGAATGAAGAGATAGTTAAAGACATGGAGGAAAAAATATTGAAAATTAGTGAGAAATCAAAATCATTTGAAAAAAATCAGATTAGTGACGAAGAAGCAGTAGACATGGAAAAAGAATTACGGAAAATGGGATATATTGACTAAGATGAATTTTTCCATTTTTGCCAATCATAGTCAGAAAATTCTACATTTTCCATTTCATTATCATTAGGTTTCCATGCAACGTCAGCTAGAACTAAAATTCTAGCTATATTTTTTGTGTTGTTTATGTGAGCAGATACAAAATTTTTTGGAACATTAATAATTTTTGGATTCTCTGAATCAGACTCAATTTCCAAATAGTTACCATCATTATTTTTTATAATAAAAGTTACTTTACCGTGAATACAAATAAAATAACTATTTCTTTTTTTGTGTAAATGTGGGCCTTTAATTTCACCAGGTTCAACGGAGCTAACATAGATCATTTTGGGGTGATTAGTAATCAGATTATCATAATCTCTCCAAATTACAGTCAATGAGCCATTAACATGTCCATCATGAATATCTTTAGTAGAATGTTTTTCTAATGATTGAAAAAAATCTGCTTCAGTTTTCATAAATTGTTAAAATTGCTGAATTGAATAAAAGTTTGTATTAATTTATGATTAATTCAATACTAGATTTTATTAATAAAAAGAATATGAAAATTTTATGAAGATATTAGTTACTGGTGGACTTGGATTTATTGGAAGTAATTTTATCTTAAAATTATTAAACGAACATAAAGATTTTAGTGTAATTAACGTTGATGCTGAATTTCAGGGTTCAGAACATAGGAATTTAGAAAAAATAAAGAATCATGAAAAATATAATTTTGTGAAGG
>MDSW01100281.1_pt1 | contig 11336 bp, 8 predicted proteins | sample 811171 | NCBI WGS metagenome assembly MDSW01 (sample SAMN05326641, study PRJNA326480) | marine metagenome | isolation source: seawater | place: Atlantic Ocean: North West | collected 2012
ATGACGGATACCGTTATTCGCAGAGTTTATAATGAGCCTAAAGTTTATAAAGAGAAGAATAATATTAAAAAATAATTTCTTGCAACTTTTTTGTTTTTTTAAATAAAATAAAATCCCCTTTTTTAGGATAACAATTATTCTTTGTTCAAATTTTCAAGCTCTACTAATTTAATATGCTCTAATAAGTCTATTATTTTATTAGAATACCCCCACTCATTATCATACCAACTAATAATTTTAAAAAACGTTGGGTTTAATTCAATTCCTGCTTTTGCATCAAAAATTGATGTCCGACTATCTGACATAAAATCTGACGAAACAACTTCTTCGTTGGTGTATCCTAAAACATTTTTATATCTTAAAGACCTACTCTCTTTTAACATTATTTTACATATTTCCTCATAAGAGGTTTCTGATTTTAAATTTACCGATAAATCAACAGCTGACACGTTTGCCGTAGGAACCCTAAAAGACATTCCCGTAAGTTTTCCTTTCATTGAAGGGAGTACTTTTCCAACAGCTTTTGCAGCTCCAGTTGAAGAGGGAATAATGTTTTGGTATGCACCCCTTCCTAATCGCCAATTTTTTAAATTCGGACTATCTATTGATTTTTGAGTTGCGGTTATCGCATGAATAGTTGACATAATTCCACTATCAACACCAAAGGTTCTGTCTAAGATTTCAATAATTGGTGCCAAACAATTTGTAGTGCAAGATGCATTTGAGACAATATCAAATTCATTTTTATAATCATTATGGTTGACTCCCATTACAAATGTAGGGGTATCATCTTTTGCTGGAGCAGATAGAATGATCTTTTTGGCTCCAGCTTTGAGATGTTTTTTTGCCAAATCACTTGTTAAAAAAACACCAGAAGATTCAATTATATATTCCGCCCCAATTCCGCCCCAATTTATTTTTGATGGATCTTTTTCAGAAGTAACCCTAATTTTTTTTCCATCTATAATAAGATTTTTTTTATCATGTTCAATTATAGCATTTAGTTTACCGTGGTTTGAATCATATTTTAGAAGATAGGCTAAGTATTCAGCAGGATATAAGTCATTAATTGCTACAACACTAATGTTTTTTCTGTTCAACACATTTCTTAGGGCAAGACGCCCAATTCTTCCAAAACCGTTAATTCCAAGTTTCATTTTTAATTGTTTTACGCAAAGTTAGTGTATAATACACACTTATTATAATATTTTTTTTCTTTTTTTAAAAATGGGCGTGTAAAATACATTATGTTTGTCTCTAAAATTTTTATATGATAGTAATTGCAGATAGCGGATCAACAAAGTGTAGTTGGGCGATTTGTGACTCAAGCGGTCAAATTATTGATAGGTGTAGCACAATAGGATTTAACCCATATTTTATCACTTCAGCTAAGGTTTACAAGCATTTAAAGGACTCAGATCTTGAAGAAATTAAAGAAAATATTACAGAGGTTTATTTTTATGGAGCAGGCTGTTCTTCTAAAAAAATGAATTCTATAATTGAAAAGCCTTTTGCTGAGTTTTTTTCAAATGCAAAGATTAATATTCATCATGATTTAGACGCCGCATGTTATTCAATGTATGAGGGCGAGCCTGCTATTACTGGAATTTTAGGAACTGGCTCTAATTCTTGTTTTTTTGATGGTAAAAAAATATATGAAAACGCACCATCTCTTGGTTTTATGCTTGGTGATGAGGCTTCAGGAAATAATTTTGGAAAAAAATTAATAAGCCTATACTATAATAATGTTTTGGAAGAAGAGTTAAAACAAAAATATGAGCAAGATTTTGAGACCGATGTTGCCCAAATTAACAGTAATGTATATAACAACTCTAGGGCTAATGTATATCTTGCTAAGTTTTTCCCATTTGTTTCAGACAATAAAGACCACCCCCAAATGCAATTAATGATAACAAGCACTTTAAATGAATTTTTCAAGCTTCATATTTGTTGTTTTGAGCAACATAAAGAGGTGAAGATTAATTTTATTGGATCAGTTGCCTTTTTTCTAAAAGATGAAATTAAGAAGGTTGCCCAAATGCATAATTGTACAATAGGACAAATTGTTAAAAATCCAATCGATAAGCTAATAGAATACCATTTTAAGGACAGATAAATTATAAGTCAAACTTTATTCCTTGAGCTAGAGGAAGTTTGTCGGTATAGTTTATAGTGTTAGTTTGTCTTCTCATATAAATTTTCCAAGCATCACTGCCGCTTTCTCTACCACCTCCAGTTTCTTTTTCACCACCAAATGCCCCGCCAATTTCCGCTCCACTTGTTCCAATATTCACATTAGCAATTCCACAGTCGCTTCCAGATGCAGCTAGGAATTTTTCAGCTTCACGTAATTTTGTTGTCATTATTGCAGAGGATAATCCTTGTTTTACATCATTTTGCATTTGTATAGCATTTTCAAGTTCAGAGTATTTCATAACATAAAGTATTGGGGCAAAAGTTTCTTCTTGTACAATTTCAAAATGATTTTCTGCCTCAATAATTACGGGCTTTACATAACAGCCACTTTCATATCCCTCTCCTGAAAGAACACCTCCTTCTACCAACACATTTCCGCCTTCATTTTTTGCTTTTTCTATAGCGGCTAAATACATATTTACCGCCTGCTTGTCTATTAGCGGCCCAACATGATTTGATTGATCAAGAGGGTTTCCAATTTTTAATTGAGTATATGCGCTTGCTAATTTTGATGTAACCTCCTCATAGATTGAGTCATGTATAATTAATCTTCTTGTAGAGGTACACCTTTGGCCACAGGTCCCGACAGCACCAAATAAAGCCCCAATTATTGTGATTTTTAAATCAGCACTATCGGAAATAATAATCGCATTATTTCCTCCAAGTTCAAGAAGGGATTTTCCAAACCTAGCCGCTACTTTTTGACCAACAATCCTTCCCATTCTTGTTGAGCCTGTTGCAGAAATTAGAGGGACTCTCTCATCAGCGGTTAAAAGCTCACCAACCTTATAATCTCCATTTACAAGACACGATATTCCTTCTGGAAGATTATTTTCTGTTGCTACTTGTGCCCATATATTTTGGCAGGCAATACTACATAGCGGAGTTTTTTCAGAAGGCTTCCAAATACATACGTCTCCGCAAATCCAAGCAAGAGCAGTGTTCCAGCACCAGACAGCTACAGGAAAATTAAAGGCTGAAATAATTCCAACAATACCAAGAGGGTGATACTGTTCATACATTCTGTGTCCTGGTCTTTCAGAATGCATTGTCAATCCATGAAGTTGTCTTGATAGACCTACCGCAAAATCACAAATGTCAATCATTTCTTGTACTTCGCCAAGCCCCTCTTGTAATGACTTTCCCATTTCATAGGAAACAAGCTCTCCAAGGGGCTGTTTGTATTCTCTTAGTTTCTCACCATACTGCCTAACTATTTCTCCTCTTTGTGGGGCAGGTTTATTTCTCCATAAACTATAAGCTGATTTAGCAACTTCAACAGTCTTTTCATAATCAATCGGAGTGCTACAAATAACACTTCCAATTAAAGCCCCATCAACTGGAGAATAAGACCCTATTTTATCCCCACCGCCAAAGCTATCAGCTCCTGTAGAGGTTCCGTTGTTTATATTTTCAACACCAAGAATGCTGAGTGATTTTTTTAGATTTTCAAGAGAATTTACTGTCATTTTTTATAAATTTTTATGATTCAAAACTACTAAAAATTAAATCAAAGAATATGACAAAAAAGAAAATAAAAAAGAAGGATTTGTTTTAAGTTTTACTCGCCCTCAATCTCTTCGATCGTATCCTCTACAAGCACATCCATTTCGCTATGCTCATCTATTATTTCATCATAGTTCTCGGCCTCCTCAAGTTTTTGCTTATGTCTAATTAATGACCAAGTCATGATTAAGCAAGAAGCTAAAATTATAAATAACAGAACCCCGTTAAAATCATATTTTTCTGTTAGTTCTTTTGGAATTGCAAAAAACAATAAAATAGTGATTAACCCTCTAGGGGCTAAGAAGATTTGAGGAAAGATATTTCTTCCACTAAAGATAAATAAACAAATAGCCCTAATTACATATATGATTATCAAAAGAGCAAGACCAATAGCAATTGACTTTAAATTAAACATGGATCCAATTGATACAGACCAACCAAATATTATAAAGAAGAATGTTCTAACTACAAAAGCAGACTCTCCAGTAACTACTTTGAAATCAGAAAGAATGTTTTCAACTTTTTCTTCCTCTATTAGTTTTGACAAACCACCAGTAAAAAAAACTTTATAGTTGTTTAAAATCATACCAAAAATTAGGATAATTATTAAAGAAGATAAATGAAAAAGCTTTCCAACAGCATAAAGAAGTAGTAATATTGAAATTAGAAGAAACAACTTGTCATGCCCCTTTATATTTTGGAACAGGTAGACTAATATATATGAAATTATTATTGAAAAGATAATTGTAAAAATTAAATTACCAAAAACCTCCCCGTATATTTCAGACTTACTATCAGGTCCTAAAAAACTTAATAAACTATAGAAAAGGACAATCCCAAGAATATCAGAAAAAGTGCTTTCGTATATCATAAATTCTTTTTTATAATCATCAAGAGAGCCTAGACTGGGTAAAATAATTGCAGAACTTAAAATAGAAAGCGGGACAGTAAACAACAGCGCCTCAATCATTGGCATGCTTAGGGCATAATTTAAAACAAGGGCGCCCACATATGAAGTGGCAAATAGACCAATTATTGCAGTAGAAAGAGATTTAAAAATTAAACCGGCTTTTTCTTTTATCAGTTTTAAATCTAAAGCAGCTTCTAAAACTATAAGAGCAAGTCCTACAACCCCTAATATTTTAAGGATTGAAAACAGATTTGGGCTGCCCATTTCTGAAATAAAAAAACCGAAATTAATTAGCATTCCTGTAAAAATTAAAAGCAAAACAGAGGGAATTCCTGACCTTTTAGAGTATAAATTAAAAAAGTAGGACAATATAATCGTTGAAGAAAAAATTATTATAAGAACAATTGGGTCTATACTATTCATAGCTTAAAAGAGTTTAATTATGTCATTACCATTTGCATATACAACAAGTGTTAAAAGGATCAGCATGCCTATAATTTGAGCGTATTCCATAAATTTTTCTGAAGCAGGCTTACCTGCAACGATCTCGTAAAGTAGAAATGTTACGTGCCCTCCATCAAGGGCAGGTATAGGCAAGATATTTAAAAAAGCTAACATTAATGACAAAAATGCAGTTAGATTCCAAAACCTTTCCCAGTTCCATTTAGAAGGGAAAAGACTTCCTATTGCCCCAAATCCGCCAACCCCTTTATATGCGCCAGAATCGGGGTTAAGAATTAGCTTAAACTGATCAATGTATCCATCAAGTTTTGATATGGCCTTATTTAATCCTGCAGGAAAACAACTGATAAGATTATATGTTTGAGAGGTCATTTCGTAAACGCCAAGCTCTTCAAATTGATTAAATGTTAACAAGGCCGGGTAGTAGCCAATCGTGCCATCTTGACTAACCTTTACTTTTAACAAATACTCTTCACCGCCTCTATTTACTAAAATATTTACCAAAGAGTCTTTAAGGCCAGACAAGGCTTTTGCCATTTCATCATTATACTTTATCTCCATATTATTAACGCCTATGATTTGATCATTTATTTTAAGTCCGCTCTGCTCAGCATTTGAGTTTTCTATAAAGGAACTTACAATGGCAGGAATTCTAGGGTAAAAAAGCATTGACTTATCGTTTTCAATAAGTTTTTCAATAAAATTATCGGGCAGGGAAATGTCTAAATTACCACCATCTCTTTCAATGGTAATAGTTTTTGCACTCAACATTTTTTCAACTATTGAGCTAAATCTTTCAACGGGCTCTCCTTCGATTAAAAGTATTTTGTCTCCAGTTTTAAAACCTAAGTCTGCAGACAAATCATCAACACACCACAACCCATCAGACAAGCTGTTATTTGATAAATACTTGTCCCCGTATGTGTATAAAGTCATAGAATATATAAAAACCCCAAGAATTAAATTAACAACAACGCCGCCCAACATAATAATAAGCCTTTGCCATGCTGGCTTTGCCCTAAACTCCCAAGGTTCAGCAGCCTTTTTCATTTGTTCTTTGTCCATAGACTCATCGATCATTCCCGCAATTTTAACATACCCCCCTAGAGGCAACCATCCAATACCATATTCAGTGTCTCCTATTTTTTTCTTAAATAATGAAAACCAAGGATCAAAGAACAGATAGAATTTTTCAACTTTAGTTTTAAAATATTTAGCAGGAAGGAAATGCCCTAGTTCATGCAAAACCACAAGAATAGATAGGCTAAGAATTAATTGAAGAGCTTTTATTAGTATTTCCATATTAAATCAGCTTGTTGGCCAAAAATCTTGTTTGCCTATCTGTTTCTATATAATCGTCCAGTGTTGGGTTTTTTACAAAAGTAATTTTTTCAAGGCAATTATTAATCAAATCAGACATATTTAAAAAGCCAATTTTGTCTTTAAGAAACGCTTCAACTGCAATTTCATTAGCGGCATTTAGAATACATGAGGAATTCCCTCCCCTTTCCATTGCTTTGTATGCGTGGGCCAGGTTTTGAAAAGTTTCTATGTCAGGTTTTTCGAAGGTTAGGTTTGGATAATCTAAAAAATTAAATCCTTTGAAATCATTTTTTATTCTGTTTGGAAAACCTAAAGCATATTGTATTGGAAGCTTCATGTCTGGGAGGCCTAATTGCGCTTTTACGGACCCATCTTTAAATTGTATTGCTGAGTGAACTATTGATTGAGGATGAACAACAACATCTATCTGTTCTTTAGTTAAATTAAACAGCCATTTTGCCTCAATTACCTCAAGCCCTTTGTTCATAAGTGTAGCAGAGTCAATTGTTATTTTGGGACCCATAGACCAATTAGGGTGTTTTAATGCCTCTTCTTTTGTTATGCTTATAAGCTCTTCTTTTCTCTTACCTCTAAATGGCCCACCTGAGGCTGTTAGAATGATTTTTTCAATAGGGTTTTTTTCTTCACCAACTAGGCACTGAAAAATTGCAGAGTGTTCTGAATCAACAGGAATTATTTCAGCCCCATATTCAAGACAAAGCCTAGTTATTAGCTCTCCAGCAACCACTAAAGTTTCTTTATTTGCTAGAGCAATCTTTTTGCCATTTTTTATAGCATTTATAGTTGGTAACAAGCCGCTATAACCTACAACTGCAGTTAACACAATGTCTATTTTTTCAGAAACAACAATTTGTTCTAGAGAATTTTTACCAGAATATACTTTGATGTTTAATGGGTTTAGGGCAGAGAAAACTTCATCATACTTTTTTTCATTTACAATTACAACAGCATTTGGCTTATGGTCCTTGGCCTGCTTAATTAATAGTTGACTGTTTTCATTAGCAGTTAAAACCTCAACTTCAAATAAATCAATATTTTCACCAACAACTTCTAAGGCCTGAACCCCAATAGACCCTGTTGATCCTAGTATAGCGACTCCCTTTTTCATTTCTATTGTTTGTATTTAATTAATGCTTCACATATTTTTCTATCATTCGAGAGTCTTGGTATTTTATTTTGTCCGCCTAATTTACCAATGTCCTTCATATACTGATTAAAACCATTTTTTTGAATCGTTATTACATCAAGTTTTGACAAAATGGAGCCGCTGACCAAATCTTTATAGTAGCTATTTTGGTTTTGAAGAGAAAAATCTAAATCTTCGGCGAATTGACTCATATCTAAGGGTTCTTTTAAAAACTCAATAAACCACTGATGTCTTGGTAATCCACTTTTTGGGTTAACTAATGGGGCAACATGAAAACCGCTTATTTCTGCTTTATGTTTTTTGACTGTTTCGTTCATACTATTCTCAACCTCTTGAGAGATAACGTGTTCTCCAAAGGCAGATGTAAAGTGTTTAATTCTGCCACTAACAATTATTCTATAAGGTTCTTTAGAAATAAATTTAATCGTATCTCCAATGTTGTACCCCCAAAGACCAGCATTAGTGTTTAATATAATCACATAGTCAACACCAACCTTAACATCTTTCAGCCAAATTCTTTTAGGATTTTTATTAAAAAAATCGCTTGTTTTGATAAATTCAAAAAAGATCCCGTTATTGACACATAAAATCATGCCTTTTTCTTTTTGTGAATCCTGGTATGCTATGAACCCTTCTGAAGCAGGGTATACCTCAACACCATCAACAGCCCCTCCAATCAGTCTTTCAAAGGTTTTTTTGTAGGGCTCATAATTAACCCCTCCATAAATAAATAATTTGAAATTTGGGAAAAGGGCTTTAATTGATTTTCCGCTTTTTTCTATTAATTTTTCAAAATACATTTGAACCCATGGAGGGATACCGCTTATTAGACTCATGTTTTCATTTTTTGTCTCATCAACAATAGCATCAACTTTTTCTTCCCAATCTTCAATACAGTTATTTTCAAATGACGGCAGTCGATTGCTTTTTAAATAAAAAGGGATATGATGAGCAACAATTCCAGAAAGCCTTCCTATTGCAATTTTATTTATATAGTCCAGTTTTGGAGACCCTTGTAAAAAAATCATTTTTCCAGTTAAAATAGAAGAATTTTTGGTTTCGTTTAAATATGACAGAATAGCGTCTCTAGCAGGGGTTAAGTGATTTTTTATTGATTCATTTGTAAGAGGAATGTATTTCGTCCCAGAGGTAGTGCCTGAAGTTTTGCAAAGATATTTTGGAGCCCCAGGCCATAAAACATTATCCTTTCCAGATTTTATTAGTTCAATATAATCAATAAACCCCTCGTAGTCTCTAATTGGAATATTTTTTTTAAAATCATCATATGTTTCAATATTCTTAAAAGAATGTTCATTCCCAAAACTTGTGTTTTCAGCCTTGCTTAATAGCTCAAGCATTATCTTCTTTTGATAAAAAAGCGGATTTTTTTTCCAGGATTTATTTTTCTTAATAATATATCTTGCAAAAAGAAGGCTTAAAACAGATTTGATTCTTTTCATGATTAAAATGCAATGAAATTTTCAGGGTCCATAGGAATTCCATTTTGCCACAACTCTAAATGTAAATGTGGCCCCGTTGATAGCTCCCCAGAATTTCCAATAATTGCAATGTGCTCCCCAAGCTCAACAACATCACCGGTTTTTTTTAAAAGCCTAGAACAATGTTTGTAGAAAGAAATAAAATTATTTGTATGTTGAACGCCAATTACATATCCTGTTTCTGGGTTCCAATCACTTACAATTACCGTTCCTCCGCTTATTGATTTAATTTTAGTCCCTTTTTTTGCTACCAAATCTACTGCATAATGATGATTTAACAAATTAAAAGAATCACTAATTACGCCTTCAAATGGGGGGTAAAACAAAAAATAGGTAGTTTCTTTTTTTAAACTTTGATCTATTGAGCCCAGATCTTCTCTTTCGACTTTCTCTCTAAGTACAGAATCTTCTTTTGATGGAGAAAAAATAAGATCCTTTTCTAAATTTATTTTTGAGGTATCTTCTGAAAAGGTTAAAACCGAAGAGTCTCCGTTTATAATAGCATTCATATTATTTAAATAAAGAGACCTTACATATAAAGCTCTTTCTAAAGAGTCGCTTTTTAATGAGAGGTTTATTAGTTCATTTTGAACTAAATCAGACGACTTACCTGGAAGATATTGATTAATTGGAGAATAAACAATAATAATAAATGAAGCTATAAAAAAACATAAGCATAAAAACAGTGCAATTGCATAAAAATTAATTCTTGTTAAGTTAACAGTCTTTTTTTCTTCTAAACTTTCACTGTCTACAATAACAAAACGAAATTGTTTTTTAAAGAATTTAAGAATCTTGTTTTTCAAGGGCTTATCGTTAATAATGTTGCAAATATCTGAAAATTATAAGCATATTTGTATCTAAATTAATTTTCAGTAAAATAATAACTTATAAAACGAGTTAATAAACATATGATAAGGGGTAGGTTTATATTTTATATTTGCTTTTTTTCTTGTTTAAGCATGATTTTTTCTTCTTGCTCTACAAAAAAGAAAACATGGTTTTCACGCCAATACCACAATACTACTGCCAGGTATAATGGTTATTTTAATGGAAATGAGAGCATTAAATATGGTGTTAAAAAGATTAATGATTCTTTTGAAGACGACTATTCAACAGTCTTGCCGGTTTTTAAAACAGGAAATTTAAAAAAAGCCAAATCAACTCAACCCTATATGGATAAGGCCATTCAAAAGGGCTCTGTTGTAATTCAAAAACATTCTATTAATATAAGAGGTAAGGAGTATTGTAAGTGGATTGACGATAATTATTTCATGATTGGCAAGGCTTATTTCTATAAAGGCGAGTTTGACGAGGCTGTCAAAACATTTAGTTTTATAATTGAAGAGTATAAAAAATCATTAATAAGCTACAAGGCGACACTGTGGCTATCAAGGTGTTTTATAGAAAAACAAGATTATGTTTCAGCAGAGACCATTCTTATTGACTTAGAAAACAATAGGCTTTTTCCTAAAGAGTTAAAAAAGGATTATGAAATTATAAATGCAGATCTAAATCTTAGACAGAAAAATTATCCCTTAGCCAAGGAGTCTCTATTGAATTGCTTAAAAAAACATAAACTAAGAAAAGAAAAAGCCAGAGTAAACTTTATTGTTGCTCAAATTTACCAGCTTGAAGAGCAATTTAAAAAGGCAGCAAAACACTATACCGAAGTATTAAAGAGTAATACTGATTACAGCATGGTCTTTAACACAAAAATGAATTTAGCCTTATGTGCAGATAAAAGCTCTAAAGATTCAGAAAAAATGAGAAAACAATTGGTGAAAATGACCAAGGATGACAAGAACATAGAGTATTTAGACCAGATATATTATACTATAGCGGAAATGGATATTTTGCGTGAAGACACTGCTTTGGCTAAGGAAAATTATTTAAACTCTACGCTTTATAGTGTTTCTAATGACCCTCAAAAAGCTCTTTCTTTTTTGTCCCTTGCTCAAATAGAATTTTTTTCCTCAAACTTTATTAAGTCACAACTTTATTATGACAGCACAATATTTTTTATGGATGAAGATTATAGACTTTACCCTTCAGCATATAAACAATATGTGATATTAACAGATCTTGTTACCAACTTAAACTCAATACATCTACAAGACAGTTTAATTCAGCTAGCCCTACTTCCAAGAGCCGAGCTCAATGCTGTCATTAAAAAAATTATTGATAAGGAAATAGAAAAAGAAAATTTAGAAAGAGAAAAGGAGATTTTAAAAAGAAAAAACTTGTCAGAAGGGAATGTTTTTGGAAACAG
>MDSW01012246.1_pt1 | contig 11335 bp, 12 predicted proteins | sample 811171 | NCBI WGS metagenome assembly MDSW01 (sample SAMN05326641, study PRJNA326480) | marine metagenome | isolation source: seawater | place: Atlantic Ocean: North West | collected 2012
AATTGGCGGGGTAGCTCAGTTGGTTAGAGCGTTGGACTCATAAGCCAAAGGTCGGTGGTTCGACTCCACTCCCCGCTACCAACATTAAACCAAATGAAAAAAAAAGCGCTTATTATTTTTAAAGCAAAATGGGATTGGAACAAATTTATCATTCAAAAAATATCTAAATTTTATGATGTCAAACATATATATTTAGATAGAATAAAAAAAAACTATTTAGAGACCATTAAAGAAATTAATTTTTTAATAGAAAAGAATAATATTGATACAGTTTTTTTTGATGTCGATTATCAAAAATTTATAAACTTTTATTTTATTAAAAAAATTAAAAAAGTGAAAAAAGTTATGATGTGTATGGACAACTATGAGAGACATAACATAAATATGTTAACGGCTTGTGCGTGTGATGTAGTTCTTACTGACGTAATATCTGTTTTAAAATATAAAGAAGTAGGAAAAAAAGCATTTAATTGGTTTATAGAAGCAGACGGAAATTTTTATAAAGAGACACAAATTGATAAAAGTATAGATGTTTTATTTTTTGGCAAAATTAACGATGCTAGAAAAGATTATATTGATTTTATTGAGAAAAATGGAATTAAACTAAGAATTGTCGGTAATAATCCAAACAATATTGTTTCTGATGAGAAACTTGTCGAATTAATTTGTAAATCTAAAATTGTAATAAATTTTTCAAAAACCACCTGGGATAAAATTAACAATATCCCTGAAAAAAATTTATTTTTTAATCAATACCAATTAAAAGGCAGAATAATACAAGTTGGTTTATGTGGCACTGCATGTGTTTCAGAATATGCACCACACCATGAGTTGTTGTATAGTTCAAATGAACTTTTTCAGTTTAAAAATAAACAGGAGTGTTTATCGTTACTACGGAATTTATTAAATAATAGTAAAAAATTAGAAGAATATACTAAAATTTTTAGCTCTAAAACAAGAAACTTTTATGAAGAAAAAAAAGAATTTGATAAAATATTTAATTTTTTAGAAAAATTAGAAACAATTAAATTAAGTGAACAGGATAACTTGAATAAAATTCCATATTGGTACAATAGAATATGTGCAAAACAGATTTTGTTGAGAGACTTAAAAATTACTAGGTTTTTTAGTTCTATTATCAATTTTAAGGAGTTATTTTATATTGCAAAAAAGTCGGATATTCTTGAATTTATACTTATTTTTATTGAATCAGTTTTTAACTTTATCTATTACTCTTTAATAAATACTATTAGAACGAAAAGTATAGGAAAAAATAGATATACTGACAAATTATAAAAATATATACTTACTTATGTCAAATATTGATGCTCTACTTATAACGCCGCCCTCAAGACTAGATATTTACCAAGGTCTAGCCGACGAGTACGCAGCAATAGAGCCACCCGTATGGTCTTCATTAATTGCAAATTTTTTAATTAAGAAAGGTTTATCAGCAGATGTATTAGATGCTGAAGCTGAAAATTTAACATACGAACAAACTGCCAAAAAAATTGCAAAAAAAAATCCAAAGTTAGCAATATTTATGGTTTATGGACAACAACCCTCAGCATCAACACAGTGCATGCCAGGCGGAAAAAAAACATGTTTGAGGCTTAATGAAATAACCTCTGGGGAGATAAAATCTATAGTAATAGGAACTCACGCATCTGCTCTTCCAAAAAAAACATTAGAAGAGGAACCTTATAATTATGTATGTCAAGGAGAAGGTCCTTTGACAGTTCTAGAATTAATAAATTTTCTAAAAGGAAAAACTAAAGATTTAAAAAAAATACCTGGGCTCTGGTATTTTGATAAAGATAAAAATATTTGTTCAAATCCCTCAGCAAAAATGTTTGAAGACTTAGACAAAAATCTTCCAGGGCAAGCTTGGAAATTATTAGATATGAAAAAATACAAAGCACACAATTGGCACACATTTGGTAAATTAGATACTATAAATAGTTATGCTTCATTACAAACTAGTCTTGGCTGTCCATTCAAATGTACTTTCTGTTGTATCAACGCTCCTTTTGAGAGAAATACTATAAGGTTCTGGTCACCCAAGCATATTATAAAGCAAATTAAAATTTTAGTTGAGGATTATAAAATTACAAATATCAAAATACCTGATGAAATGTTTGTTTTAAATCCTAAACAAGTGACTGGTATATGTGACGAAATTATTAATTCAGGTTACGGAAAGGTTTTAAATTTTTGGGCATATGCAAGAATTGACACTTTGAATGATAATCAAATGTTAAAGAAAATGCTAAAGGCTGGCATAAGATGGCTAGCTTTAGGAATAGAGTCTAGTTCAAAACATGTAAGAGACGGAGTTGTTAAAGGAAGATTTAATAATTTTGATATTGAGGGAATTGTTAAAAAGGTTAGAGACATGGGTTTTTATGTAGGAGCAAATTATATATTTGGTCTTCCTGATGACAATCATGAGTCTATGAAGGAAACTTTAGATTTATCTTTAAGAGTAAATAGTGAATGGTCCAATTTTTACTCTGGAATGGCTTATCCAGGTTCACAGTTATATCCTATGGCCAAAAATAAGAAATGGATGCTACCAGATGATGATAATGGTCCAGGTTGGATTGGATACTCTCAACATTCTTATGAAACTTTACCGCTTAGAACAGAACATATAAAAGGCTCTGAGGTCTTGCAGTTTAGAGACAATGCCTTTGATGCTTATTTTAAGAATAGTGACTATCTTTCTATGATTAAAAAAACTTTTGGTGAGAGTACTGTTAGCCACATCAAAAAAATGTCCTCACATAAGCTTAAAAGAAAGCATAATTTTGAGAAAGTAAATTACTAGCAATCAAGTTAAAACTTGTAGTTTAAAATTTATTTTATATAATCTAAAGATGTTTTCTTCCATCATTATAAGCGGTGCACTAGCTCAAGATCATGAATTTATATATCCTTTTTATCGATTACTGGAGGAGAAAAGTAAACTAGATGTCTGTATAATTGGAGGAAAACCTGTTCAAGGAATTTTAGGTACCACATTACCGCCAATAAAAGATTACCCCGTTAAAGATATAGTAGACGTAAACATAAAAGATTATGATCTGCTAGTTTTGCCAGGAGGCGTCAAAGCTTTAGAAAAAACTCGACAAAATAAAAAATTTATAAAATTTATATCTGACTTCCACAATGCTGGAAAAGTGATAGCTTGTATCTGTAGTGGTGTTCAACTGTTAATCTCAGCAAAAATTGTAAAAGGTAAAAAAATTGCAGGTTATTATCATTTAGAAGACGATATAACTAATGCCGGAGCCATCTACACCGATTTACCTGCGGTTGTTGATAGCAAAATTATCACAACTGCACATTATAAAGATATGGGTCCTTGGATGAGGGCGACATTAGATTTTTTTAATGAGAAAAAAAAGTAGTTTTTACGATAATAAGGTTGTAATGAAACCTTGGGGCTATGAATATACTATTTATAGGTATTTAAATAAATTATCTGTTACATATTTAAAAATTAAAAAAAATCATAGAACCTCATTACACTGTCACCCAAAAAAGAAAACAGGTTTTGTAGTTTTAGACGGAAAAGCAAAAATTCAATTAGGTTTATGGAAAGATACTGCTGAATATTATTCTGCTCCTTCAAAATTAATGATAAGAACGGGTCTTTTTCACTCTATAGAAGCTGTATCTAAAAATGGCATTACCGCGTTAGAATTTGAAACACCTATGGATAAACATGACCTGGTTAGATTTAAAGATGATTATGGCAGAAGAAAAAAACCTTATGAAGGAAAGAATTATTCTAAGAAAATCGGTGAAAACTTTATAAGGTTTAAAAAACCTTTGTTTGGTAAAGATCAATTTTATAAAATAGGTAAATCAAAAGTATTTATTGAAGTGCACAAAAATTTTAAGAAAATTATTAATAAAAAAAATAGTACTATTTTTGCAATTTTAGGTGGAAAGATTGTTGATGGCAGAGGAAGAAATATAATTTCATATGGCGACATAATTAAAACAGGTACTTTAAAAAAACTTTCTCAAGTTTTTAAAATAAAAGATAAATTAATAGTTTTAAGGGTTTTAAAATAGTAATTGATATGAATGAAAAGATTTTTAGATTAAAAACTTTCGAAAAAGCTTCATATTGTAGACATTTTGAAGAAGAGGTTATTAAAAATTTAAAGGAAAAAAAAATCAACATACCCACTTATGTATCGGCAGGACAAGAATTTATAGCCGCATCAATGGCTACAATTTGTGAAGACTTAAAAGTTAAACCATTAATATTTGGTCAGCATAGATGCCATTCAATTTATATTTCTTTTGGAGGTGACAAAGTAAAATTAATAGATGAATTATTAGGTAGAGAAACTGGTTGTACAAAAGGTATGGGTGGATCAGCATCAATAGCTAGTAAAGAAATTAATATGTTTGGCCATGATGGTTTAATGGGTTCCAACGGACCAATCGGTGTGGGAGCCTGTTTTGCTACCAACCAACCAACAATAGTTTTTTTAGGTGACGCTGCCGCAGAAGAAGACTATGTCTTAGGTGGTTTAGGATGGGCATCAACAAAAAATATACCTCTAATCACAGTTGTGGAAGATAATAACTTGTCAATTTTGACTAAAAAAGATGTAAGAAGAAATTGGGAGATGTCAGATGTTGCAAAATCATTTAAGATGGAAGGATATAATCTAAATGACGATCCAGTAGATCTATTAAAATATTCTGAAACCTTTTTTAAAAAGCCTTGCCTTTTAAATGTTAACACAAACCGTATATATTGGCACGCCGGATCAGGTACAGATGCAAACGATACTTTTGACAGATATGAGGAACAAAAATTAAAAATTGGAAGTGAAGCGATAGAGATAGACAGGAAAGTAAAAAAAGAAGTAGAAAATTTATGGAAACAACAGTTAGAGAAACAATAAAAAATACAACAAAAAAACATTTGAAAGAAAACAACGGTCTCCTTTTTGGACAATGCCTATCCGCTGTAGGTTGGGTTGGGGGTACAGTACCTGAACTAACAGAAAAAGATGGTTTAATCGAACTTTCAATGGCAGACGTTGCAAATGGAGGAATAGTTGCTGGAGCTGGTTTGTCAAATAGAAGACCTATATATGTAATTAGATATCAGGGATTTAATTGGTTTAATGCTTCAATAATTTTAAATTATGCTTGCAAATCTAAAGAAATTTGGGATGTACCCTGTCCAATTTTTATTAGAGGAATTGCAATGGAAGGATCTATCGGCCCTGTAGCAGGCTCATCTCAACACTCAATATATTTTAAAATGCCAGGTATAAAGATTATTTCACCAATGACACCAAAAGAATATTTAATTGCATACAATGATTTTATGAAAAGCGACGACGTTATGTATGTTTCAGAACATCGTGGTAGTTATGGAAATACCCAAGAATTAAATGATTTTTTAAGTGACGATTTAGATATAATATTGTTCCCAATTTCAATAACAAGATTTGAAGCTAAGAAAGCTAAAATAGAACTAGAGAAAGAGGGTTATAAAATTGGTATAGCTAATATTTTATGGATTAAACCTTTCTTAATTAAAAAAGAGTGGGAAAGAGCTATTATTAAAAGCAAGTTTGGAGGTATCGTGATTGATGACGACTTTACCCAAGGCGTAGCTTCAAATTTAGCATTCGAATTAATGAAAAAAACTGGTAAAAATTTTGATGTGATGGGTTTAAAAAACAAATCAGCTGGTTTCTCAAAATCTACAGACAATTTACCTCCAAATTCAAAAGAAATATCAAAAAAAATTAAAGAAATAATTAATAAAGGTAAAAATGGATAAAGATAAACTTATTAATTTCGAAGAGGAAATAGCATCACTTTTTAATCAAGGTAAAATTTTATCTCCAGTTCATTTATACCAAGGTAACGAAGAGAAAATAATTGAAGTTTTTAAAAAAATTAAAGATAAAGATTGGGTCTTTTGTAGCTGGAGATCTCATTACCAATGTCTTTTGAAAGGTGTACCACCAGAAAAAATTAAAAATGAAATTTTAGCTGGAAGATCAATATCATTGTGTTTCCCAGAATACAAAATTTATTCCTCAGCTTTAGTTGGAGGCTCTATACCAATTGCAGTTGGAACAGCGATGGCCTTAAAACTAAAAAAAGAAAAAGGTACTAAAGTTTATTGTTTTATGGGTGAAATGACATCAGAAACAGGTATCGCACATGAATGTATTAAATACAGTAGAAATAATAATTTACCTATTCATTTTGTAATTGAAGATAACGGGAAATCAGTATGCACTGATACTCGTAAAGCGTGGATGCAAAATAAGCTTAGTTTTGAAGGTGTTAATGATAAATATGTGACATTTTATAGTTATAAGTCTAAATGGCCACATGCTGGAGCTGGTAAACGAATTCAATTTTAATATTATGAAATATTCTGAAGAACTCACTAAAGCGATGGATTTTTTAGCAAAAGACCCTAGAACTATTTTTCTTGGTCAAGCAGTAGAGTATCCTGGAACAGCAATGACAGGAACATTAAAAAATTTACCAAAAGATAAGTTGTGTGAAATGCCTGTTGCTGAGGAAATGCAATTAGGAATAACAAATGGTTTAGCATTAAATAATTTTATACCCGTTAGCATGTTTCCTAGATGGAATTTTTTATTATTGGCAACTAATCAATTAATAAATCATTTAGACAAATTTGAAATTATGTCGCAAGGACAGTTTAAAACGAAAGTAATAATTAGAACATCAATTGGATCTCAAAGACCTCTACATCCTCAGCATCAACACGTAGGGGATTTCAGTGAAGCTTTCAAAAAGGTTCTAACTACCGTAGAAATCATAACACTTAAACACGCTAAAGATATATTACCATCATATGAAAAAGCATTAAAACGAAATGATGGTAAAAGCACAATACTAGTTGAGTATGGAGACTATTATAATGAAAAATAAATAAATGATTGTTACAAAAACACCTTATAGAATATCTTTCTTTGGTGGTGGCAGCGATTACCCTTCTTGGTACAAAAAAAACGGGGGAGCAGTATTGTCTACCACAATCGATAAACATATTTATATTACTTGTAGATTTTCACCTCAATATTTTAAACAGAAATATAGAATTGTTTGGAGAAAAATTGAAAATGTAAAAAATATTAATCAAATTAATCATAAGGCCGTAAGAGAACTTTTAAAACATTTGAAAATTAACAATGGTTTAGAAATCCACTATCATGGAGATCTCCCTGCTAGAAGCGGAATGGGATCCAGTTCTTCATTCACTGTTGGATTAATGCAAGCTTTATTTAGAATAAAAGATGTAAAATTAAATAAATTAGAACTAGCTAAGAAAAGTATTTATTTTGAACAGAAAGTTATGGGTGAAGTTGTAGGTTCTCAAGATCAAACATCAGCTTCTTTTGGAGGATTTAATAAAATTATTTTTAATAAGAATAATAGTATATCTGTAAAAAAAATTCCTTTTACGAAAAATATTCAAAAATTAAATAACAATTTAATGCTTATTTATACAGGTATAAGCAGGACAGCAGAAAAAATAGCAAATCAATATGCTAATAAACTTAATACTGATAAAAGAAAAAGTATTTTGAATATAATACGCTACGTAGCTCAAGGTGAAAAAATTCTTAAATCTGGCGACGTTGATGATTTCGGTAGACTTCTCCATGATACTTGGTTAGAAAAAAAAGCTTTAAGTAAAATGATTTCAAACTCAAAGATTAATGATATATATGATAATGCAATGAAAAATGGGGCTCTAGGTGGTAAACTGCTAGGCGCTGGGGGAGGCGGTTTTTTATTAATGTACATGAAAAAGGAAAAAAGAAAAAATTTTCTTAAAAAAAATAAAAAATTAACCAATGTTCCATTTAGTTTTACAAATTCTGGGAGCAAGGTCATCTTCGACCAATTAACTGATAAAAAATTATGAAAATTAATCATCCTTTAATGCATAATAATTTTTCTAATTCTGACATAGGAGCAGTAAAAAAATTACTTCAAAATAAAAATATAGTTCTTACGCAGTCAAAAAAAGTTTTAGAATTTGAAAAGAAGTGGTCAAAATGGCTTGGTGTAAAATACAGCGTTTTTGTAAACTCTGGTTCATCTGCTAATCTATTGAGCATGTTAATACTTAAAAGTTTTTCACCGAAAAAAAAAGAGGTGATAGTTCCTTCTCTAACTTGGGTATCAGATATTAATTCGGTATTAATAAGTGGTTTCAAACCTGTTTTTGTAGACATTAATCCGAATAATTTGTCAATGGATGAAAATCAAATTATAAAGAAAATAAACAAAAATACTTTAGCAGTTTTTATAACACACGCACAAGGTTTCAACGGCCTATCAAATAAACTTCTGAATTTTTTAAAAAAAAGAAAAATATTATTAATCGAGGACGTATGCGAGTCTCATGGGGCATCTTTTAAAGGAAAAAAACTAGGTACGTTTGGTTTAATATCAAATTTTTCGTTTTATTATGCACACCATATGTCCACAATTGAAGGAGGTATGATCTGTACTAATAATAGGGATATTTATGAAAAAGCAAGAATTTTTAGATCACATGGAATGTCTAGAGAGTCAAGTAGTCAAAAACTAAAAAATAAAATGATAAAAAAATACCCTAAGTTATCACCACAATTTATTTTTCTTTACCCAACATTTAATTTCAGAAATAACGAAATTGGGGCAACAATAGGTTTAAATCAATTAAAGAGACTGAATAAAAATAATGACAAAAGAACAAAAAATTTAAAACTTTTTTTAAAACTAATTGACCCAACCAAGTACAAAACTAACTATGATATTGTTGGAAGCTCAAACTATGCATTTCCTATAGTTTTTAGGGAAAAAGATTTCAAATTTAGAAATAGATTTGAAAATACTTTAAAAAAGCACAATATAGAATTTCGAAGAGGAAATGCTGGAGGCGGCAATCAATTAAGGCAACCGTATTTAAAACCATTTATGAAACGAGTTAATTTAAAAAAATTTCCTGAAGTTGAACACGTCCATTTTTTTGGTTATTATATTGGAAATTATCCAGGTCTTGAATTTAGCAAAATAAAAAAAATATGTTCAATTCTAAACAGTATAAATTAGATGACTAAAATTTTAATTACTGGTGGGGGAGGTTATGTTGGATCAATGTTATCAACTGCTTTGGTTAATCTTGGCCATGAAGTCACGGTTTTAGATTTAATGAAATATGACCAGGGTTCACTAAACCATCTTTTTTATAATAAAAAATTTAAATTAATAAAAGAAGATGTAAGGAATACAAAAGTTTTAAGATCATTAATAAAAAAAAATGAATATATTATTCCATTAGCTGCGCTAGTCGGTGCCCCGTTATGCGATAAATTTAAAAAAGATGCTATTTCAACCAATCATAAATCTATAAAAAGACTTGTTTCTTTGTGTACAAAAAAAAATAAAATAATTTTTTTAACAACTAACTCTGGGTACGGTGTTGGTGAAAAAAATAAATTTTGTGATGAAAACAGTCCACTTAATCCAATTTCGTTATATGGAAGAACAAAATGTGATGCTGAGGAAGAAGTAACCAAAGCAAAAAACTACATTTGTTTTAGATTGGCTACAGTTTTCGGATTTAGTTATCGAATGAGAACAGATCTATTAGTAAACAATTTTGTTTATAAATCTGTTAAATCAAAAAAATTAACTATTTTTGAACCTCATTTTAGAAGAAATTTTATCCATATTAGAGATGTGGTTTTGGGTATAATTTTTGCTATCAAAAACTTTAACAAACTTAAATCTAATATTTATAATCTTGGTCTTTCATCTGCAAATATAAGTAAACTGATGCTTGCTAAGAAAATCAAAAATAACATGAAAGACCTTAAAATAAAAATTATAACAAACAGAAAAGATCCTGACAAAAGAGATTATTTTGTAAGTAATAAAAAAATTGAAAAAAAAGGTTTTAAAGCTAGAACTTCATTAGACCAAGGTATTGAGGAGTTAATTACTTTATTTAGAGTTGATAATAAAAAAGTAATAAATAATTATTAGATTTTTTTAATTATTTTTTTTACTTGATCTAAGAAATCTTTCTTTGAATACTCAAAATATAAGCTACTTTTTTCAGCACACATTTTATCAGTAATTTTATCTCCAATCATAAAACTTTTATTTAAATTGATATGCCATTTATTTTGCATTTGTTTAATCATTAAGTTTCCAGGTTTTCTCAATTCTGTTTTTTTTCTATATTTTTTTATTTTTGCTGCAGGATGAAATGGACAAAAATTAATATCATTAAAAAAAACATTCTTCTTTTGTAGTAAAATTTTTATATCTTTTTGTAATTTATAAAATTGATCTATCGTATATATTCCTTTTCCAATTCCCGCTTGATTAGTTATTAAAAAAATATAATAATTTTTACTTTTAAGGAATTTAAGACCGTTTATCACGTTAGGTCTAAATTTAAAGTCCTTAATTTTATGAACATAGCCCGTATCATAATTTATAACTCCATCCCTATCTAAAAATGCTGCTGGTTTAATAAATTTTTTAAATAAAATTTTTTTTGCCCTTTTAAAATTTTGTGGCGTTCCAATATCTATGAAAAAATTTTCTGTTTTTATCCCTGAAATCTTTCCACTTTTAATTAGATCTGGCAAAACATCATTCTCCAATGATGAACTTTTATTATCAATAATATTTAAAAATTTTTTTTTAAAAAAATAAACTCCTGCATTCATTAGACCCGTTTTTTTTTGGTAAAATATTTTGTTATTATTTAAATTTAAAGTATTCAACTTTCTATTAGATTTGTAGAATTTATTTTTGATTAAAGTAAGTGATCCAAAACTTTTTTTAGTACAGGATTTTATTAATTTATTTAAATCTACATCGATAAAGCTATCTCCATTTATAAGAATAAAGTCATTAATATTTTTTTTTTTCAATAAACTAAGAGCACCAGCAGTTCCTAGCGGCTTGTTTTCTTTAAGACATTTAATCGTAATAAAATTATATTGTTTTTTTTCAAACTTTTTAAATATATTTTTTGATTTATATCCAGTAAGTATAAATATATTTTTAAAAAAATACTTACTATAGGATTGTATTATATATTCTATAAATGGCTTGTTATTAAAGATTGCCATTGGTTTAGGCTTATCTTTAATTAAAGATTTTATCCTTGACCCCTTTCCTCCAGCTAAAATTACTAAATCTAACGATTGCATTTTGATATTCTTCAGTTACTTTTTTTATCATTTTAAGCTATTATTAAATAGTCTTTTATTCAAATATTTATGAAACT
>MDSW01080344.1_pt1 | contig 11334 bp, 10 predicted proteins | sample 811171 | NCBI WGS metagenome assembly MDSW01 (sample SAMN05326641, study PRJNA326480) | marine metagenome | isolation source: seawater | place: Atlantic Ocean: North West | collected 2012
TGGGAAAAAAAGTTTAAACTTTTATCAAATAAAAAAATTAATATAGTTTGTCCGTCAAACTGGATAAAAAAAAAACTAGATAGAGATAAAATTTTTAAAAGAAATATTAAAATTATTAGTCCATATATAATAGACAAAAATAAGTGGGAAGTTAAAATAAAAAAAGGAAAGAATGATAGAGAAAAAAAAATAAAAATAGTATTTATAGCTACCAGTTCAGTTAATTATAGGAAAGGGTTCCCTTATTTATATAAAGCTATAGAAAAATATTTAGATAAAGACAAATATGAACTAGTATGTGTTGGAGATAAGCCCAAATTTTTTGATAGTATTACAATTGAAAAAAAATATTTAGGCTACATTTCTAATTATAAACAAATAAAAAAAATATATTCATCATCAGATATTCTTGTTATGCCAAGTTTAATGGAAAGTTTCGGACAAATATATATTGAAGCTGGTATTTGTGGATTACCCTGTGTAGCTTTTAAAAATACTGCCGCTGAAGATATAGTTAAACATAAATTTAATGGATATTTAGCCAAGTTCAAATCATCAAAAGATTTAGCTAATGGGATTGAATGGTGCAGGTCACAATTTTTAAGTAGTTTAGAAAAAAAAAAAATTAAAAAAATGACTATAAAAAATTTTTCAAATACAAAAATTAATAATTTAGTGAAGTTATATAAAAAAATTGAAAATAAAAATTTTTAATGTTTATACTAGAGTGTAAATAGTTATTTATATTCACAATAATATGAAAAGAATTATTTCTAAGTTAGATATCAAAGGCCCAAATTTAGTAAAGGGAGTGAACCTAGAAGGTTTGAGAGTACTGGGCGAACCCAGTTATTTTGCTAAAAAATATTATGAAAACTTTTCTGATGAAATTATTTACCATGATTGTGTTGCAAGTCTATATAATAGAAAAAATTTTTTGAATTTAATTGAAAAAACAGCATCTGATGTATTTATTCCAATTTCAGTAGGTGGTGGAATAAAAAGTTTAAACAATATTGAAGAGGTATTAAGTGCTGGCGCAGACAAAGTATTTATTAATTCTGCAGCAATAAAAAAACCTAATTTTTTAATTGAAGCAAGTAAAAGATTTGGATCAGCGAATATTTGTCTTTCAATAGAAGTTACAAAAAATTCTAATAATGAATTTATATGTCTAAGTAATTATGGCAGAGAAGTTTCAAAGAAAAAATTAGTAGATTGGTTACCTGAAGCTCAACAACTTGGTGTTGGCGAAATAATTTTGACATCGATTTCACATGAAGGAATGGGAAATGGATTTGATCTTGAAATGTTAGAATTTATTTATGATAAAATAAATGTTCCTTTTATAATTCACGGAGGAGCTGGCAACGAAGAGCATATTTATGAAGTGCTAAAATATGAAAAAGTTTCGGGTGTAGCCCTATCATCATTGCTACATTATTCTTTAATAAGAGATAAGAGTTTTAAGTTTGAGGCAAAGGATGAAGGAAATACTCAATTTTTAAGATTCTTAAAAGATACTATTAGCCAAAAAAAAACTAGTATTTTATCTATAAAAAAATTTTTAAAAAAAAAAGGTATTAAAATTAGACTATGAAATATATTTCAATAATAGATACAGGTATAAGCAATCTTAGAAGTATTGTTGGGGCAATAAATCACCTAGGTTTTAAGACAATTATTACAAATGATAAGAACAAAATTATGAAATCCTCAGGACTAATTTTACCTGGGGTTGGATCTTTTCCTGCGGGAATGAATAAATTAAAAAAGGAAGGGTTAATAGTAACAATTAAAAAATTTCATAAAGAAAATAGACCTATATTAGCTATTTGTTTAGGTTTTCAAATGTTATTTAGTTCTAGCGACGAATTTAAATATACTAAAGGTTTAAATCTTATTAGTGGAAAAGTTAAATCGCTTAAAAGTCTTAAAATCAAAAAAATAGTACCCAACCTTGGTTGGAATACACTAAATATTATAAAACATAAAAATAATAATTTATTTAAAAAAATTAGTCCTAAGCCATCAATATATTTTATTCATTCTTATTATGCTGAAATAGAAAATAGAAAACAAGAAACCTCCAATATTAATTTTGGGGGAAAAAAAATTACTACATCTATTCAGCTCAAAAACCTATATGGGGTTCAGTTCCATCCTGAAAAAAGTGGTTATACAGGTTTGAAAATTATTCAAAATTTTTTGACTCATGCAAAAAATAAGTGATGAAATCAATGTTTAATCGTATATATACAATATCTTTATAATGAAAAAAATTTCCATAATAGGCATGGGTTATGTTGGATTGCCATTAGCAGTAGCTTTTCAAAAGTATTATGAAGTTGTTGGTTTTGACTTAAAAAAATTAAGAATAAATGATTTAAAAAAAGGGATTGATACGAACAATCAGTTTTCAAAAAAAAATATTTCTAATTGTTCAAAACTTTATTTCACTGATCAAACAAATAATTTAAACAATAGCGATATATTTATTGTAACAGTTCCTACACCAATTTATAAAAATAAAGAACCAGACTTAAGATATTTGATAAATGCCTGTAAATTAATTGGTAGAAAAATAAAAAAAAATAATATTATTATTTTTGAATCAACGGTTTTCCCTGGTTGTACAGAAAATATTTGTGGGTCAATTATTGAAAAAATTTCAAAAAAAAAAGTAAATTCTGATTTTTATTTAGCGTATTCCCCAGAAAGAATTAATGTTGGAGATAAAAAAAATACTCTTCAAAATATAACAAAAATTGTTGGCGCATCAAATAAAAAAACTTTAATAACTGTATCTAAAATCTACTCTAAAATAATTAAAGCTGGTGTATATAAATGCGAAAATATTGCTGTTGCAGAAGCTGCAAAAGTCATAGAAAATGCTCAAAGAGATATAAATATTGCATTTATAAACGAAATAGGAAATATCTTTAATAAGCTTAATATCAACCTTAACTCAGTGCTGAATGCAGCTTCAACTAAGTGGAATTTTTTAAATTTTAAACCCGGCCTAGTAGGAGGTCATTGCATTGGTGTAGATCCATATTATTTAACTTATATATCGAAAAAAATAGGTATAAAGCCAAGAGTAATTGACGCTGGTAGATACACAAATGATTTAATGTATAAAAACTTGTCAAATCATTTTCATAAAATAATAAATAAATATTCTAATAAAAAAAATAATCATATTTTAGTTTTAGGCTTAACTTTTAAAGAAAATACTAATGATCTTAGAAACTCAAAAATATTTGATTTCTGTGAAAATTTAAAAAATAAAGGCTATAAGATTTCTGTTTATGATCCTTTGGTTTCTTCTAATATTAAAAATAAAAATTTTAGATTATATAATAAAATAAATTTTAAAAATAAATTCAATTCAGTTTTTTTTGCAGTTCCACATAAAATTATATTAAATAATTTTAATAAATTAAGTAATTTTTTAGAAAAAGAAGCATTAATTTTCGATCTTAAAAATATTTTAACTTCTAAAAAATTACGTTCAGACATAAGAATTATTAAATTCTAAATGAAATATATTCAATTAATTTCGACTTCAAATGAAGAGAAGATAAAAGATGCTGAAATAGTCTATCTTGGTAATTGGTGCAAGAATGATGATTATATAATAAATGATAAAAAAATTGTAAATTACCATTGGGATAATAGGAGGAAATTAGAAAAAGATAATAATTATACTAATGAATTATACGAAAAATTATTGTCGCAAATCTCTGTAACTTTAAATAATTTGCACTCCAAATCTTATAGTAATGATTATTGGAGAATTATTTGTGGATATTGGTTATTTTATTATATTTCTGTAAATTTTGAGAGATGGGAAAATATTATTAATGCATTTAGTCAATTTAAAGAAATTAATTGTTATCAGGGATTAAATATCAATGAGCAACCTATTTCTACAAATACAAGAGAATTTATGAATTTAGCATCAGAATTAAAATGGAATCATTTAACATACACAAAAATTATTAATTATTTAAATGCTAAAAAAAAAATTAATATTAATATATTTGAAAAAAAATATAAAAATGAAGAATTTTATTACAATTATAAAGTTGGTTTTAAGCATAAATTTATAACCTCTTTAATTAAAATATATTTAAAATTTTTCAAAAAAATAATTAAAAAAAATAAAATTGTTTTTTACAAAACCTATTTAGGTTTAATGAATGAATTAAAAATTAATTTGAAATATAAACAATTACCTTCATTTTTTTTAAGTGAAAGAATTGAAAAAAAAATAGATAGAAAAATACGAAAAAATTCTAATTTAAATTTTAAACCTAATAATTTATTTGAGCAGTTTATATTAGAGGATATTTTTCAAAGTATGCCATCTGAATTTTTAGAGAATTATAAAGAAATTGATAAATACTTAGAAAGTAACATTCTACCAGAAAATCCAGATTTAATTTTAAGTACAAGGTCATTAGCAACTGATAATATATTTGTAAGATACGTAGCCAAAAAAAAAGAGGAAGGTAGTAAATTTATTTATGCACAACACGGGGGAGCATATGGACATATAAACTTCTCATGGGCAGAGGATCACGAAATTAAAATATCAGATACATATTTGACATGGGGATGGAATAAAAATGATAATAAAAAAGTTAAACCTTTTTATTTAATTAAAGATATAAATAATATCAAATTTAAAAGATCTAATCGTATTAATAAGCTTTGCTATTTTGTGAGGTCAAGACCAATTTATACTGGAAGAATGGATAGTTCTACAGGATCTAATCAAATGGCTAAGTATTATAATAATTGTTTAAACTTCGCAAAAAATCTAAAAGAAATTAATAATTTTAACATTATCCCAAGATTTCATGAGGCTGAATTTGGCTGGAATCACAATTATATATGGAAAAAACACAATTTTAATAAATTTAGTTTTACCGATGCTGAGAGTTTAAACTATGTTTATAAGAATTATGATCTACTTGTTTATTCTTATATTGGAACAGGTTTTTTAGAATCATTAGCATTAGATAAGCCTTTTATTTTAATTTCATCTTTGATGGAGTGGCCGTTGAGGGATGAGGCTTCTAAAGATTTTGACAAATTAGAAAATGTTAAAATTTTCTTTAAAGACAATATGACTGCTAATTCACATTTAAAATCTATTAAAAATAATATTCTTGAATGGTGGGATAGCACCGAAGTTCAAAACGTTAAAAAATATTTTAAACAAAAATATGCAAGAATAGATATAGATGATAGAAGAAGAGAGGAATTATACAATTTAATTAATAAACTAAATCAAAATGTCTCATAAAGTTCTTGCAGTAATTTTGGCTAGGGGTGGCTCTAAAGGTATACCAAAAAAAAATATTTATAAAATTTGTGGTCATCCTTTGTTAAGTTATTCTATAGAGGCTGCAAAAAATTCAAAATATATAAATAAAATAGTTGTCTCAACAGATGATAAAAAAATTGCTAAAGTATCAAAAGATTATGGAGCTTATGCACCTTTTATTAGATCAAAAAAATTATCTGGTGACAAAGTACCGTCGGTAGATGCGCTATATGATTGTGTTAGAAGGTCAGAAAAATACTTTAAAGAAAATTTTGAATATATAATTGAGTTACCATGTGTAGCACCATTAAGAGATAGTTTAGATATTGATAAAGCTCTAGAAATATTATTTACCCAAAAATATGATTCAGTTATAAGTTATGTGAATACTGGGGAAAAACATCCAACTAGATTAAAAAGAATAAAAGATAATATTGTTACAAATTTTTGTAAAGAATATCCAGAGCCAGATATTGGTTCTAGAAGGCAAGATTTTGAATCATGCTTTATAAGAAATGGTGCAATTTATTCAATGACTAGAAAGTGTATCTTAATCCATAAAAGTAGAAATGGAAAAAAATCATTTCCATTAATTATGGACAGTAAAAAATCTATAAATATTGATGAAAAATTTGATCTTAATCTTGCAGAATTGTTAATAGAAAACGGGTATTGTAATAATAAACCAAAACTTATTCAAAAAAAAAAGCAAGAATTTAGGGTAGGCAAAAATCCAAATAAAAAAAATATTTTAATTACTGCTCCAGTTTATTTTTTTAAAAAATACTTATCAGTTCTAGAGAAAAATTTTAATTGTTTCTACATCGAAAAACCTGATGAAATTAAATTAATTGAAAAAATAAAAAATATTCATGGCTGGATTTGTCATCCCAGCCCTGAGTATTTTATTGATAGAAAAATCTTAAGTAATACAAATTTCTTAGAAATTATAGCTACACCTTCAACTGGCACTACTCATATAGATTTAGATTATTGTAAAAAAAGAAAAATTAAAGTTTTACCAATTACAGTATCAAAAAAATTTGAAAAAATTAAAGCATCTTCTGAATTTACATTTTTACTTTGTTTACTTGGTTTTAAAAATTTAATTGGCGCAATAAATCAAGTAAGAGCTGGCAATTGGAGAAACATTGAAAATAAAATTAGGGGTAATGAGGTTATAGGAAAAAAGGTAGGAATTATTGGTTTTGGCAGAATTGGTAAAAATTTGTTTAAATATTTTTCGGCTATGGGTGCTGAAGTAAATTATTTTGATATTAAAAAAAGGAAACCTTCATCAAAAATAAAATCAAAAAATCAAATTCTCAAAACTTCAGATCTAATTGTAGTTTGTATTTCGTATAATAAAAAAAATATTGATTTTGTTAATAAAGATTTTTTCTCAAAAATGAAAAAAAATTCTGTCTTTGTAAATACCTCAAGAGGAGAAGTTGTTAATGAAAACGCATTAATTCATGCTTTGAAAGCAAAAAAATTAAAGTTTGCTTTGATTGATGTTATTAAAAATGAGCAATATCTTAAAACAAAGAAAAATAAATTAATAGAGTATGCAAAAAAATGTAATAATTTACTGATCTCACCTCATATGGCAGGATTGACCGAAGAATCAGAAAAAAAAGCTTTTTTGATTTCAGTTGAAAATATAATAAAGTATTTTAAAAAATGAAACATAAAGGTACAAGTCCAGATGTATCCATAATTGTTTGCACATATAATCATGCGAAATGGATAGAGAGATGTTTAAGAAGTTTAATAAATCAAGATTTCATTAAAAAAGATGAATATGAGGTAATTATAATTGACGATTGTTCAAAAGATTATACTCAAAAAATATTGAAAAATTTTAAGTTTGACAACTTTAGATTTTATAAAAATAAAAAAAATTTAGGCCTACCAGTGTCCTTGAACAAAGCAATTAAATTATCTCTTGGCAAGTATATTGTGAGAGTAGACTCAGATGATTTTGTTAGAAGAAATTTTATATACTTAACAAGATTATTTTTGAATCTTAATAGAGAATACCAAGCTGTTGCGGTTGATTATTATAAAGTAAATAACAATGAAGAGTTTATTTCAAAAAATTCAGCAAAAAAAAATGAAATAGCCTGCGGTGTGATGTTTAGAAAGGAGTGTTTGTTTGATATTGGATTGTATAATCCAAAATTTAGAATGAGAGAAGGTCACGAGATTAAAAAAAGATTTCAGAAAAAACACAGAATTGGATATCTTAATTTGCCATTATACAAATATAGGTTTCATGAAAAAAATAGAACTAAAAATACTAAAATATTAAAAAAATATGATAGAAAGTTAAAATCATGATTTTTATATCTGAAATAGGAATGAATTATAATGGCAACTTTAGCTTAATTTACGAGCTAATTAAACAGTCAAAAATATCAGGAGCTAGTATTTGTAAATTTCAATTAGGTTGGAGAGATAAGCCGGGAGAAATAAATCAATTAGATTTAGAAAAGGTAAATCAAATAATTAATTGGTGTAATTATTTTGAGGTAGAGCCTATGTTTTCAATAATAAGTGAAAAAGCTTATGAAATATTCAAACAAACAACTTTGAAAAAAATTAAAATTGCTTCAAGATCGTTAAAATTCGATTTTAACTTGGTAAAAAAGATAGTCGAGGAAAATGAAGATAAAAACATTTATATGTCTTTGGGAATGTGGGAAGAGAAATTTCTTCCATTTAATAAAAAAAATATAGATTACTTATTTTGTGTATCAAAGTATCCAACTTTCAATGAGGATTTAACAAATTTTCCAAAAAAATTCTCAAATGATAGTTTTGTGGGTTATAGTGATCATACAATTGGTATTGATACATGTCTACTTGCAATTGCAAGAGGAGCTAAAATAATTGAAAAACATTTTACGTTAGACAAATCAAGTACCGTAATCAGAGATCATGCATTATCAGCAACTCCAGAAGAATTTAGAACTATGGTTAATATAGGTCTTGAAATATACAAAAAAGTTTCGTTGGATATATAAAATATATGAGTAATGAAACTAAAGATTTTGCTAGCTCAAAACGAATTAGTATTTATCAAAGGATTAAAAGTTTTTGTTATCTTAAATATCACAATGTGGATTTTGAAAAAAATACATATACAAAAGAAAATTTTGAAATAAGAAAATCCAAAAATGCTAAAATTAAGTTAGGAAAAGACTGCGTTATTCAAGAATATGTTTTTTTTCTGTTAACAATGCCAAATCCAAAACTTGAAATAGGTGATAATGTATCGATAGGGAGATCTTCTATAATTGCAATTAAGGATCATTTAAAGATAGGCAATAATACAGAAATATCTGCTAATGTTTTTATATGTGACCAGTCTCATGGAATTAAATCTGGGAAACTAATAACAAACCAAAACTCAGTCATTGAAAAAGTTTCAATAGGGGAAGATGTTTGGATAGGAACTGGAGCAGTGATACTTAAAGGTGTCCATATTGGAAGTGGATCAGTTATTGGTGCAAACTCAGTTGTTAACAAAAGTATTCCAAATAATGAGATTTGGGCAGGAAATCCTGCCAAGTTTGTTAGGAAAAGATAATTTTTTTCAAACCTAGCAATGTAATTGTTATATATTAGCCTTTTAAATGAAAAAAAAAATAAAAGTTATTGGTTTAATACCTTCTAGATTAAAATCATCAAGACTTAAACATAAGCCTCTTTTGAAATTAGGATCTATTCCAATGGTAATTCATACATATTTCAGAGCAAAACTATCCAAAGAGTTGGATGATGTAATAATTTGTTGTGATGATATTAAAATTAAAAAAATATGTGATAAATATAATGCAAAGTGCATGTTGACTTCAAAAAAACATGTTAATGGAACAGAGAGAATTTCAGAGGCATATTTAAGAATTAAAAAAAAATTTGATTTAGTTGTAGATATTCAGGGTGATGAGCCATTAATAGATCCGATTAATATAGATAAGGTAATTAAATTTCACAAAAAAAATTTTTCATCTGATATAATTCTTCCAACTTTAATATCTTCAGCAAGAAGTTCTAAAAATATAGTTAAAGTATTAGTTAATAAAAAAAATTATGTAATGTACTTATCGCGTTATAACTTGCCGTATAATTTTAAAAAAAAAAACAATTATTATTTGAAACATTTATCGATAATATCGTTTAAGCCAGATAAACTAATTTATTTTTATAAATCAAAACCAACTTTTACAGAGCAAATTGAAGGTATTGAATTACTAAGAGCTTTGGAACTAGGTATGAAAATTAAAACAACCGTCCTCAAAGGAGATAGTTTTTCTGTAGATATTAAAGAGCAATATATCAAAGCAAAAAAATATATTTTAAAAGACAAATACTTTAAAAAATATTCAATTTAAAAATGAAGAATTTCCTTGAAAAAAATCAAGTCAATTTTGAAAAAAGCATAATTAATTATGACAATTTTTCAAAAAGTAAATATTGGAAAAAAAGTATAAATAAAAAAATAAAATTATTTAATAAAATAAATCTTAAAAATTTTAGATCTAATAATCTTTCTAAGAATATAGATGACTTTTATATAAATAAAAAAAATATTTATAATATTTATTCTATCTTAAGAGGTGAGTGTGGAAAAAAATTTATAAATAAAATGTTGATTTCAAAAAATATTGGTAATGCAAAAAAAATTATTAAAATTAACAATAAAATTATTTCAGCAAGTGATTTATTTCATATTAAATACATTTATGATTTAAAAAATTCAGTAAATTTGCAACATATCAACACAATTTGTGAAATTGGACAAGGTTTTGGTTTGTTAGCAAGCAAGTTTTTAAAAATAAAAAATTTTAAAATTATTTTGATAGATTTACCTGAATCAAATTATATCACAATTTATTATTTGAAAAAAATTTTCCCTGGGAAAAAAATATTTATGGATGTTGATATGCATAATAAAAAATTAACAAAAAAAGTATTTGATATGGGAGATATATTTGTAATTTCTCCATGGATTGAAATATCAAATATAAAAATAGATCTCTTTATTAATTCTAGATCAATGATGGAAATGAACAAAAAATCAATATCAAATTACTTTAATCTAATTAATAATAAAATTTCAAAAAATGGTTTTTTTCTATGTATTAATAGATATTACAAAGATTTAGTCGGATATCCAATCGAGTTTCACAGATATCCTTTTAAAGATAATTGGAAAAAAATAATTTCAAAAAAATCTTGGATGCAACCACATATACATTTTTTACTTGTTAAAAATGTTGAACAAAAGTTTTCAAATATAAAAAAAACTTTAGATGAAATTAAAACTGAATATATAAAGCAAGTAAAATCCGATAGTTTTATTGTACGAAGAATTTTGCCTGTTGATTTATACCGAGCATATAAAATTGTTAAAAATTATGTTTTTAATTAATTTATGAAAAGACTTTATATAGTTGATTTATCTAAGAACTATAAAGATATAAAAATAAATAATAGTGATGTTATTTATATCAATCGTGGAAATATCGACATTTCAAATTGTAAGGTTTTAAATTTAAAAAAATTAAATACAACCCAAGATGTAAGAAAAATATTTATAAATGAAATCGAAAAAAAAATTAATTATAAAAATAATTCATTTTTTAAAGAATTTGAAGTCTTTAACCTAAGAAATGATAAAAATTTTTTTATTTCAAAAATTATTATTTTTTTAAAAATAAAAAATTTTTTAAAAAATAAAAAATATAATATATCTTGTGTATCTGACAATAATTTCACACATAAAATTGTAAGACAAATTTCAAAAACCAAAACTAAAAACGAATTTCATGGTAAAATAGATTATGACTTATTTCGTAAAAAAAATTTTTACCTTTATTACTTCAAGTTTCTTGTTAAAACTTTTTTCTTACTTATATTTATAAAGATTTTTAGTCAAAACAAAATAATCAACAAATCTAAATTTAATAAGAAAAAATGGTCACTAA
>MDSW01125733.1_pt1 | contig 11333 bp, 10 predicted proteins | sample 811171 | NCBI WGS metagenome assembly MDSW01 (sample SAMN05326641, study PRJNA326480) | marine metagenome | isolation source: seawater | place: Atlantic Ocean: North West | collected 2012
CTTAGGGTGGATAAATGCTGAAGTTTTAAATTTTAAAAATAAAGCTGATGAAAATTTGATCCTACCTCACATTGGTTGGAACAGTGTAAAATTAAATAAAAAAATTGAAATTTTCAACAATATACCTGAAGATTCAGACTTTTATTTTACTCATTCATTTGCCGTATTTGCTAATAATCATAATCTAGACATATCCACAACTTACTATGGAATAGATTTTGTATCTGTTTTTAAAAAAGAAAATATTTTTGGAGTACAGTTTCATCCTGAAAAAAGTGATAAGTTTGGATTAAAATTATTAAAGAATTTTATTGAATTGTAATGTTAAAAAAAAGAATTATAGCAGTAATTTTAATTAAAGATAACTTAGTAGTACAAAGTGAAAATTTTAAACATGTAAATGTGATACATAGCGATACAAAAATAGCAATTGAGACATTTAGCGGATGGTCAATTGATGAAATTATTTTAATTAACGTTTCGAATAAAAATAGTGAAAAAAAATTTTTAGATTTATTAAATAATATAGTTAAAAAAGTCTTTGTACCAATTACAGTTGGAGGATGGATAACAGATTTGGATTATGCTTCAGAACTATTTAAATCTGGTGCAGATAAAATTTCAATTAATACTGAATTTTACCGCAACATAAATTTTGCAAAATCTTTGTCTGATAAATTTGGTAAACAATCAATAATAGCATCAATTGATTATAAATTTGATAAAAATACAAATATTAAATCAGTACATATTGACCGAGGAAAGGAATCTGTGAACTTAGATCCTTTATCTTGGGCATTAAAACTCGAACCTTTTGTAGGTGAGATTTTTTTAACAAGTATAGACCACGAGGGAAAAAGGAATGGTTATGACTTAGAAATGATAAGAAAAATTAGCAGTAATATAAAAACTCCCATTATTACGTTTGGAGGTGTAAGTAATTACGAGCATCTTTATCAAGGGTTCTTGGCAGGAGCCTCGGCAGTTGCTGCAGCTAATTTTTTTCATTATAAGGAATTTTCAACAATTTTAGCAAACAAGTATTTAAGAAATAAAAATATCAACTTAAGAAAAATATATGATTAAATATTGCAAAAGATGTTTGTATCCATCTAATTCTAAACCAACAATTATCTTTGATGACGAAGGAATTTGTAGCGGGTGCAGATATCATGAAAATCGAAAAAATTTAGAGATCAATTGGGATGAACGAAAGAAAATTCTAGATAAAATAATCGATGATGCAATTAAATTTGCCAAAAAAAACAATAATTCTTATCATTGTATAATTCCGGTAAGCGGTGGTAAAGACTCCACGTTTCAAGTTTGGTATTTAAAAAAAAATTATGGAATTAATCCATTGTTAGTATCATTTAATCATTGTTTTAATACAAGAGCAGGAAACGCAAACTTGAAAAATCTTTTAGAGAAATCTGGATGCGACTTTATCAGATTTACTGCAGGCATAAACTCTGTAAGAAAAATTTCAAGATATATGCTTGAAAAAGTAGGAGATATTACTTGGCATTACCATGCTGGTATAAGAACTTTCCCAATGAAGATTGCTGCTGAAAAAAGAATACCTTTAGTTATTTGGGGGGAGCATGGATTTGGAGAATTAACAGGACTTGTTTCAATCAATGATTTTGTAGAATACACCAAATGGTCAAGATTAGAACATGATATGAGAGGTGTTGAAGCAGAAACACTTATAGGCCATAATGATATTCAAATCGAAGACATTGATCCGTACAGATTCCCAGACGACAAGGAAGTAATTAATTTAGGATTAAGAGGAATATATCTGGGAAATTTTATCGATTGGGATCAAAAGAAAAATACAGAAATTGTACAACGAGAATGGAACTTTAAATCTATTAGATATAAAAGAGACAGAACTTTCAACCTCTTTGCAAAAATTGAAGACCATGCAAACGATATACATGATTACATGAAATTTTTGAAATTTGGATATGGTAGGGCGACTGACGATGTATCAATGGAGATTAGAAGAGGAAGAATTACTAGAGAAGAGGGAAAAAAAATAGTTGAAGAGTACGATCATAAAGAACCATCTGCTCTAGAAAATTATTGTGAATTTTTAGGTATAACAAAAAATCATTTTTATAAAATTTTGGATACCCAACGTGACGAAACTATATGGAAAAAAAATGAAAATAAATGGATAAAAAAGACAAGTTTTGAAAATGAAAAAATTGATAGTTCTTACGACAAAGCAAAAGTAAAAATGTCGAATGATCATGTATTTAATGAAAAAAATAAAAATATGTTTTATAATTCAAAAAATACTCCCGAATTACTAAATGACGAAAACTTTGATAAACAAATTACAAACTTTGAGATTATATGACATTGTACATACCATACGGGAGACAAAGTATAGACGCACTAGATAAAAAATTTGTTAATGATGCTTTATTTTCTGAAAAAATTACAACTGGTAAATATGTTTATTTGTTTGAAAAAAGACTTAAATCTTTTTTAGGAGCCAAATATCTAAAAGTATGTAACACTGGTACTGCCGCACTTCATCTAGCTTATGAGTCTTTAAATTTAAAAAAAGGAGATAATATTATTATGCCAGTTGTTAATTTTATCTCTGCATACAGAATTGCAAAATTATTAGATCTGAATGTAATATTGATTGATGTTGATCCTGTTACTGGACAATTAGATTTATATAAACTCAAAAAATTTTTAAAAAATAATAAAAAAAAAATTAAAGCTATATTAACTATGTATTTAGGAGGTTATCCAGAAAACATAAATGAAATAATAAGAATAAAAAATAAATTAAAGTGTTTTCTTATTGAGGATGGATGCCATGCTTTAGGAGCGTCTTATAGAATTGATAATAAAAATTATAAAGTTGGATGTGGAAAACATGCAGATGCTACAATCTTTTCTTTTCATCCAATAAAAACAATAACCACAGCAGAAGGTGGCGCTGTAATATTAAAAAAGAAAGAACATTTTTCAATAGCATCGAAGTTTATTACTCATGGCTTTGTCAAAAAAAGCCATTGGCACTACGATATAAAAAAATTGGGAATGAATTATAGATTAAGTGATATTAATTGCGCACTAGGAATTTCTCAAATGAAAAAAGTTAAAAAATTTATATATAAGAGAGAAAAAATTTATAAATCATATAAAAAATTTTTTTCGAATTTAAAAAGCTATTTTACTTTACCCAAATATTCCAAAGAAGTCAGGCCAGCTTATCACTTGTTTCTGATACATATTAATGAAAATAAAATTAAAAAAAATAAAAATCAAATATTCAAATATTTCTTAAAAAATAAAATTATATTGCAACAGCATTATATACCAATTAATCATTTTTCATTTTTTAAAAAAAAGAAGTCTTTTCCAAACTCAAATAAATATATTAAGACAGTATTTTCATTACCAATTTACTATGATTTATCTGAAAAAAAAATAAAGTTAGTAAAAAAAATATTTTTAAAATTAATAAAAATAAATAAATGATTAAGATTAATAAAAAAATCTATGCTTTTATACCTGCAAAAAATAACTCAAAAAGATTAAAAAAAAAAAATTTTTTAAAATTTAATAAAAAAAAAAATTACCAAAGAGTAATTGAACTCTGTAAAAAAAGTCGTTTATTTGACAATATAATTTTGTCATCAAATGATAAAGAATGTGAAAATTTTTCAAAAAAAAATAATATTTTATTTGATAAAAGACCAATAAGTTTAATCAAAAAAAAATCAACAGTTGCAAATGTAACAAATCATTTAATCAAAAAATTTAATCTTAATGATACCGATATTTTTTGTGTTATATATCCAACTGCAATTTTACTGAGTTTAAAAACATTAAAAAAATCATTTAACATATTCAGGAAATCAAGACACAACATTTTAATGGGCGTTTCCCAATATAATTATAGTCCCTTAAAAGCATTGAAGTATGATAATTTTAGCAAGAATTATTATGCATTATTTAAAAATAGAGTAATGGACCAAACAGATAAAAATTATTATTTTAGTAATGGAACTTTTTATTGGGGCAAAGTTTTAACTTTTAAGAAAGAAAAATCATTCTATTCAAAAAGATTAGGCATTTATGAAGTACCCCAAAATGAGGCTGCAGATATTGACACAATAATAGACTGGAAATTATTAAAAAGAAAATATGAAATTAGCAAAAATAGGTAAAAAATATATAGGAGACAACAGAAAATGTTATATAACATTTGAAGCTGGTCCTACACATTTTGGTTACGAAAGTGCGAAAAGATTAATATCCTACGCCAGCGATGCTAAAGCTGATGCAATTAAATTTCAATTTTTTAATCCAGACCAACTGTATGCAAATAAAAAATTGCAAATTAGCTATAAATATTTAACTAAGAATTTTATATTAAAAAAGAAGAAAGCAAATTTATATGATTTATTTAAAAAAAGATATTTGACCAAGATAGAAATAAAAAAATTAAAAAAATTTGCAGACAAAAAAAAAATAGATTTTTTTTTAACTATTGGAGATCAAAGTGGCTTAGAACTAATTTCAGAATTAAATTGTAAATCAGTAAAAATTGCTTCTGCTGATATAAATTATATTCCTTTCATAAGAAAAGTGGCAAAAAAAAAGATGAATATTCAAATAGATACTGGCAACTCTACTTTAAAAGAAATTTATAATGCTATAAAGACAATTAGAGAACAAAAAAATCAAAATATAATTATACATTATTGTCCCTCTGGATACCCAGCAAAAAATTCAGGGCTAAATTTTAAAATGATAAATTTTTTAAAAAAAAAATTTAAATATCCAATAGGTTATTCTGATCATTTTTATGGTGATATAAAATCTAACTTAGCTATATTTTCAGGAGCAAATTTAATTGAAAAAACTATTTCAGAAAATATTTTTTCAAAATCTATTGAGCACTCAATGTCAACAGAGATTAAAGATGCAAAAAAATATGTTCAAGATTTAAGAAATACTGAAAAAGTATTAAATTTTTCAAATGATAAAATAAAATTTTTAAGCAAAAAAGAAGTTGAGAAAAGATTTACGATTAGAAGATCAGCTTATTTAAATCAAGATTTAAAAAAAGGCGATATACTTGATTTATCGAAAATATCTTTCAAAAGACCAGGCAAAGGCATATCACCAAATGCTATATTTAAATATTTAAAAAAAAAATTAAAGAATAATCTTAAAAAAAATAGTTTATTATTGCCTAAATATTTCTAAAAAAATGAAAAAGTTGCAAATATTTTTAAATCAATTAAACACAATTATTTAATGTATAATAATAAACAAATTTTAATAATAGGTGGAACCGGAACATTCGGTCAGAAATTTGTAGAAACAATATCAAAGAATAAAAAGATAAAAAAAATAATTATATATTCCAGAGACGAACATAAACAGCACATTATGCGTAATAAATTTCCTTTATCTATTTACCCCAACATAAGATTTTTTATTGGAGATGTTAGAGACCATGAAAGACTAAGAATTGCTTTTAACAAAGTGGATTACGTTATTCATGCCGCTGCTTTAAAACATGTTCCTATTGTTGAGTATAATCCGTTTGAAGCAATAAAAACAAATATTATTGGTGCTCAGAATGTTATAAACGCAGCCTGGGATGCCAAAGTAAAAAAAGTTGTAGCTTTATCCACTGATAAAGCTGTTAGTCCATTTAACTTATATGGAGCAACAAAACTTTGTGCAGAGAAAATATTTATAAATTCAAATCCTATAAGATCCAAATATACAACTTTTTCTGTTGTCAGATATGGAAATGTAATGAATAGTAGAGGTTCGTTATTTGAAGTAATGCAAAAAAAAATTAAAGAGGGTAAAAAATTTGGGATTACTGACAAACGAATGACAAGATTTCATATTAATATAATGGATGCAATAAATATGGTTAATTACTCTATAAAAAACTTTAAAGGAGGCGAAATTTTAATACCTAAAATTCCAAGTTTTAAAGTATTAGATTTAGTAAAATTATATTTTGGAAATAGATATTTTTTTTCAGGTATTAGAAAAGGAGAAAAAATTCATGAAAAATTATTTTCGGAGTCTGAAAGTAATATTTGTTATGAAAATAAGAAATTTTACCTACTAACAAATGAAAACACAAAGCACTTAAAAAAGCTTGGATTTAGAAAATTAAAAAAATTACGACAATATCAATCCAATGAAAATTATTTTTTATCTGAAAAAGAACTACGAAAGGAATTTAAATTATAATTTTTTGGATAAATAAGAATGTATAAATTTTCATTAAAGGTATTAAATTTTTTAGATAATGAAAAAAAATCTAAATTATTCTATCTTTTATTACTGACTTTTATCGCCTCGGTATTTGAGATTTTCAACCTTGGTTTGATAGTTTCTTTAATATCGGTCATTATTGATTATAAAAGTGTTTATATCTTTGACGTTAACGTTTTAGACAATAATTATATAAAAGATTTAGACGATAAATATCTTCTTTTAATATTTAGCATATCAATACTATTTATTACATTAATAAAAACAATATTTTTGGTATTATTCAATTTTTTTCTAACAAAAGTAGCTTACGCAATTAGGTATGAGTCTGCAGCTAATCTTTTTAAAGGTTATATAAAATCTTCTTATTTATATCATAAAGAAAAAAATTCAGCAATTTTGATAAGAAATATTAATGCATCAAGATCCATTGGTTTTGCATCATTAGCAGTGATAGAGCTTGTTAGTGAAATAATTATGTTATCTGTATTAATTGTATTTATTATATCATTTCTTTCTTTAAAAGCTTTGGTAGTATTATTTTTTTTGTGCTCTGTTTCTTTTATTTATTATAGGTTTTTCAGATCAAAAATCATTAATTGGTCTTTCAAGGTACAGAGCTACGAGAAAGATTATCTACAAAATATTCAAGAGGGAATAGGTTCGATTAGAGATATAATAATTTTTAATTTAAAAAGTTTTTTTGTTAATAGGTTTGATAGAACCAATAAAGAAATGAATCGTTTGGGAGTTTATCTAAATGTTGTACCCAGTTTATCTAGATATTTCTTGGAATTTGTTGTCGTAGTAATATTTGTTTTTGTTATAATTTTTAGTTTATATATAAATGAAAATGTTGATCAAATATTTATTACATTATCTTTTTTAGTTTTATTTATGATTAGACTTTATCCTAGCCTTAATAAAGTAATTTCTAAATTACAGGCCATGAATAACATGGTGGCGCCAGTAAGTTTAGCAATTAATGAAATTAATGAAATAAATAAAAATAGTATTTTATCACCTCAAAAGCAAATATTTGAAAACTTTAAAAGTTTAAACTTAAAAAATATTTCTTTTTCTTACAACAAAGGTAATAAAATATTAGATGAACTTAATTTTCAAATAAAAAAAAATGATATAATTGGAATTGTTGGTCAGTCGGGATCTGGAAAAACAACCCTAGTAGATATTATATCCGGCTTAATAAAAATCGACAATGGGAGAATTATACTAAACGATAACGTTGATTTTGATAAAGAAAATAAAAAGATAAAAATTAGCTACTTACCACAATTTGTAAATATAATTGATGATACGATGATTAAGAATATAACTTTTCAAGAAAATTTAGCTGGCGTTGACAATGAAAAGCTTGATCGATCATTAAAACTATCAGAATTAAAGTCTTTTACTGATACACTAGATAACAAACTCCATACCAAAATTGGTGAAAAAGGATCTAAAATTTCTGGTGGCCAAAGACAAAGAGTTGGTATTGCTAGAGCATTATACTTTGATAGCGACTTAATAATACTGGATGAACCCACAAGTATGTTAGATAAAGAGACAGCTGATATGTTTATTAAAAACTTAGCAAAATTAAAAAATGCAGTCACTATAATTTTTATCTCTCATAACTTAAAAAATTTAGAAATATGTAATAAGATATATGAATTAAAAAATGGAAAGCTTCATTAAATTGCTATGAAATCTCTAAGTAATCATTTGCAAAATATAGGATTTATAAAAAATAAAAAGATTAAAGAAAAAACTTCTGTAAACAGATCTTCAGGTATATTTCCTTTCTTTATTTCAAAAAAAATTGATACCGAAATATTATTTCTAGGATATTGGTATTTAAAACGAAAAATTAGAGAACTTAAATTTATATATATTTTAAGATCAAAAGATGGAAATATATTAAAAAAAAAAATCGCTAATATTAAAATTACTAAAGCTTATAAAATTTCAATAAAAAAAGAATTAATGAGCCTGAATGTATCCAGGGAATTAAATACTGGATCTTTTGAATTTGAAATAATATCCAACGAAAATTTAGTTTTTACATATCCAGCAGTAATAATGAACTATGTGACAAAAAATTCTTCATCTTTTACTCATACATGTGGAAGAATTTTCAATAATATCAAAGATCAAAAATCTGTAATGAAAACAAAAACACCAGAAACAGGATTTGATATTTTGCCCAATAAAGAGTACAGACCTTTTTTTTCTTTCGTTAATGGTCCAAAAAAAATTAAAAAACATAAATTAAAACTTAACATTATTTCTGATGATAAATTGAATTTTAGAAAAAATATTACTATAGAAAATTTAAAACCGTATGAAACAAAATTTATTTTCTTTTTGGATGAAAATGAAAAGAATAAATTAAAAAAAAAATCTACAGTCACAATCGCACATCAATATAAAAATTTTTACCCTAGATTTTTTTCAGGAAATTTTCATAAAGATCACACTTGTGTTATGCTAACCCATAGTTATTATGATTTATCAAAATTAAAGAACAACGAACAATACTCAATTAATCAAAACAAATCTTTATACTTTGATTCCTATAAAGGCATTCCACTGTTCTTACAAAAAAATTATAAAACAGAATTATGTGTCTATCCTAATTCCTTTTTAAAATCACAACTATTGTTCTCTATGAATATATACAATAACAAAGGTCAATTAATTGAAAACTTAAAAAATATAGTAAAAATAAGCAAAAATTTTGTAGCCCCAGTATATTTTGATCTTAATAAAATTGTAAGAAATAGAATTAAAAAAAAATTAAAATTGACCAGATGTCATTGTAGAGTTTTTTTTAGCTCTAATCATGTACCTTCAAGACTTACTTGGGGATTAAATATTGTTAACTCTAACAAAAAAAACAATATTACACTACCTACAAATATTAGTTTTACGCCAATACCTTATAACTTAATAGACAAGAAAGGTATTTTTAGATGGTGTCCATTATTAAATAAAAAAGATTCTCAGTTTATAATTTCAAATATATCTAATATAAAAAAAGGCTATAAAAAATCCAATATAGTACTAAATTTTTGGAGAGAACAAGACGATAAGTCACTTGAAAAAAAAATTAAAATTGCTGACAACGGTTTTTATTGGTTCTTTTTAAATAAACAAAAAAAAATTAAGAATTTTCTTAAAGGTAAATCAGGATGGGTAACAATTAGAAGTGATAATCAATATGTAGATGGATTTTATTTTGAAGATTATAACAATGGGGCTATTGGGGGAGATCACTTTTTTTAAATAATCTTGATATAATATTAAATAAATTCTTTTTTCGAGGTAGTTCAAAATATCCGTTATTATTATAATTTTCTATCACAAAATTAGTCAAATTTCTTGTAAAAGCAGAAGGTTCTCTTTTAGTGACAGAATGAATACTGCTCAATGAATTCAAAAAAAATATAGAATGATTTTTATCGTAAGTAATTTTTTTCACTAATTGCAAATCTGATATATTTGATACTTCTGCCTTACCTTTAAAAAATATTTTATTTTTTGTTCTAAAAATATTTAAATCACCACCAACAGACACATCTAGAGGGTCTTTTAAATAAAATAAACCACCTATCAATTCAACAGGGTTATCTACATGAGGTCCGCGGACACTTGAATAATTAGTATTTGGAGTATTAATTCCTGGTTGACAATCAATAACAAAATTACTTTTTTTATTATTTATTAAATCAGATCTTTTAGAAACTTTTTTTTTATTTACATCGATTTTAAAATTTGGATAAAATAAATTTATATCCTTTTCAAATATATTTAATAATGAATTAAAAAAATCTTCAGAAGTATGAAAATTAATAAAATCAAACCAGATTGTTTTTTTAAAAAGTTCAGTTGAAAGAAATTCTAGTGAATTGATTTGTAATCTTACATTTGATTTTGAAAAAGTATATTTTTTTTTTAAGTACTCTATGATTAAATTATAATCTTTTTCCAATAGCTCGTATGTATGATCGTTAAAAGATTTTTCCTGAATAAAATGTGGAAATGGTTCTGAAAAATAATTTTCTTTTTTAAAACTTTTTAATATATTCAACTCGATCATTAAATTAATTCAGAATTTTTTTTAACTGCAATAAGCTCTAATCTATATCCAAGTTTTATACTTGTATAATAAAAAATACTATATTCTTTCTCTAAAACTTTTTTTAACTCAAAAAGTCTTTTAAAATATTTAAATTGCTCAAAAATACTTGTAGGTCTTTCTAATTCAAAATTTATAACACAAGGTAAATAATTATTTTTAATGCACTTGATAATTACTAAATCGGCAACACCTTCAATATCAAGTTTAATTACTTTATTTTTATACTCTTTAAATTTAGCAAATTTTAAAACAGGTATAATTCCTACTGTTTTTATAATTTGATAATTTGATCTATCCGTATGAAGAATATTAAGTGATACGTTGGGATTTTTTTCTTTCTCAAATGGTTTATAAATTTTCATTTTTTTACTTTCTGAATATAAAGCTTTTTTAAAATAAGAAATTTTTTTATGATTTAAAAATTCTTTAACTTCATCACAAAGTTCAATAGGATCAAATAATATCATTTTTGAAATATTGATTTTTTCAAGGACTACTTTTTCAAAACTAATATCAAATCCAATACCACCTGAAATTACTAATACATTTTTTTTTTCTAATAGTTTTGTAGGAAGATAATAATTAGAAAAAAGCTCAAATTTATTATTTATTTTTTTAAAAAATATTTTTTCATACAATCTTAAAAATAATCTTAATGGAAATAAAAAATGTAATGAAATACTAAATTTTTTTTCTACTTTTTTAATTAATTTTGTAGAAAAATAAGATATTTTGTCCAATAAATTTATAAAATTCATAGAGTTTTTAATTATTAAAATATAACCTAGATTATTGTAATCATGAATATAGAAAAAAAAAGAAATTTCAAGTTAGATAAAAACTTAAGACAGAAACAAGGAATATATTATTTTGAACGACTAATTAACTCAAAAAAAAA